>Ga0222695_1000197_pt1 | contig 39291 bp, 34 predicted proteins | sample AntAcemetage1398_FD_179834 | JGI IMG/M metagenome (GOLD analysis project Ga0222695, IMG submission 179834) | Saline water microbial communities from Ace Lake, Antarctica - #1398 | ecosystem: Environmental > Aquatic > Non-marine Saline and Alkaline > Saline | place: Antarctica: Ace Lake...
AACAAGCTGAGGAAATGACAAATGAAACTTAAAATTCAAAACTCAAAAGCGGACATTTCAACTTTGCTGAAAAGCGGACATTTTAACTTTGCCTTGACAGAATTTTTGTCAATAACTTGCAAGCTGGGCAAGGGTCTTTTATAATTCCGTAAGTTTAAATAAGGAGGCTGTTTTGATCACAGGATTGATTTTTTCGGTTTTTATGCTGATTGATGAGTTTTCAATTCTACAGAAGGCTTGCGAAAAAGGTTTCTGTTACCGTGAAGCTTATGTTTCTGTGGTTAATGACTGCAAAAAAGGTTCAATTTGTGTGAAACACGACAACAAACTTTATCTTGTTAAGAGAAAGAATGGTTTCACAATAAATTCAGATGTTTCTGATAAAAAGGTCACGCTTGAAATAACTCCTGATAATGCCTATGTTTCCTATTCGCTTTTTGTTGAGCACAAGGCTGGAGTGTACCTGATAAAGTTAAAGAACAAGAAAATCGTAATAGATAAGGGTGTTGCTGCAATTATCAGTCTTCAGGTCGTTGGTTCTGCCGTGAAAGGTCCGACAGTCTTATGGCAGAAAACACTTGGGAAAACCTCAAAAAAAGAGTTTAAAAAGGATTTTGATAGCTCACTAAGGGAATTGAGATTATCTTATTCATTAAGACCACTTGAGGCTGATGAGGGTCTTAAAAAATTCGCAGAGAAAACTTTTGAAAAGATAAAAACGGAAGGACTTGTCCACTATTCAAACACCTCCGGAAGTCTCAGACACTCTGGAATAAAAAGAGAAAATATCGGTGAGAACCTGTTTATGGCAAAAAGCTTGAAAACAGCCTGGGAAATGATGGTTTCCAGCCCAAGCCACCTCTACAATTTTCTCAATCCTAGCTTTGGCAGATATCTGCTGTATTTTAAAAAGGAAAATGATGCTTTCTCAGGAGCGGTTATATTCTCCAACTAAGTTGCCGAAACCGCTTAGAAAACTTGACTCTGCTAACAAGTTGTATATAATTTCCAACAATTAATTGAAGGCGGTGGAGAATGAAATGAGCAATGTCATCAATTTGAATTCGATGATAGTTGGTAGCTTTTCAATGGCTGATGGTGGACGATTGCCTAAAAAGCATACAGCTGACGGCATGAACGTTTCTCCGCAAATTGGTTGGCAGAGAGTTCCAAGGGAAACAAAGTCTCTCGCAATTATCTGTAATGATGCCGACTCTTCAAGCGGAAGTTGGATTCACTGGGGAATATTTAACATTCCTGCATTTCTTATAGAACTTGAGGAAAACCGTCCCAAAGAAAGAGTTCTTGATAACCAGATGAAACAGGTTGTTAATGATTTTGGCAAGGTAGGGTACTTTGGGCCTATCGGTGCAAAAGGAAAGCATCGCTATGTCTTTACTGTGTGCGCACTTGATATAATGATCGATCTTAATTTCAATCCAACAGGACAGGATCTTATTCAGGCTATGCATGGTCACGTTCTTGAAAAGGCAATTCTCAGAACTCATTACGGACAGATGGATATGTCTTTAAAAATTCAGCGCACCGATTAGAATTTTCCAGTTATAGATATATCAAGGCCAAGATTTTTTAAATTTCCGGCACTTTTACTGTTATATTTAAAAGCGATTGCAGGCTCAAAATAGCCGACAAGAGAAGCAACTCCCGCATCCACTCTATATGAGATCTTACCGTATTTTCCTATATCACCGATCTTGGGAACAAATTTGGTATAACCTCTGAGATTTTTAAAGATCCCTGCATTGTTAAAAATGAAGACCTCAGCTCTTATTACAGGCCAGATCATGACAAAGAAGTTATTGACGAACTTGTCAAAAACCAGTGTAGTTCCTGCAATGACATTGAATTTTCTGTCAATTATCCAGTATCTTCCAAGAAGTGAAAGGTTTCTGTTTACAAAATAGGGGTTGCTATTGTCATCAAAGCTATATTCAAGATAACCGCTGAAGAAAAGGTCAAAAGAGTTGCTCAGATGAGCTTGAAGCCTTGCGTCAACTGCAAATCTGTCCTTTTCATTGATAGTATCACCCTGAAGTCTTTTGTAGTAGGTTTCGTAATAGAGCGAGAATGTGTTATCAAGCTTGTATTCACCACTTAGCCCGCCTCTGATATCGGAAAGGTTAAAAGATGTATCTTCGTTAAGATCATTTGAGAACCTCATATCAGCAAAGGGAGCGAGAAGATCAAAAATACTGTAGGAAACTCTTGCCTTGGCATAAATATCGCCGTCTTCCACTTTTCCATTAGAGACAATCTGAGTTGCTAAATCCCGAAGTTTTCCAAATCTCTGATATCGGTATCCTAGATCAACAAAAAAGTTCAGTTTTTTATCAAGAACCGAACCCCTGATAAAAAGATCTTCAGAGATATCGGTAGTTCTTCTCATGTCAAAGGACGAAGCTCCCTGAGTAATGGATTTTGAACGTAAATCATCATCAGAAAAGAAGTTAAGGCCGGTTATTGAGCCGATGAAAACGGATTTAGCCAGTTTATATTCAAAAAGAAGTCTTGTTGAACCGTTGAAGTAGTTTGTAAACTCCATATCAAGAGCAGAGGAGGACGGAAATCCATAGAAAAAATCAACGTCTCCTGAGAAGTAGAGATCTTCAATTATTTTATAAGTTGAAAATGCGTTGAGATAAAGAAATGAAGGTGAATAACTGTTGCTTTTATCTTTAAAAGAAACGTAACTTCCGGTCGTAATATTTGTTTCAGCAAAAACAGCGGTGAAAAAGAACAGGATTGATAGTATGACTATTTTTCTCATTGTGAACCTGTAAGTGCCTGTTCAGGACATGCGTTAACGCAGTCACCGCAGGATGTACATTTATTTGGGTCAATAACAGGGATGCCGTCAGGACCGGAAAGATGAATCGCATCATAAGTACAGACCTTTTCACAGATCCTGCAGCTGTATCCAAGACATTTGGTCTCGTCAACAATAATATTTGAATCAAGTGAAGGGTCACAGGAAGACAGACAGATAGATGCCGCAAAAATCACAAGAATTAGAAGTTTTTTCATATCATAATCCCGTAGAATGAGGGGCGGAAGTTCTGCATGCTTTTGCGCAGAGTCCGCAGTTAACACATTTTTCAACATCTATAACAGCTTTTCCTTTTATCATTGTAATAGCTTTTGTGGGACAAGTTTTCACGCAGTCACCGCATCCTGTACATCTTTTAAGATCGATCTTGAAAACTGTTTTTTTCTTTTCTTTTTGGGTCTCAGGAGCTACTTCATCGTTTTTTTTTTCAACTTTAGTCGGTGGTATGATCGCTTTAGTTGGACATTTTTTTGCACAAAGTCCACAATTAACGCACTTTGAAGGATCGATCACAGCTTTGTTATTTACCATTGAAATTGCCTTTGTCGGACATTCATTGACACAGAGCTTGCAGCCGATACATTTACTTTCAACGACACTGTACTTTGCATTTCCAGCAAAAATCAGCATTGAAACAGCAAAAACAAAAAAAAGAATTAGAGATTTCTTTAGCATTTTCTCCTCATAGAAATTTGGTTTACTTTTTCTTTATGGCTCCACGGGGGCAGTAGTTTACACAATCTCCGCAGCCAGTACATTTATCTGGATCTATTACAGCTTTTCCTCCGGACATCGTCAATGCACCGAAATCACATGATCCGATACATTTTCCGCATCCGTTGCATTTTGCCGGATCAATTTCATAGACAACATCGCTTAGCTGAATTTCTGTACATGAAGAAGTGTCAAAACCTGAACAGTCTCCTTTGCATGGAGCATTTCCTTCGTAGTTGTCTCCAAGAATGCTGCTGCAGGTGGATGAATTGGAATCGCAGGATTCACCGCTTTCAACTATTGTGTTTCCACAGATAGGATCTCCGGTGTTTTCGTCATCAGGCTGGACATAGTTGTCCTCAGTTTCCCCGTCATCAGGAACGTTGTTTTCATCCAGTGTGTTACCTGAATCAGGTGCTGAAAATCCGTTTAGCAGATCGTCACGATCCATATTGTCACAGGAAACTATCAACAATGGTAAAATAATATAGATAAAAAACAGCTTTTTCATTAACGTCCCTTTCGTCCAGTTAAGCCAAATTTATTTTATTGTTAAATTTTCCCGTGTCAACAGGTAAAAGTCGATATAATCTATGAAAAAGTAATATGGGAAAAAAGATGAGGCAGGCTCTATTCTGAATTTTCTGAAGCCTTTTTCAAGATTTATTTCGAAGGTTATTATTTTCTTTTCGATTTTTTCCCCATTTGTTTTCAGTTCGGCAAAGGGCTTATCGTCAATAAAAAGATTGAAGTTGCCCATGCGCGGACCTTTCATAACTTTTATGCTCAGCCTGTATCTGCCTGAATAGTTGATCTTCTGACCGAAATCATAGTACTGATTTTCTTCAGTAAAGCGGCAGAAATAAAAACGTTGATATTGTTTAATCTGACTGTATGGCGGTTTGAAATCAAGGTAGGAGTCTAAATATTTTGTTTTAGGAAAATAGTTACAGTAATCAATATTTCCAGTTAGTGGAAGGTTTTTATCTTCCATTTCAATATGGTATTCTCCATGATCTCTAGTTTTCTTTAAAGGTGTTATCTCCGGAGGTTTATAGTTGTGCTTAACTTTTTCAAATTTAGCCATGTAGAATGAACGGTCAGAGTAGGTAAACATGATCCTTGAGTTCTGTTTGGGACCTAAATCTCTTAAATAAAGGACATCGTTATTCTCAATGTCTCCAAGGTTCATTACAGCAAGGCCTGATCCCGCCAAATGTTCGGGAGATACAAAAACAACAGCGTTATGAATATTTTTTTCCTTAATAACTTTATTGAGTTTAGAATCGACCTCCCAGAATCCAAACGAGTATGCCTCGTAAAGTTTAGGAGCTGTGACAAATATTTGAAAAATAAATGTGGAAAAAAGGAAGGCTGCAACTAGTATGTTTAAGGCTTTCTCTGATATCTTATTTGTCTTAATCCTTACGGTGGAATGGATGCCGAAAGCAATGATGATGATCAGAAAAAAAGATGTTTCGAAAAGATATCTCGGGCCGAAAACGTTGCCATCAAAATAGAAAAAGAAGTATCCGGCAAAATTAAATATAAAGAGAGCAAACAAAGAACTCAGAAAGATCAATTCTTTCCTTTTTCCGGCTTTAAAAAAAGCTATGACAATAAAAATGAACGACAGTGGGTGCAGGAACAAATTGATCGAGAGGGAAGATAGCCTTCTGTATGAAACAAGAAATGCGTGTTTCCATGTCAGGCCCTCTTTGGGAAGCTCGATCCAGTTTGAATCGGGGCAGCCGGTTCCAATACCGAATCTGTGACAGAAATTTCTAGGTTCGCTTGGATTAAAGAAAAGATCTTGTTTAAAAACGAAAATGTCTCCGGTGTAGTAGTAGTTGATCCCGAAAAGTATTAAAAGAAACGGAAGAAAAGCAGCTGCGGCGAGTGAGAATTTGCTAATCAGGGAAGTATCTTTTTTTAAAACAGAAAGATAAGTAGTGTATAGAAAAAGTGGAATAAAGAGAAAAAGCGCATTCTGAGGTCGAATAAGAATAAGCCAACCGATAGCAATCCCAATAATTACAGGGGCTTTCCAGCCTTTTTTATTTAAAGCTTCTATATAGAAATATACGATAATAAGTGTTAGCGTAGCACAGAACGGGTGCGCCATGAATGTCCCGCCCATAATAATGACAAATATAGAAACAGAGGCGATAAGCATTGAAAGAGCAGCAATTTGTCTGTTAAAAAGTTTCTGTGCAGTTTTTCCCAGTAAAAAAATATTTAAAGCTGTAAGAATAGGATTTATAAGAAAAGTTGTTCCTGTTATAACAAACGGAATTAAAAAGAATGAGTATCCCGGAAGAAAAATGGAAAACAGCTTTTCCCCATCGTGTATCATGTAGAGATATCCAAAAAACTCATAATCCTGAATAAAAGGATGATGCAGCCGGCCTTCAAGAATATTCTGGGCAATACTTATGTAGTGTATGCTGTCCTGAATGTGGGGGATGCTCTTAAAGAAAAATATGTTTATCAGGAGAGTTAAAATAAAACTTATAATCGGAAAAAAAATAAAAGGTCTATAGTTAATATCAGTGAACTTTAGAGTTATTACATATTTGTAGGTAAGGGACAAAACTATTACCATAGAGAAGAATATAATGTGCAATGTAGGAAAGAACAGAGTGAGCGGTTTATATATTTCAAAATGATTTGTCCAGATGAAGAAAAGGAAGATGCTGATGAAAATTGCTGTGTATCTAAGTGTTTTCATTTCTCTTCTAGTTCAAACTCCAGTTTATCCAAAATAAAATAACTTCCTTCCTTTCGAATATCAAGAGGTTGAAGTTTTATGAAGTTTATGCCTTTTTTTAAATAAAGTCCAATGGTTAAGTCTTTGTCGGAAAATTCGTGGTAATAAAAATTAATTATTTTTTTCTGATTCCCGACGGTTAATAGAAACCTTCTGCAAACTGGGCCATAAGCAGCTTTTATGGTTACTTTGTAAGTTCCTGTTTTTTCAAAATACTGCCCAAAAGTATAGAATTGATCTTTTGATATAAATCGGCAGAAAAAATATGTGTTTCCAAGCATTTTTTCAGGTAACAGAAACCCTGAATATGAATCTATATAAGGCCAGGCTGGAAATTTGTTGCAGTAATCAGGAATTCCTTCAACTGGGTAGGATTTATTTTCCATTTCTAACGTGATCTTATTAACAGGTGGATGATATTTTATTTCATTGAGTTTCGGGGGCATTTTACTATATGGATTAGGGTTGAAAATAGCTTTATAGACTTTTCTGTTCTTATAGTAACTGATTAACTGGCTGTTGGTGTCTCCCAGATCAATTGCATAGATGTTTTCATTACTGTCAATGTTAAACAAATTCATTGCTGCTGCTCCTGAACTGTAAAAAACATCAGGAGATATGAATATGAGTGAATTTTTGAGCTGTCTTTTTTCTACGAGTTCTGATAATCCTGGATCCATTCCCCAGAACATACCTGAATGAACGTAGAAAAGAAAAGGTCCCGCAAACACATAATGAAAAATAATACCTGAAAGCAGAAGCGAACTGAAAAGAACTTTCGGTTTTACAGGTTTAATAAAATTAATTTCTGAAAGTTTGCGGGATGAGAGAATAATACTCCGCGCAAAAAGAGGAACCAGAAAGAAAGAAGCTTCGTAATAATACCTTGGGCCATAGACATTGCCATCAAAGTAGTAAAAGATATATGCAATAAAAACAACCATAAAGTATTGAAGAAAGATGTATTCAGACAGCAGTTCAGCTGTTTTTTTTCTTATGAGGAAAAGCACAGGTAGAAGTACAAACATAATAGGATGAAAGAACAGCCCGAAAACCAGCTGTACCAGTCTTAAATACGTCAAATAGTAAGCGTGAGGTATTGTCAGACCTTCTTTGGGAAGAGGGATAATGGTGTTAAACCTACAGCCTTTATGAAGTCCAAGCCCGAAAGAGTTATTAAAAGGCTCTGAATAATTAAAGTAGATAAGATGTTTAGGAATCATGATGTCGCCGGAAAAAAGACGCTCAAAGAAAAAGATAGAAACAAAAAATGGTAAAATTGTTGCTCCAATTGTAATTGTCTGCAATAGAAAAGTCTTTTTATCCTGTTTTGCAAAAATGAAGATGATTGAAGATATTAGAATAAAAAGTGCAAGCTGAGGTCTGGTAAACATTAATAAAACTATGAAAATTGCAGCAATCCCTGTGTTTAGGTAAGGTTTTTTATCAAAGCTTTTCTGAATAAACCACATCGATGCTAACGAACTGAAAGCACAGAAGGTGTGGTTCATATAGGTTCCACCCATTGGAATTAAAAATGTGGAACTGGTTGCAAGAAACATGCTTAGAGCAGCCGTTTTTCTGTCAAAGATCTTTTCAGTGTTCTTTCCGAGAAGAAAAACTGTGGCTCCGGTAAGAAGGGGGTTTAAAAGATAAGGAATTCCCAAAAAAAGAAATGGTGCAAGAAGTGAGGGAAATCCCGGTTGATAAAGAGAATAAGTGCCATTTTTTGAAGGAATGATATAGAGAAATCTGAAGAATTCATAAAAAGGATGAAGCGGCCTGCTGAGGTTTCCTTCAAGTATCGCTTGTGCCTGAAAGAACATGTTGATCTCATCCTGAACATGCGGCATTCCGGAAAAAACAAAAAGGCATACTGCCAGTGCATATATAAACGCAGTAACAGGAAATATCCAGAAGGAGTACTTAGTGAAAAAATCCAGTATGGGATCTATATATCCAGTAACTTTTTTTAATGATAGGGTCAGGAAAATAAGGAAAAAGAGTGCGGGGAGATAAGGAACGTAAAAACTTAAAAAATTAGTATAGTTTCCATAAAAAGCCCAGACAAAGAATATTAGAAAAAGAACTATGGATATGACAATGTTTACAGCTTTCATTTTGACTTAAAGTTTTTGTTCATAAGTGTTCCTGCTGCAAAGGCAAGAATATAGAAGAAGATTCCTGTAAAGAATGTTGTAGAGATTCCGTAGAATATTGATATTACAACAGCCAGAACAGAACTGACAACACTTGCTGCACCGTTAATTCCCCAAAGCCAGGGAGCAAGTTCCTTTTTTTCCTTAGTAAGAAGTGAAAATCCTGTTGGAAACGGCATTCCCAACAAGGTTCCAATTATTGCCATCGTCAGAAAGCTGTAGATTATTCTTGTGGATATGCCCCATGAAGAAAACGAAGGAAGGAAAAACATATTTATAGCACCGATAATAAAAATAACTCCAAGAAGTATGGAGAAAAGTCCTTTTACCCCACATTTTTTGTACATTCTGCTGCTTAGAAAACTACCAAGTCCGCTGAAAAAGAGAACTGTGAAAAGAACAACAAGGATGCTGTATGTGGGATGTCCCAGAAAGATCGCAAACTTCTGAATAAGCGATATTTCTATAAGCATAAAACCAGTTCCAATTGATGTGAAGTAAAGTGTATAGCTGTTAAAAAGTGATTCTCCGGTATCCTTTCTGACCTTTGAGATGATTGGTACGATGATAAGAAAAATTGAAAGCAGAATGACTATTCCCAGAAGATAGAGCAGGTTTTTTACTGCCATAAGGTTTGTTGAAAGAGGACCTTCATTTTCAATATCTTTGGTATTTAATAAGGTTGATGGTTTGAGCATGTTAAAAAAGAATGGATTATCGTCAGTCGGAGCACTTAGATCAAGAGGGTAGTCAGAAATGAACTTTTCTCTTTGGGATTCTGAGACGATTTTTGAAAAGACAGATTTTTTTTCTCTTCCGACAGCAAGAACTGAATTAAATCCGTACAGATCGTTTGTTGAGATAAAACGGTCTATGATGTTGTTTTTAAAAGGTTTTTTTGAAACGATTATAGTTCCCGTCCCAAAATCTTTGTTAACTACTCCATGGTTAGAAAAAAAGCTGACGGTTGTGAGGAGAATATGCTTTGAAGGATCTTTTATTCCCTGTCCTTTGAGTGTCTTATAGGCAAGGTTTACAAGTCTTAGAAGTTCTCCTGGTCTTTTGGGGAAATACCATCGACTCATAGTAATAGCACCGTTATCCGATAACCTGTTAAAAAAGGTATTCCATGCATCTACGGTATATAGAGAGTTTTCTGTGAGAACAAATGCTCCGGAAGTTGTTGCTGCCCATGAATCAATAAGACTTGCCTGAATTATATCGAATTTCATATCCGATCGTTCGAAAAAGCTCCTTGCCTCATCATTGATAATGTGAACGTTGTCCATTTCAAGGAATGGATAGGTATAGTCTTTATAAACTTCATTAATGGCTTTAAGGATCTTATTATTGATCTCTATTCCCCAGACCTCTTTTTGATCAAAGCTTAGTGCTGAAAGGACGTCTCTTCCCCCTCCGACACCGATAATTCCGACTCTGGAGTTTGGAAAAAGATAGTGAACCATGTTGGTTATATCGTATCTAAGGTGAAGAAGTTCCTGAGGAGGATACTGATTTCTTGTGATAACTGTTGCAGCGGCAGAATCAATTTGAAGTCCTTTCTGGTCTATTCTGTAGTCAGGGAATTTATCCATCATTTTCTTTGAGGTTCCCCATCCGAAACCAACATCAGAATAAGGATATACAGTTATCCTTGAAAATGGGTTCCAGCTTTCCCACTCGATGTTGTTCTCGATCTTTGCTGACTGAACACCTTCATCAACTTTTGTCCATTCAATCCGGAAAGTTTTTTCGTAATTATTGATAAAGGAGAAAGTGATAATGACCAGCGCAAGAACTATATCGGTTTTCTTTTTTGTAATTGTCCAAGAAGATATCATACCCGCAGACGCGAGAAAAATAATAAATGTAACAGCATCTGTCATGTTAAGAAAAACAAAGAAGACAAGCGAACCGACAGCAGCACCCGCAAGGTCACTGGCGTACAGTTTATTCACGTTATCCATATATTTTGTGGTCAGAAGAAGAGCAATTGCAACTCCCTGAAAAAAGAAAGGAACTGCGGCAATAGCATAGATCAACGCCATTGAGAAAACACCAATACCCGTGGATCTTGGCACAAATGGGATCGAAAGCAGTGAAAAAAGAGACAAAATAGTGAAAAGCGAAAAGTATCTACAGTATTTTGCTATAAGCTCATCAATCTTTTCTTTTGAAAGCGAAGAAAAATCTGAGATGTAGACCTTAACAGCACCTGTGCTCATTCCAAGCATAGCAACAGAAATGGCCATGAAAGCATAGTGATACCACATGGTGATGCTGAAAATTCTGGTAAGACTGTTTTCCAGAGCAAGTCCTGCAAGAGAAAGAAGAAAAATAGTTAAATAGAGAGATCGTTTCATCTGTTCACCCCAATAATTTGTCTCGCGATGATACTTTAAACTTTTTTTGTAGTCAACATGCCCGGCAGATTATTGACTCTACAAAGAACAAGGGGTAATCTTTTAACGGAAAAAATCACATGGAGGTTGTTAATAGATCTCAAAATGGAAAAGATAGTGTATTTAAAGTGTGGAAAGTAAAACAAGGATTGACAAAGTTTACTTTTCTGCTATAAAGTAAACTAAGAGTTTTTATAATTTACTTTGAGGACATATATGGATATTAAGGACTTCAAATCCGGAACGTACCAAAAAGGTTATAGATATCAATATTTTGTTCCGGAAAAAATAAACCATTCTTTTTCCTGGGATAATGAAACAATAAACACACTGCTTGAACAGGCATCGTTTAAATTGGGTGAATTAAATTCTTTTTCCCGTTTTGTTCCCGACATAGATATGTTTATAGTAATGCATGTTTTTAAAGAAGCTGTCGGTTCAAACAGAATTGAAGGAACAAGAACAAATATTGAAGAAGCTTTAAATAACGAAAATGATATTGATCCTGAAAAAAGAAATGACTGGAAAGAAGTTAACAACTATGTAGAAGCAATGAATTCTGCTATTGAAAGTCTCAAAGAACTACCATTATCCTCAAGACTATTAAAGGAAACTCATAAAAAACTGCTTTCAAGTGGTAGAGGAGAACATAAGAATCCAGGTGAATTTAGAACATCACAGAACTGGATTGGGGGAGCATCTATTTCAGATGCCGTTTTCATTCCTCCTTCACAAGCAGAACTTCCTGAGCTTATAACAGATCTGGAACTATTTTTAAATAACCGGGAGTTATGTATTCCAGATCTTATAAGAATCGCTATTGCTCATTATCAGTTTGAGACAATTCACCCTTTTCTTGATGGAAATGGAAGGGTCGGGCGACTTCTGATCACTCTATATCTGGTTTCTGCAGGAATTCTTGATAAACCACTTCTTTATCTCTCTGAATTTTTTGAAGAAAACAAAGGTTTATATTATGACAATTTAACATTTGTCAGAACAAAAAATGATCTTGAACAGTGGATTCTTTTTTTTCTTACAGGTATTATTAAAACAGCTGAGAACTCAGTTGGGACTCTAGGAAGAATTATGGATCTTAAGCAGAAAATTGAAAAGGAAAAGATTGTTTTAATGGGAAAACGAGCAAAACAAGGTTTGAATTTTTTCCATAAAATTTTCAGGAACCCGGTTGTTTCAGTCAAAACAGTACAGTCACTTACCGGTCTTTCTAAAAAGGCGGCGAATGATCTTGTAAAAGTGTTTGTAGAGAATAACATATTGGTGGAAACAACTGGTTACCAGAGAAACCGGGTGTTTGTTTTTAAGGAATATATAGATCTTTTCTAAATAATAATCGAGGTTGTCATGAAATCACCAAAAGAGTCGTCATTAGAAAAAAAGATGCTAAAACAGCTTGAGGGTCGTCCGTTAGTTCTTGCAAAATTTATTTTTAAAGATCCAGAGATAAATCATCTTCAGAATTATGCAAACACTGTGTCAATTACACGTCTGAATTATAACGATCATGGGCCTGTCCACATGAAAAAGGTTGCTATTAACTCAATAAAGATCATGAAAGTTCTCAATAGCCAGGGTTTTAAGTTTAGTCTCGAAAAAGAGAAGATAGGAAGGTTTGAGGACAGTCTGACTGCTGTGCTTGCAGCGGCACTGATACACGATATCGGAATGACTCTCGGTCGTGAAAACCACGAAAAGAACGGTGTAATGCTTGCTAATCCTATTCTTGAGAGAATTTTTAAGGAAATTTATCCTGATGACTTTGAAAAACAGGTGATAATTAGAACTCTGGCACTTGAGTGTATTATCGGACATATGGGAACACAGAAAATTCACAGCCTAGAAGCTGGCGTTGTTCTCATTGCCGATGGTTGTGACATGGAAAAAGGACGAAGCAGAATCCCGATAATGATAAATCATGTGCCTAAACCGGGTGATATTCATCAGTATTCTTCGGCATCCATCAATAAGGTTAAAATTGAGCAAGGAAAAGAAAACCTTCTTTCCATAAGTATAGAAATGGCTGCTTCGGTAGGGTTTTTCCAAGTTGAGGAAGTTCTGTTCCATAAAATTAATGCAAGTACATTAAAACCTTATATTGAACTTATTGCTGGAGTCGAAGGAAGAGGATCTAAGAGATATCTCTGAAGCATACGGGCGAACTGTTACATTCGCCCGATATCAGAATAGGGAGGATTAGTATCTTTTACCGAAATTTCCGCCGCCACTTCTAGGTGATCTTTCTTCACGTGGACGTGCTTCATTAACAGTAAGAGCTCTACCTTGAAGGTCTTTGCCATTAAGTGCATCAATTGCCTGAGTTGCTTCGTCTTTGTTTGGCATTTCTACAAAACCAAAGCCCTTTGAACGGCCTGTTTCGCGATCAGTAATAAATCTTGCTGATTCTACTGTACCAAATTCTTCGAAAGCTGATCTGAGTTCGTCTTCGCTTAAGTTGTAAGCGATGTTTCCTACATAAATGTTCATTCTTTTTCTCTCAAAACTTACCATGATAAATAAAATATACTGGATAACTGTCCATGGTGTGACGGGAAATCCATTACCAAATCGACTATTGTCTATCAACTTTGAGTAGACAACATGCCAAGGTTATAATCTGTTAGGCAACTAAAGTCAAGTCATTAACAATATTAATAAATTATGTCAGAGCTAAAAGTTCGATCTCGAATTTGGCAAAGCGAGATAAGTTGCTGAAGTTGTTAGGGTTAATACCGTTGAGAGGGTGCGCGCGTCTTGGTGAAAAAAAATTTTTAAATCGGTAAATCAGAGCCACAAATTACCCTTAAAGCCTTTGAAACTACTTCAAAAGTGAGTGGAGTCGTTCCCAAAGCTTCACCATCAGCTTCAAAAAGAAGAGGTGTTTCAGTTCTTATTTTAATTTTTTTACCTTTTAACAATTGAACTTTTGGTACGTTTCCGATCATTCCTTTTTTCAGTTTGTTTGAGTGAGTTACAATTCCGAGTTTTCCAATGTTTCCGATAAAAGTCAGAGCAAGTGATCCATCGTCAAGTTCTGCGTGAGGAACCTGCATCATTCCACCGCCGTTATATTTCCCGATTCCCACATTAAGAGATAGCATTTTTTCATCAATGACATCTTTTTCATCAATTGTGACCTTTGTTATGGTGGGTTTATATGAAAACAGTGAAGTGAAAATATTTCTGAAGTAGAGCCACTTTCCTGTTTTCCCCAGCTTTTTCATTTTTTCGGTCTTAAAAAGCACCTCTGCATCGTATCCGCTACCAGCGACATTTATGAAAAACCGATCTCGAGATCCCTCATCTGTGTGAAAAGAGGCTCTACATATATCTTGTACAAGAGTTTTGCCAACTTTAATTGCTTTGACAGATTCCTGATAGTCATTTGTGATCCCAGTGGATTTTCCCCAGTCGTTACCTGTGCCCACGGGGATAACTGCAAGTGTGAGTTTTTCAGGATTAGGAGATTCCAGCATTCCGTTGACAACTTCATTTACAGTTCCATCACCTCCGACAGCAATAAAATGAGTAAATCCATCTTTGATAGCCTTTTTTGCAAGAGAAAGTGCATGCAGACGTTTTTTTGAGAAGTTCTTGTTGAAAATAATTCCCCGGGACGCAAGAAGTCTGGCAATCTGCGGAAAATCTTTCCGGACCTTGAATCCTCCTGCCGAAGGGTTTGCTATTAAAAACCAGTTCTCTTTCATTTTATGAGTATTTACTGTTAATACTTATGTTGTGGACAAGACCAAGAATTATAGTGTTAAATAGAAGTGAACTTCCTCCGTAGGAAAAAAACGGTAGTGGAATACCCACGACAGGAAGCATTCCCATAACCATTCCAATGTTTATGAAGACCTGAAGCCAGATGACAGCTACAGTTCCCACAAGTATCAGTGAAGAGAATTTATCCTTTACCCGGTTAATGATGTTCAGGATCTTGATGAGCAGAAACATATACAGAAGGAATAAAAGTGAGACACCCGTGAATCCGAATTCTTCAGCATAAACTGAAAATATAAAATCAGTATGGTGTTCAGGAATGAACCGTAAAAGATTCTGGGTGCCTTTTTTATAACCTTTCCCATTAAGTTTTCCGCTTCCGATAGCGATTATGGACTGGTTTGTGTGATACTGGGATGTAAGACTTAGTTCATTACTATCAGACCAGAGCATTGTTGTAAGTGCAACGACTCTTTCTTTCTGATATTCTTTCAACCCGAACTGCCATAGAACAGGTGTTGCAATTATTACGAAAATTATCAGTCCGGTAAGCCATTTCCTGTTAATTTTTGTGGATATTATCATTACAAAAGAAACAAATCCCACAAGAAGACTAGTTCCCAGATCCGGCTCGTAGTAGATAAGAAGTACGGGAAGAAGAATAGCAAGAAATTCAGGAAGAATATCAAATAGGTTGTATCCGTCTTCCATTGTCGGCTTCATGTTTAAACGATAGGAAATAAATAGAATTACTGATATTTTTGTAAGTTCACTTACTTGAAAGTTCATAAATCCGAGGTCCAGCCATCTCTGTGCACCACCAATTTTTTTCCCGATTACTAGAACAAGTGCAAGCAGAACAATATTTGCAAAATACATCGGAAGAGCAAGTCTTTCCCAGGCTCTTATGTCGCTGAAAGTGGTGAAAATGAAAACTACGACACAGAGTATGACCCAGACTATCTGCACATGAAACTTAAAAGGGTTATGAGTGGTGGCACTGCTTAGAGAAAGGAGTCCTAGAAAGATAAGAATAATTAACGGGATCGTTATTCCCATATCAAATTTCTTTCTGTTTATCATTCCATGGCCTTTTTAAAGTGGTAGGATTTTAAAAGCTTGTAGACAATAGGCGCAGATACACTGCCTCCATGACCGCCATTCTCAACAACCGCGATTGCAACTACTTCAGGGTTTTTATAAGGGAAAAATGCGACAAAAAGGGCATCATCCTGCGTTAGAAATCGTCGTTCCTCTTCTGAATAGTCTATCTTCTTTCTTGCTACGTTGGAAATGACCTGACTAGTTCCTGTTTTTCCTGCAGCATCAGGAATTGTTCTGTCAGCATGATAGAAAGCTGTTCCTCCCAGTTCATTGGTTACGCTCCATAATGCTTTTTTAACAGCATCAAAATATTTAGGCTCAATATCAAGAATTCGCACTGTCTGTGATCCGATCTTTTCAATTTTTCCATCAGGTCCGATAAGTTCTTCTGTTACTCTAGGCTGAACAATGATGCCACCGTTTGCTATTGCTGCGTAAACAACAGCAAGTTGAAGAGGAGTCGTTCTTATATCTCCCTGTCCGATGGTAAGGTTCATAAGAAGTCCTCTGTGAACTCTCATCCCCGGATAATTATAGCTGAACCATGCCCTGTCAGGCAGAACACCGCTGTTTTCCCATGGGAGGTCAATGCCGGTTTTTAGTCCGATACCGAAAAGTGAGGACATATGGGTAATTTTATCAAGTCCCAGTTCCTGTGAAAGATAATAGTAGTAGATGTCACAGCTTTCTTTAAGAGATCTTTTTAGATTAACATATCCGTGGCCGCCTCTGTTCCAGCAGCATTTTGTATCTGAACCAAAGAAAAGGCAGCCCTGGCATAGAAAGGTTGAGCTCGGAGTTATCTTACCGTAATGAAGACCTGCAAGTGCTGGAATGACCTTAAAAGTCGAACCGGGAAAGTAAGTTTGTCTGATTGCCTTGTTGATAAGTGGTTTTAGAATGCTCTGGCTGTATTCTCTCCATATTTTTGCGGGAATTCTCTTTTTGGAAAGAAGATTTGCATCATAGGAGGGACTTGAATACATGGCTAGTATCCGTCCTGTTTTCACTTCCATGAGAATGGCTGCACCAGCTCTTTCCCCAAAAGACTGTGCTGCAGTTTTCTGAATGTAGGAAAGAATTGTTGTCCTTAAATTTTTCCCTTTAACGGCTTCTTTTGAGAATGGAATATTTGCATTTATATTTTCAGGAAGCTCGATCTTTCTTCCCATATGGTCAATTACATGAAACGTTTCACCGTAACTGCCGTGAAGTTCATTTTCATATTTTTTCTCAAGACCTGTCTTTCCGGTAAAATCCTCCGGATCGTAACAGGGATACTTTGTAAGCTCCCGGTGATTTATCTTGGAAACGTATCCTGTAATATGGGAAGTATCCTCTCCCATTGGGAAAACTCTTTTATATGAAGAAGAAATAATAATGCCTGGAAAGCTAGATAAATAGCTGGAATATTTAAAGATTCTGTTTCTAGGGATTTCGTTTTTAACAAGCATGGGCATATACTTACATCTTCCGTGGCACCTATCCATCTTTTTCTTCAATCTTGAGATCTCGTTCTTATTCAGTTCAAGCACTGAACTTATCCTGTCGATCTGTTCAGCGACCATTTCTTTTTCAGCAAAGAAAAGAGGAACGATAGAGATCTTAAATGAAGGTTGCGTCGTGGCGATAAGCTTATTGTCATAGCTTAGAATATCACCTCTTGCAGGAAAGATTTTTTCACTGAGGATGAAGTTGTCTCTTGATTTTTCAGTAAGGTCGTGTCCTTTGACGATCTGAAGATAGAAAACTCTGGCAAAAAGAAGAAAAAAAGAGAATATTATTATCCAGACAAGCTTACGTGTTCTTAAAAAAATGTTTTTTACTTCTTCTGTCTGATTAAGAATTCTCATAGCCAGGAATCCTTGATAAAAAGTCTGTCTATCTGCGGCTTAAAAAAGATAAAGATAAGAAGTAGGAACAGCCATGAAGAAAAGGTCGGAGCAAGCAGGATGAAAAAGTTAAAATCACCCGTAAAAGTGTGAATATAAAGAAAACGGTTAAAATTTATAAGAAACATTATCAGGAAAGAGTTTAGAAGGGCTGTAAGAGTAAAATCAAACGCAGTGATAGAGAAGAATGTCTGAGTGAAAAAATATATCTGAATAAAAATAACTGTGAGAAAGAAAAAAGGTACAGGAGAGCCGATCTGTGAGTAAAAAAGGAAGGCAAGAACCATTAACGCAAGTTTTTTCCGAAAGTTCTTTTCTGTGAAAAGTATTGTGAAAACAATGGGAATATGCGGAAAATAGAATCCGGAAATATCAAGAAGATACAGTGCAAGAGAAAATATTGAAAAAATAAGAAGTGTAAAAAAAAGAAACTTAAAAGAGAGACTTCTCATCTTCGAAATTAGCTCCTACGATTACAAAAATATGGTTAAGTTTTCCTTTTTTGAAAAGCGGTATTGCCTCACCTTTAAGGAACATTATATTGCTCTGATCCATTTTGAGATTACTGATGATACCGATGGGAATGTAGGGAATGCTGTAGTTTTCACTTAGATTTGCACTGAGCAGTTTTTTTCCGTCAGAAGGAGGAGTGTTACAGACCTTATCCAGGAAGAGAATGGAAAGAGATTGCCCGTTACCTTTTAAAATTGCAGTGCATTCCTCACGATTCTCAAGAACTGCCGGAACTGTGAATTGCTTTGAGGTAATAAGCTCAACCTCGGCTCTTGATGTATGAAATGATGAGACCAGCCCAACAAGTCCCATACTTGAGACAACAGTTGCCTTTTCCGCCATAAGCTTTGAATATTCTTCGGGATATGTGATGATTATACGGTTGGGGTTTATATCTGAATATGTGAGAATTTTGGCAGGGATGATAGTGTATTTACTGTAACTGTCCTTTAGTTTAAGAAGTTTTGAGAGTTCTTCGTTCTCTCTTTTTATTGCTTCGTTCATAAGAAGTTTAACTTTTAGTTTTGCAACTTCTTTTCTAAGATGCGTGTTCTCCTGTCCAACGAGTTTTAACTCTTTAATGATCTTGAATGATTCTCTGGTCTCAGAGATCTTGTTACTTGTTGCTGATTTAATGTTGTCGATGAGTGGAAGTCTGAAGTCAAATTCTAGAATAAAGAAGGGAAGTACGGCAATAAGAATTACAGATAGTAGCGATATGTATAGGAACAGCTTTTTTCTGTTCAATTCAGTAAAGTGAAATAGTTCTTAAAAGTGAAATATTCTCGAGGATCTTTCCTGTACCCATAACAACGGATAGGAGAGGATTGTCCGCAATTATTACCGGAAGGTTCGTTTCTTCCCTAAGAAGTATGTCCAGATTTTTAAGTAGTGCTCCACCACCGGCAAGCACTATTCCCTTGTCAACAATATCTGCAGCGAGTTCAGGAGGAGTGTTCTCAAGAACTGTTTTAACAGCGGAAACAATAGCTTTAACTGTTTCTTCAAGACTTTCTCTGATCTCGTCACTATTAATTTCAATTGTTTTGGGAACACCTGCAACAAGGTCAAGACCTTTGACTTCCATAAACTCTTTAGTTTCGTCGGGATAGGCATTGCCTATGGTACATTTGATCATCTCAGCCATTCTTTCACCGATAGCCAGATTATACTTCTTTTTAATATAGTCGATGATTCCTTCGTCCATTTTATCGCCTGCGGATTTTATGGATTTGGAGTAAACTATTCCTGCCAGAGAGATAACTGCAACCTCAGTGGTTCCTCCACCAATATCAACAATCATATTTCCAGTTGGTTCTGTAACTGGGAGGTTTGCTCCGACTGCCGCAGCCATGGGTTGTTCAATTAGAAAAACTTCACGTGCACCGGCACCAAGCGCTGCTTCCTTGACAGTTCTTTTCTCAACTTCAGTGATTCCGTAAGGTACGCCGATAGCAATTCTTGGTTTGATGAAGCTGCCTTTTTTGTAAGCGTGCTTAATAAAATATCTCAGCATCTGGTGAGCAACCTCAAAATCAGCGATAACACCGTCTTTTAGAGGTCTGATAACACTGATGTTCACAGGGGCCTTTCCAATCATTTGTTTAGCTTCCAGACCTACAGCACGAACAGATTTCGTTCCTCTGGAATCTTTTTCCTGAACCGCTACTACAGATGGCTCGTTTGCGACAATGCCTTCGCCTTTGACATAAATTAAAGTATTAGCAGTTCCCAGATCTATAGCGATGTCACTTGTGAAAAATGACAGCAAGTTGTCGATTTTTATCATAATTTCTATCCATAATTTCTTAAAAAACCTAAAAACGGTTGGAATTATAACTACAAGGTGATGTGATGTAAAGAAGTTTTTGTATAAATAAACTATAAAAAATAGCTTAGCAAATATCTTGCCAAGGTTGAGAATTTTGATTATACTCAGCTCGACTTGAATTAATGAGGTAAGGATGACGCCTGGAGTTCAACTTCAACAGAAACTCTCGCAAAAGCAAGAGCTTAAAATGACTCAGCAAATGCGTCAGAGTATCGAGATGCTTCTGAAGAATTCCATTGAACTTCGGGAGATGATGCTTGAGGAAGTTGAACAGAATCCTTTTCTGGAAATTGAGGAGTGGGGCGATGAGCCTGACTCTGTGAATCTGGATAGGGTTGGTGATCATGATTCTGAACGAAAAAACAACAATGATGTTGTCGCAGATCTGAAAAATGGCGATGATGACAGGCATGTTAGTGATATTCTTAATGATTTTGACTGGTCTCAGGTCAGAGAAAGTTCCGGCAACAGCTTCGGAGAGATGAATGTCAGAAAAAAAAGCGGTTATAGTGACGACTACAGTTTTGAAAACCACTTGCCTGCCAAAGAAAGTTTTGAAGAGTATCTTGATGTTCAGATATCCGGTTCCGATCATCCTCAGGAGATACGTGAGATCATGATATACATGGTCTATGACCTTGATGAAAAAGGTTTTCTGGGCGATAGAGATGACGATATTGCAGAAATTACCGGAAGCGATCTTGAGTCTGTAGAAAAGGCTAGGGAGCTTATTAAGAATTTTGATCCACCTGGTTGCGGATGTGTTGACATGCGTGATTATCTGAGATTCATGTTCGTTGATTCCGATTATGCGAAAGTAGAACCTGACACCAGAGAACTTCTGAGAAAACTCTTTGAAAACGACGATGTTCTCGAACTTCTTATAGTTAAAAAGTTTGATGAGTTATGTGCAAGGCTTGAAGTTGATACAGAGACACTAAACAACCTGCTTGTCACTCTAAGAAACAGCATTTCACCATATCCGTCCTTCGGGTATGAAAAAGTTAGAACAGAATATGTAAAGCCGGACATGAAGGTTTTTCTTGTAGGTGGCGAGGTCATCGTGCAGATCGAGAACAGGCTTCTTCCGACAGTTACTCTCAATAAAACTGTATTTGAGAAGGAGATAAAAAGAGCTAAGAGCAGAAAGGAAAAGACTTTCATGCGGGAAAAGTACCGTAATGCAGAATGGATAATAAAAAGTATAAGTGAGCGTAACAGGACTCTTTATCAGGTGGCTGCAAGTATTTTTTTGTATCAGAAAGATTTTCTTGAGTTAGGAGATAAGTTCCTGAAACCATTGACTTTGAAGGATGTGTCTGAGGATATAGAAAGGCATCAGGCCACAGTTTCAAGACTTACTAACGGAAAGTATGCCGAAACGCCGCATGGAATTTTTGAGTTGAAATATTTCTTTGTTAAGCAAGTTAATGATAATATGACCACAAACAGAAGGCTTGAACAGAGAATAAAGGAAATAATTGAAAAAGAGAATAGAGAAAATCCTTTTTCCGATGAGGATATTACTCATGTTTTAAGTCGGGAGGGGATAAAAATTGCAAGAAGAACAGTTGCAAAATACAGGTCAAAAATGAAGATCCCACTTGCCAGAGAAAGAAAAAGAAACTATAGATTTTCTGTTGGAGGCTGATGAATGTGCAGACTTGAAAATTATTTAAAGAAGGAACTCATTATTTGTGGGCTTAAGGCTTCAGATAAAGATGAAGCTTTTAAAAAGATAAGCGTTGAGATAGAAAAAAGTTCAGGTGTTGATTCAGGTGAAATTGTGAGACTGATAAACGAAAGAGAATCTTACGGAACAACTGGTATCGGATCCGGTATAGCAATTCCTCATGCCAGGATCTCAAGTTCAAAAGAAATTGTCATTTGTATTGCCAGTCTTGATCAGTGTGTTGAATATGGAAGCCTCGACGGTGAAGATGTGAGACTTATCTTTATGCTGATAGTACCTGAAGGAAAGAACCTGGTTTACTTGAAACTGTTAAGCCAGATATCGTTAATGTGCAACGATAAAACCGTAAGGACAGAGCTGTTGAAAGCTGAAAGTGAAGAAGAGATTATTAATATTATCAGGAGTATGGACTGATGCCAATATCGGGATCAATAAATTTAAATGATCTGCTGGAAAACAATGAGCTTGAGCTGAAGTTACATAATATGAGCGAGAATGAAGCTTTTAACATCGAGATCACTGAAAATAGAGTGCAGGTGGTCGGTCTTTCAATTGCCGGCTTCACAGATCATCTTTACAAAGAAAGAATCCAACTTTTTGGAAAAAGTGAAATGGATTATCTCAAAACTCTTGAAATGAAAGATAGAGTCAAGATGTCCCGGAAGTTTATTGAGAATAAACCGGTTATGGTTATTTTTACACATCCTGAGCAGCCACCGGAATTTTTTCTTGAGATCGCTGAGAAATTCAGTGTTCCGGTTCTTTCTACCGGAAAGATATCAAGCGTATTCATGGATTACATAAGAAGTATGCTTAACATGAAGCTTGCAAGCTATACAACTCTTCACGCACAGTTGATAGATGTTCTTGGAGTAGGAATGCTTATTATGGGTGAAAGTGGTGTCGGAAAAAGTGAGACAAGTCTCGATCTTGTTATGAGAGGCCATAAATTGATTGCCGATGATGTTGTCGAGATAAAGCATATTCCCCCGGACAGACTTGTTGGAAGAAGTAACGAAATGATGCGTAGTCTGATCGAAATAAGAGGTATCGGACTTGTGGATCTTCAACAGATGTTCGGTATTACTTCTGTTGCTGCTGAAAAGGAAATAGACTGTGTTGTAAGACTGGCCCTCTGGGATGAGAAGCATCAGTTTGAATATGAACGTGTAGGAAGCACGACTACATACTATGAGATTATGAGCGTAAAAAAACCATACTATATCATTCCGGTAAGAAACGGTTCTAATCTGAGCTCGATAATGGAGGCTACGGCCAGAGATTATCTGCTGAAGAAAATGGGAATAAATGCGGCGGAACAGTTTGAGAAGAAACTGTCCAGGAAACTCACACAACTTGGGGGAGACTGATGTACGCTTACATTTTTATTACACACGGAAATATGGGCAGAGAGATTCTAGAAACTGCTCAGAAGATCATGGAAGAGGACCTGACAGATCACTGCAGTGTTTTTTCTATAGACTTTTCTATGGCGGAAAAATTAGATGATATAAAGGCAGAGATCAAAGGATGTCTTGACTGTTATCTTGGAAAAGACAGAAAAGTTATAATTTTTGTCGATCTTTTTGGTGGAAGTCCTTCAAACGTGGCATATACGATAGCAAAACATGAGAATGTTGATGTCGTTTCGGGGATTAATCTTCCTATGGTAATGTATTCTATAGAACATTTAGATAGTACCAAGAAACTTGACGAGATGGTCGAAGGAATCATGAAAAGTGGAGCTCAGAACATTACAAGTGCAAAAAAACTGTTAAACAGAAAGGTGGTAAAATGATTCAATCAGAATTAAAGATCGTCAATAAACTGGGACTTCATGCTAGAGCAGCCAGCCTTTTTGTCAAAGCTACTGAAAAATACAAATGTAGAGTTGAAATGGAAAAGGAAGGCGTGAAGGTCAATGCAAAAAGCATTATGGGAATTCTTATGCTTGCGGCACCGCTTGGAAGTACAGTGAAGATAATTACTGACGGTGAGCAGGAAGAAGAATGTATTAATGAACTGGTAGAACTGATAAACGGCAAGTTCGGAGAGGGTGAGTGATTTGAACCAGAGAAAGGTTCTTAGCGGTGAAAAAGTTACAGGCGGAATAGGAATCGGCCGGCTCTATTATATTGATAGAGACTTTGTCAGTATTCCCCACCTTTCACTTGATGACAGACCTAAACTGCTTAAAAATGAAGTAAAAAGATTTCTTGATGCAGTCAGTTTTCTGGAGAGGGAGCTTTCCAAGTTTCAGAAAGATCAGAATATAGATGCTGAAACACGTTCAATTCTTGAAGCACACAGAATGATGCTGATGGATCCGATGGTTTCTGAATACGTCAGTAAAGAGATAAATGAGCATAAGATCAATGCCGAATGGGCGATCCTAAATGTGTTTCAGAGTATAACAAGCATGCTTTCCAGTAATGAGGTGGATTATTACATAAAGGCGAAAGTTGCTGATATGGATATTGTCAGAGACAAGCTTTTATCGGAATTGATGGGGAAAGATGATGATATTTCATTTGCTGATGCACTGCCTGAAGAGGATTTTGTTATTTGTTCAAGTACGTTAACCGTAAGTGAATTGAACATACTTTCAAAAAATTCGCATGTAAAAGGAATAGTTCTTGAAGCACCTGGTGGTGTCAGCCATCTTACAGTTGTTCTCAGAATTTTGGAGATCCCTTCGGTCATGGGTGTTCCATCACTTATTTCTGAATTGGATTTTGGAGATATTATTGTAGTTGACGGTGTGAAGGGAGAAGTTATTCTTCGTCCTGAAAGAAACGAAATAAAGAAATATATACGCAAAAAACAGAAGTTTGAGCAGTATTTTGCAAGCTTTCTAAAGGATGTTGATCAGCCGGCAGTTTCAAAAGACGAACAAAAGATAGGTGTCGGCGGAAATATTGATCAGGCCGGAGAAGTCGATCTGGTGAAAAAGTATGGCGGTGAGTTTATCGGTCTTTTCAGAACGGAGTTGATGTTCCTTGACAGAAAGGATATCCCCACAGAAGAGGAACACACCGAAGTTTACTATCAGACTCTTCACCAGGCTCTTCCAATGAGGGCGACTATTAGAATTCTTGATTTTGGTGAGGATAAAGAAGGAAATATTATTCACAAGGGTTTTATGGGGATGAGAGGAATCAGGTTGTGTAAACTCAGACCGGATGTTTTTATTCCGCAGATAAGAGGTCTGATCAGAGCGGCTGAACTTGGGAATCTCAATATCCTTCTTCCTTTTGTAAGTGCTGTCCATGAAGTTGATGATTTTAAGGAAGTGCTTCATAGGGAAGCAAGAAATATGGGGCTTGAGAAGAATCTTAAATCCGTCAAGATCGGAGCGATGATAGAAGTTCCGGCAGCGGTTTTTATTTCTGAGCAGCTTGCTTCGGAAGTTGACTTTTTCAGTGTTGGAACAAATGACCTTATTCAGTATATGATGGCTGTTGAGAGAAAGGATGAGGGTTCTTCGGAATACTTTTCACATTATAGTCCTTCGATAGTTAGAGTTCTTTTTCAGCTTGCTCATGTTGCAAAGGAGAGAAACAAATATATTTCTATCTGTGGAGAGATGGCGGCTGACAAGTATTTTCCTCTGGTCTTTCTGGCTATGGGCATTAATTCGCTCAGCATGACACCAACATCGATTCCTATTATTAAAAAGATAGTCAAAAGCGGCTATGCCGAAGAAGGGGACTATCTTCTTAAAAAGATCCTTCTGGCAACCGATAAATATGAAGTTAAGAATATTCTAAGCACTTTTATGATAGACAAATATCCACATATATTTAAAAAAGAATGGAACAATTGTTAAAAGGAGCAAAAAATGACACTCAAGTCGATCGAAGTCTTTATTGAAAGAGCAAAGGCAAGGAAAACCAGAAAGATAGCTGTTGCAGTAGCTGAGGATAAACCAGTTCTTGAGGCCGTTAAAGCTGCCATGAAGGAAGGAATTGTAATTCCTATTCTTGTGGGAGATGAGAAACAGATCCGAGAGATAGCAAAAGATATAAATTTTTCCCTTGACGGAATTGAAATTGTTAACGAGAAAAACCCTGCTGTTTCATGTAAAAAAGCCGTTGCTCTGATAAAGGAAAATAAGGCGGAGATCCTTATGAAAGGTCTTGTCGGTACTGCAGATCTTCTCAGAGCGGTCCTTAACAAGGAAAACGGTCTTAGAAAAGGTTCAACCATAAGTCATATAGCATTTTTTGAGAGTCCTTATTACCATAAACTTTTTGTCGTAACTGATGCGGCAATGAACGTTGCTCCGGAACTTAAGGAAAAGAAAGCTATTCTTGAAAATGCAGTTGAGGCTTATCACAGGCTTGGAATTGAAAATCCTAAAGTTTCAATTATTGCAGCTGTTGAGACAATTAATGAAAAAATGGAAGCGACTGTTCATGCTGGAATGCTTACAATGATGAATAAAAGAGGTCAGATCAAAGGTTGTCTTGTTGACGGTCCTTTTGCAATTGATAATGCTATTTCAGCTGAAGCCTGTCATCACAAAAAAATCGAGACTGAAGTTGGAGGAGACTCAGATATTCTTGTTCTTCCTGATATCGAAGCGGCAAACGTTCTTTATAAGACACTTAACTTTCTCGGTGGTGCACAGTCAGCGGCAGTTATCATGGGAGCAAGTGTACCTATCGTTCTTACCAGCAGAGCAGACAGTGAAAAGACAAAACTCAACTCAATAGCCCTTTCGGCTGCAATGGACTAAGGAGGGAAATAATGAGAATTCTCGCGATCAATCCGGGTTCCACTTCGACGAAGATAGCTGTTTTTGACGGTGTTAAAGAAGTAATCGTGAAAAACATAAAACATAGTGTTGATGAACTTAAGGATTTTGAAAAGATATTTGAACAGTATGATTTCAGAGAAAAAGTTATTCTCAATGAACTCAGAAAAGAGGGTTTTGAAGTTAGTTCACTTGATGCAGTTGTCGGTAGAGGCGGACTTCTTAAACCTATTCCCGGTGGAGTTTATCGAATTAATGATAAAATGATCGAAGATCTTAAGGAGCCGCGTATGGGAGAACATGCTTCAAATTTAGGTGCTCCTATCGCAAATGCAATTGCTAAAGCAGCAGGACAGGGAATTCCTGCATTTATAGTTGATCCGGTCGTTGTTGACGAAATGGAAGATTCTGCAAGAATTACAGGAATGCCTGAGTTAGAAAGAGTTAGTATTTTCCATGCCTTGAATCAGAAAGCAGTTGCAAGAAGATACGCAAGGGAAAAAGGTGTGAAATATGAGGATCTAAACCTTGTTGTTGCTCATCTTGGTGGTGGTGTTTCAGTTGGTGCGCACAAAAAAGGAAAGGTTATTGATGTAAATAACGCTCTTGATGGTGATGGTCCTTTTTCTCCTGAAAGAAGCGGAGGTGTTCCTGCAGGCCAGCTTGTGAAAATGTGTTTTTCAGGAAAACATGATATTGGCACGATCCTTAAAAAGCTTAAGGGAAAGGGCGGACTTGTTGCATATCTTGGTACAAACAGTGCTTATGATGTTGAAAAACGTATTGAAGCTGGTGATAAGGAAGCAGAGAAAATCTATAAGGCAATGGCCTACCAGATCTCAAAGGATATCGGCGCTCTTTCTACTGTTCTTGAAGGAAAAGTCGATGCTGTAATCGTAACAGGTGGAGTTGCCTACGATAAAACATTCATGTCATGGATAGAGGAAAAGGTCTCATTTATTGCAGATCTCGTTGTCTATCCCGGTGAAGATGAAATGCAGGCTCTTGCCGAAGGTTGTTTTTATGCTGTAAGCGGAGATATCTCAGTTAGTGAATATGAATAGATCGCCTATCATAAATATTTTTAGAGGGTGGCGTTTGTCACCCTCGATTTTTGTCGTTGCAGCTCTTATACTATTTATGGGCTGCAGCGGTGCACAGATTAACAGACAGATGGCTCCGGTGGGTTTTTATGAGCTGTGTTTTTACTTTTCAAAATTACCTGAAAACACAGATGATAAAGATCTTCTTGAAGCAGCTCATATCTACAGGGAAACAATTGAGAATTCAGGACACAATGTCTTGAAAAAGAATGTTTCTCAAAGTTCTGCGTGTTATTTTACTGACAGTATTCCAAAGTTTGATCCAGTTACAACTAAAGCAAAAAGCAATATAGCCCAGTATCTTCTAAATGCTTTTTTTAATAAAGATAACGCCTCGCTTTATGCTGTAACTGAGAACAGAAAATCTGCAGTGAAGAAGTTTGATAATATTAGTAGAGAACAGAAGCTGCCTATCTACATGAAGATCAGAAATGGACTTATTCTTACTGGTCTAGACAGTAAGATGCTCTATGCGGCAAGATACCTTGAGATGCTAAAGATAGACCATCAGTTTGGTTATAATGAAAAGGGAAAGCTGATAATAAATGTTTCGTCTGATTCTTCTGAAAGGTGGATGATGGTTCCATTTCTCTACAGATCGCTTAATCTTTCTGAATTTGTATCACTTCTTCCCGGGGATTATGCCATTCTTTCAACTTGCAAAACTAAAGAAACGGAAGTCGAGTTTAGAATTCCTTCCTGGGTCTATTCTGATGTTCCGCAAATTGCAAAAGAAGGTTTCTCTTCTGAAGATGCTCTTGTTTTTTCAGCAGGTGTAATGTCTATGCCATTTAGCGAAGATATACTTCTTAAATATTTCTATACCTTAGCTGAAAGTTACAGACTGCCGTTGTCATCAAGTTTTATGTATTCTCCGAATTTTAATGGAGTCAAAGTTCATCCTTCCGTGATGCTTTTTTCCTCCGAACTTCTAATAAACGGCGACAGTATTCTGAAACCTGAAAAAATACTTCTTTGGGTGACTTCGGTCGATACTCAACTAAAGGAGTATCCAGCTGATTTTTATGCAAATCTAATTTCTCTTAAAATCGCAAAAAAGCTGTATACTGAAAAACCATCGTTTCTTGGTGGGGCAGAACTCCTTAATATGACTACAGAAGTTCCTTTTGAGGCAATTCGGCAGCATCTTTTCATGGCAGGAACAGTTTCGGTGTTCGGATCTCTTGACAGTCATCTCTATCTCTACTCTGAAGAGGTTTTAAGTGAATATTCTTCATATATTAATATTGAAAAATCAAAGGCTGTGAAAGCTTTTTACGGCTCACCTAAAAATGCTTCTGAAATTATTGTCTCGCTTGTTCTGAGAGCTCACAATTCAGAAGTGCTGATAGAGAAAATAGCAAAAATTCTAACTGACAACGGTTTTGATCCGATACAGACAATTGTGGAACATATTTCGCAAAATGATTCATGGGGTTCTATTTCGATCAGGACAGGAATCAAAAAAGAATCAAAAGTCCTTGATATATATAAGAAATTAAAAAAATTAAATAGTACTCTTTCAATAGGAGTGTATCGTGTCTCGAAAGAAAATTAAGAAGAATCAAAAAAAAGTTACGGCAGGTCCACAGACTGAGAAAAAAGTTCTTTTTCTGGAGATTCTTACTGCTGTTCTGATCCTAGTCTCAGTCTTTATCTGGATATCGCTTGCAAATTTCTCTGTGAGTTCAAACGAATTCAGGTTTTTTACGGGAACAGTAGGTTTTAATACTGCTCATTACCTGATAAACATTTTCGGTGTCGTTTCCTATCTTGTTCCACTTGTAATTGTTCTTTTTGTGCTGACTTTTTTAAAGAGATCTTTTATTCGTCATCTGATACTGAACCTGATACTTATTGCTTTTATGTTGCCTTTTTTTGCGATGTTGTCGAAAAATTACGCTTTTTATGGAGTTACGAACGAAAACTATCTAGGTAGGCTGATCTACAGCAAGTTCTTTGTTCTTTATTTCGGAAAAACAGGTTTTATTCTTTTTGTTATTTGTTGGCTTATACTGTATTCAATTCTTACCTTTAACTTCAGCTATTTATATATCTTTAAGAAAATCGGAGTGTTATGGAAAACTTTTCTTGAGAAGACAAAGGGTTTTAAGCTAATTGACAGAAGTGAAGTTAAAGAGATTGATGAATCTCAAGTTGATGAGCTGACTGCACAGGATGAAGATAAGTCAGAGCATTTTCAGATATCTGCAAAGGTTGAACCAGTTGAAGAAGAACTACTGAAAGAAGAACCAATTGAAGAGTTGCCGCCACCGGTTGAGTCTGAGCCTCTTGAACAGAAAGATATAGCCGTAAGCGTGAAGGAAGAAGAGAAAAAGCCTCAGAAGAAAAAGGCTCTGAGAACTTTCAGTGACTACAAACTTCCGAATCTTAGTCTTCTTGCGGGAGAAGATAAGGTTAAAAAGGTTCGAGACAGAGAGAAAAAGATAAAGGAGACAGCACTTTTAATTGAGAGAAAACTCCTTGAACACAGGTTAAAAGTTTCAGTGAAGGGTGCAACCATTGGACCAGTTGTAACAATGTATGAAATTGAGTTGGGCGAAGGTGTCAGAGTGAACCAGATAGCCGCAATGGAACAGGATCTTGCAGTTGTTGTAGGTGGAAGAAAGACCAGAGTTGTTTCAAGTATTCCCGGAAAGCCATATATCGGCATCGAAGTTCCCAATGATGATAAGATCATGATAAGGCTGCGCTCAATTCTTGATAGTGAAATGTTCTCAAAACACAGTATAAAGGGGCTTCCGATCGCACTTGGTCAGACTGTTGAAGGAAAGGCTTTTGCAGCAAACCTTACAAGGATGCCTCATCTTCTTGTTGCCGGAACTACCGGAAGCGGAAAATCAGTTGGAATAAATACTATAGTTGTTTCACTTCTTTTTTCACTTAGACCGGATGAAGTTAAGTTTCTTATGATAGATCCTAAAGGAAATGAATTTAATATATACGAAGGTATTCCCCATCTTCTTCTGCCTGTTGTTGTGGACAGCAAAAAGGCTGCAAAGACCTTGATGTGGGCAGTTAATGAGATGGAAGAGCGTTTTCATAGACTTGCTGAGAACATGGTGAGGGATATTGATTCCTACAATCAGAAAGTTGAAAAAATAAACAACAACCTTGCTAACACTGAACATCACATGAAGAAAATGCCTTACATCGTGGTTGTTATTGATGAATTTGCCGACCTTATGATGGTTGCAGGAAAAGACGTTGAGATAGCAGTTTCAAGGATAGCGCAAAAGGCCAGAGCAGTAGGAATTCATCTTATAATTGCAACCCAGAGACCTACGAGAGATGTTGTTACAGGTCTCATTAAAGGAAATCTTCCTGTGAGAATTGCGTTTAGAGTTGCTTCAGCACTTGATTCAAGAACGATCCTTGATTCAAATGGTGCTGAAATGCTTCTGGGAAATGGTGACATGCTCTTTATTCCGCCCGGATCTTCTGAGGCAATAAGAGTTCACGGGGCTTTTGTAAGTACTGATGAAATAAAAAGCGTTGTAAAGTTTATTAAGGATCAGATAAAAAACCCGGAAGATTACGAGACAAATGTTATGACTACACCACCTCAGGAATTTATTGAAAACAGTATCGGATTAGGTTCTACTTCCGATGAAGAAAAAGATCCTCTTTATGATGAGATTCTTGAGTATGTCAGAAGAACTCAGAAATGCAGTGCAAGTATGCTTCAGAGAAAGTTTAAAATTGGTTACAACCGTGCAGCAAGAGCTGTTGAAAATCTTGAAGAGGAAGGGGCAATATCTGCAGCAGATGGATCTAAACCTAGACAGGTGCTTATCAAATGATACAAAAATTCTTTTCTACATGCCCGAGAGGACTTGAAGAAGTTCTAGCTGATGAATTGCTTGAGCTTGGTGCTTCTCAAATTGTGCCTGATGAAGGTGGTGTTCATTTTTCAGGAGATAAGGCTCTGTGTTATACGGTTAATCTTAAAAGCAGGATAGCGGGAAGAGTTTACTGGATACTTCTGGAAGACAACTACTATAGCGAAGAAGATGTTTATGAAAACGCATTTTCAATTGACTGGTCTGAGTGGTTTGATGTTGATAAGACCATAAAAGTAAAGATGGTGGGAAGAAGGTGTCCGTTAAAAAGTCTTAACTTTGCAGGACTAAAAGTTAAGGACGCTATCTGTGATAAATTTAGAACAGTTACTGATATCAGGCCATCGGTTGACACACATTCTCCTGACATGATAATCCATGGATTTCTTAGTGAAAACAGGATGATACTCTCACTTGACACTTCTGGCGAACCTCTTTTTAAAAGAGGAATGAGAAAATTTACTAACGAAGCTCCGATAAGAGAGAACTTAGCTTCGGGAATACTCCGACGTTGTGGTTGGAAACCGGGAATTCCGCTTTATGATCCAATGTGCGGCAGTGGAACTTTTCTTTTGGAAGCGGCTTTACAGACACTGAATGTTGCTCCGGGAATAGATCGCAAATTTGCCTTTGAAAAGTTTAATTATTTTTCTGCTGACATCTGGAATAAGATAAAGGCCGAAGCATTAAAAGAAGAAAAGAATGTTGAACAGGTTAATATCTATGGAAGTGATATTGATCCGGTCGCGATTAAGATAACAAATATGAATCTTGAAAGTTTGGGTCTTAAGGACAGTGTGTCTGTTAAAATGATAGATTTCATTGAGACTTCAGCACCGGCAGAAAAAGGAATTCTGATAACGAATCTGCCTTATGGTGAAAGACTGAGCAATGTAGAACAAATGAAAGAGCTCTATCCCAAAATTGGTGATAAACTCAAAAAGAATTTTGCAGGCTGGGATGCATTTTTACTGACATCTGACCTTAAAATGCCAAAATCAATAAGACTTTCCGTTTCAAGAAGAATCCCGTTATTTAACGGCGCTCTTGAATGCAGATTGTTTCATTACAAAATGATAAAAGGCAGCAATAGAAAGAGCTGAGTTTTTTCAGAAATCTGTTAGATTTTTGCATCAAAAAATGTTGACAAGATAAGCAAAATGTATATATTCCTCTGTGCTGAGCGGGAATAACTCAGTGGTAGAGTGCAACCTTGCCAAGGTTGACGTCGCGAGTTCGAATCTCGTTTCCCGCTCCAGTTTTTTTCTGTGGTCATTCAATATCAGATGTTCTAAAGTTGGCGCCTTCGCCAAGTGGTAAGGCAGAGGTCTGCAAAATCTCCATCTCCAGTTCGAATCTGGAAGGCGCCTCCATTTTTTGTGCCGGAGTGGCGGAATAGGTAGACGCAAGGGACTTAAAATCCCTCGGGATCAAATCCTGTACCGGTTCAAGTCCGGTCTCCGGTACCATCCTCATTTATATACACTTACTTTTACAATAGAACGGGTTTCTGCTATTATTCTTTAAAGTTTTTTTAGTTTTGGGGAACAAATGGCTTCTTATCTTTACACAATTCTTGCAGGAATTTCAGTATTTGCTGCTGTTGTTACTTTTATTAAATTCAGGTCTAATCTAGCTGCAAGGAGCTTTTGTGTGATTCTTATCATCTTTGCTCTGGAATGTTTTTTCGCAGCTTTTATGGATGCAAAGGGTTATCGGGATCATCCTTCTCTTCTTGGGCTTTCGCGGCCGCTTATCTTTCTTTACGGCCCGCTTTTTTATCTGACATATTCTTATATTACTGGTTATAACAGACAGTTTCGTGCGGATATGGTTTTTCACTTTATTCCTTTTGCGGCTCACGCTTTTCTTATTATTCCGTTTGCTGTTAAAAGTGGTGCGACAAAGATATTCCTTTATGAACATTATGTGAAGGGTGTCGCTTATATTGAGTATCTACCGCACTTTATGATGTTTGTAAAAGTTCTTTTATTTTTCATCTATGCTTTAGCTCCTATGGTTCTTATAATCAAGTACCGAAAATCCATGATGGAATTTTATTCAACAATAGATAATGTTAAGATTCTCAAACTTTTTACTGTTGCGGTTCAGTATATTTTCAGCTCTATCTTTCTTATCTATATTTTCATCGGTTATATTAATGGTCCAGCATTCTTAAGACCTGATATTCCAGTTTACTTTGTTTTCATTCTTGGAATTCCTATCTTCCTTCTTGTTTTTTTCGGACTTACTGATGAGAATTTCTTTAAATGCACAGTTTCAACGGCAGATCTAATTGGAAAAGATGTAGAGCCTGTTGAAGAAGAGAAGGACGAAAGTGAAGATGAGAAATACCAGAAGAATAAGATTCCTGACGAGCTTGTTCAAAAGGGAAGGGAACTGCTTGAAAATGTCATGGAAACTGATAAACCTTTTACTGACAGCAACCTCACTTTGATCAATCTCGCGCAGATGATACACATGAAACCGCATCATCTTTCCCAGATATTAAACGGCATAATTGGACAGAACTTCTATGTCTATATTAACTCTGCAAGGATAAAATATGCGGCGGATCTGATGAAAGATAATGACAATAAAGATAAAAGTATTCTCGAAATTGCCTATCAGTCCGGATTTAATTCAAAGTCGGCTTTCAACACTTACTTTAAGAACATAATGGGTGAAACTCCCAGTAAATTCAGGAAAAAACAGAGCTAAGACAGGGTTCTCCCTAATTAGTTAGAACTTTTTTGCAACTTATTGAAAACATTAAAAGGTTCTCCCTTGTTCGCAAGGACGAACTCTTTATTTAAAAGGTTTAATCTAAAACTGTAGTCACGTTTTTTTGCAAACCGATTTAAGGGAGAGAGTCATGAGAAAACTAATTTCAACATTAACGATCGTTGCGATTTTTATCGTTTCCTGCAAGACGCCGGAAAGAGAAACCCAGCCAACTAAAAATGAAAGCAACGTTCAGATCGAAGAGATGGATGAAATTGAAGTTGCAGTAAAACTGGAAGTAAAAGAAGTAAAGGCTGAAAAGATGAAACTCGCATCCGTTACAACAAAGAAAATGAGCAAGGTCGCTGCTTCAAGTGGAGTTATGGGGACTTTATCCGGTAAGGGTTTTGGCACAGGCAGTGGAGGAAATGCACTTAGCATTGGTGGTTTAGGGACAAGAGGGCGAAGTAGTGTTGGTCAAGGTTATGGCCGTATGGTAGTTGACAACATGCAGGTTAATTATGCTTACAACACAGAACAGTATGAATCACCTGATGAAAATAGCTGGAAATCATCAAAATCAGATCCGCTTTCAACTTTTTCAATTGATGTTGATACTGCAAGTTATTCAAATTTTAGAAGATTCATTACAGATCATCAACTTCCGCCTGAAGATGCCGTTAGAATTGAAGAGATGATCAACTATTTTACCTATGATTATAAAGAACCTCGAAACGGTGATCCTGTAAGAATTAATACTGAACTTTCAAAATGTCCATGGTCTAAGACTAATAGCATTTTAAAGGTCGGTATAAAGGGAAAGTCTATAGATCTTAAAAAGGCTCCTGCAGGTAATCTGGTTTTTCTCATAGATGTTTCAGGTTCGATGATGAGTTACAACAAACTTCCTCTTCTTAAAAAATCGTTCAAATTGCTTGTAAATAATCTCAGGAAAAATGATTCAGTCTCAATTGCGGTCTATGCGGGTGCTGCAGGAACCGTTCTTGAGCCCACAAAAGGAAAAAACAAGGAAAAGATCTTAAAGGCAATTGAAAAACTTCGTGCCGGTGGTTCAACAGCAGGAGCTCAGGGAATTAAACTTGCCTATAAACTTGCTGAAAAGTCATTTATCAAAGGTGGAAACAACAGGGTGATCCTTGCAACTGACGGTGATTTTAATGTCGGTATCTCAAGTGATTCGGCGCTTGTAAAACTTATCGAAAAAGAAAGAAAGAAGGGCATTTTCCTTACAGTTCTTGGTTTTGGAATGGGAAACTACAAAGATTCTAAGATGGAAAAGCTCGCTGACAAGGGAAATGGTAACTACTCATACATTGATAATCTTCTTGAAGCTAAAAAAGTTCTTGTAAATCAGATGTCAGGAACTCTTTTTACCATTGCAAAGGATGTGAAGATCCAGGTTGAGTTCAATCCCGCTGCTGTTGCTGGATACAGACTGATTGGATACGAGAACAGAATGCTTAAAAAGGAGGATTTTAATAACGATAAAAAGGATGCCGGTGAAGTCGGAGCAGGTCACACAGTTACTGCACTTTATGAGATAATTCCCACAGGATCTGAAAATAGCGTGATAGTTGATGATCTTAAATATCAGAAAAATCCGGATTATAGCGAAGTATCACCTGAAGAGATGGCAACAGTTAAAGTCAGATACAAAAAGCCTGATGCAAATAAAAGCAGACTCATAAAAAAGATCGTTAAAAGTGATTCTCTTAAAAGTTTTGAAAGTGCGGGTAACGACACAAGGTTTGCTGTAACCGTGGCAGCAGTGGGAATGATGCTTAAAAAATCTGAGACCGTAAGCGACATGAACTGGAATCAGGTTATAAAGCAGGCGAAGGCATCAAAAGGTGCAGATGAATCTGGCTATAGAGCTGAATTTATTAACTTAATTGAAAAAGCAGAGCTTATTTCATCATCAAAATAATGGGGGAAGTTATGAAAAACTTTAATCTTAAGAAAAAAAAGGGAAAAGAAGAAGAAAAGGTTGTTTACAAACGAAGATTCTTAGAAGAGATCATGGAGCTTATTGACCCTGAATTTGCCATGATACTTCTGGCAGTGTTTGTCATTGGATTTTCAGCGATCAACTTTATCTATGAAGTGCCGCCGATCGAAGTTGATATAGCCGATATTGACAGAGGTGGACGTTTTGTTAGTCAGATCTTTGAACCGATTGAGGAACCAAAGGTTGAGGAGATTATTCCTGAGAAACGGATAATTATTGACAAGGTACTTGATGGAGTTGCAGAGAATGCAGAGTCAAGGCCGTCATTGGGGGATGAAGGTCGAATTGGTAAAAAAGACAGTAAGATTGCAAATACTATTGGTTCCGGCAGAAAAGCAATTGATGAAAAAGTTGCAGTATCGTCAGGTATAATGGGCGTTTTGTCTTCCGGAGCTGCTGCCTTTGATAAGGTTTTTGGAGGAGGAGGATTAGGTGCAGGACTCGAAAAGACTTTAGGTTCAGTTACTGGCATTCGAGGAGATCAGTTTGGTTCAGGTGGACTTTCAGTAAAAGGCTGGGGAACAGGCGGTGGCGGAAACTCACTCAGGATAGGTAGTCTTATCACCAGAGGCCGTGGAGGAGACAAATCAAGCGGATGGAGAGTTGCATCTTCAAGCATTGGCCCAAAGAGAAGAAGTGCTATCTCAGCAGGAGGAGGCCAGGCAGTTGTGATGGGAGCACTTGAAAGATCTGTGATTGACTCATACATCAGAAGAAACCTCGCAAAAGTCAGATGGTGCTATGAGAAAGAGCTTGCCAAGATACCGACTCTCTTTGGAAGGATTGCAATTGAATTCACCATCGCAAAATCCGGAGCTGTCAGTAAAAGTAGAGTCAAAAGAACGACAATGGGAAATCCATCAGTAGAAAAATGTGTAGCCAGAGCCATTAAGAAAATAAGATTCCCCAAACCCAAAGGTGGTGGAATAGTAATCGTTAGCTATCCGTTCGTATTCAAGAATTCAGAAGTTTAATCTGCAAAGCCGTAGGGGTTGGCATATTTGGATGTCAACCCTGTTTTTTATTTTAAACCTATCGAATTCGAGAGGTTTAGAAATGAGGCAGGTCGCAAATGTTTTGTGCTCCTTCCATAACGCGGAAGAGGGGTTAATATCTTGAATTTATTGTTAGAATAGAGCGGATTTGTTAAAGATAAACAAAAAGAATTAATCAAATTAAAAATAAAGTTAAATTGACACTATCAATTAATAGGTGTAATTTCAATTAGATATGAATTTTTTTAAATAAATGTTGGAGGAATCAATGAGATTTAATGAATGTGTTAATTTGATGCAGGTTTTAGAGTTAAAAAGAAGTTTGCAGTCAATTGAGAAAGAAGGTTTATCAAAAAAAGGTGATGTGAATGATCTTAGAAACCAGATGGTCTCTTATGAGAACACTTTTAAATCAGAAGATTCATTAGTGAAGAAGATGGACTGTTCTTCATTCTCAAGAAATGAAAGAATACTCATGGATCATGTAATATATGTGTTACTTGAAAGTGACAATTCAATTATGGAAGAGGATGATGTATTTAATAAGATAAAGAGCTTTGAAGAAGAGATAGTTGCTTCTGCAGAAAGCAATTGCATCGAAAAAGTAATAGATGATAGGGATTTTGATATTTATAAAACTGTTTTAGAAACAGCGTTTGAAGATAATATTATTTCAGAAGATGAGCTTAGGTTAATTGAAAAGTTAAGGGAAAAATTTAAAATAAATCGTTACCAGAGTAGAGTAATTGAAGCAATTATTGGTGTTTATCCTAAAAACATGGTGGAACAGGAAAAGGCTGAATACCATTCAATGCAAGATCTAGAAAATGTCAGAGGTCATCTTGAGAAAAGAGGGTTGATCTTTTATTTGAAGAATTATCCTGAAAAGGGGAAGCATTCTTATGTAATCCCAGAAGAAATGATTAAAAGCATCAGAGATATTCTTAAGTTTGAACTTGGTGAAAAAGCACACATAAAGCTTTTAGAGAAACTGAAGCAGACACAGCTTCAAAGTGTTTTGGATGCTAAAGGATTGCCAAGATCTGGTAAAAAAGAGGAGATGATAAAAAGAATAATTGATGCTAAATTTAAACCTTCAGAAGAACTGGAAGTTTTGAGTAATGGAGAGCTAGGTGATCTTTGCAAAGTTCTTCCTGAAGTAAAAAGTAGTGGAACAAAAAATGAACGAGTTTATAGAGTTATCGACTATTTTAACAGTAGAGTTTTCGAGAAAGTTAAAGTTGCGGAAGATGGAAGAGAGATTTACTACAATTTTTTTGAAGACCTTGCTCAGAGAAATACAATAATGCTTAGACGAAATGAGATTATTACTCCAAATGGGAAAAGTGAAGGTCATATAGGAATATTGTTTGAAGAAGCAACTCGGTATATTTTTGAGAAAAAATTTGGGCATGATCTTATAATTTTAGAAGGAAACAGAACAGCTGATGGGGCTGTAAGGATTAAAAATAAGGGCTTACTTCTTTGGGACAATAAGAGCAAGAAAAGGACGTATGATTTTAATACCAACAATCAGAGACAATTCCGTGACTATATCGATCGATCTAAAGAAAAAGTGAGTGTTTTCCTTGTGATTGTTCCAAAAATTGAAAACAAAAATAAAATAAATGTTGAGCAGGCAGCTCAGATGTTGAAGAACAACAATATTTATGAAACAGATGTATGTGTGATTTCAGCATATGATTTAAAAGCTATTGCAGAGGAGTGGAGGAATGTCTGTAGTTATGAGAAATTTCCACTTAAAGTTTTCAATTATACAGGGATAGCAACAAAGGATAGAGTTATGAGTTATCTTAAAAATATAAAATAAGGAGGTGGATATGGCGTTATTACCGCCCTATTTTTTAAATACAGTAATAGCAATTGGTGTTGGTGATGATCCTGAAAAAAGGAGATGGATTGGAACAGGTTTTATTGTAGGAAAAGCCGATAACCCAGAAGAAGATCCAAAAAACAGAAAATACGCTACTTGGTTGATTACGAATAAACATGTTTTGAGAGAACAGAAAAAAATTTATATAAAGTGAGCTAATTTCAAAACTCAAACATCTCAGATTCTCAAAATCTCATCTTAATAGCGATTTGTATCATTGAATCTTATAGGAACAACCCTCAGAAACCCTTCTTTTT
>Ga0222695_1000198_pt1 | contig 39079 bp, 36 predicted proteins | sample AntAcemetage1398_FD_179834 | JGI IMG/M metagenome (GOLD analysis project Ga0222695, IMG submission 179834) | Saline water microbial communities from Ace Lake, Antarctica - #1398 | ecosystem: Environmental > Aquatic > Non-marine Saline and Alkaline > Saline | place: Antarctica: Ace Lake...
CCTTCAGATCTCATATCTTTTGCTCCTGGCCAATGGGATGAGGACATATTAGTCTTTGATGAGCTTTATCAGTTCTCTGAAGTTGATGTTGATTATAGAACCTGTTATTATTCCATCTCAAAAGAAAAAAAGGCTTGTTTCCCGAACCCTACAAGCGGAACAATGGGTTATATTTATGCTGGCGTAGAAGGAAAGTACATCACATACCAGCCGACAGGAGCCATAATACTTAAAGATATGGAATGTTATTGTGCTGAGTATCCTGATCAGTGTCTTTATGATGAGTACATGCCGGAAGCATATAAATTTGTTTCTGATGTTGTGCGGACAGCTGAAAAGTCTATTATTCTGATCGATAATTGATGAAAAACATCTCTATCATTTTGGAGCTTCACTCAAAGATCTTGGAAAAAAATGGTTTGCATTTTCTAAAATGGATATTGAAATTGAGGATATGCTTAAAAGAGTGAACAAGATTTAAGGCAGTTATTCTCTAGTTCTTTATTTTTCAATTCTTTGTGGTAGTATTCTCAGGTTTTTGTTTTTTAGGAGAAAAAAATGCTACCAATAGTTGGTCAACAGCAGACATCACTAATTGATTTTCCGGGTAAAATTGCAACTGTTTTTTTCTTTGCAGGTTGCAACCTCAGATGTCCTTACTGTCACAACGGGACTATCCTTGATGTGAGAAAAGAGGAAATAATTCCCAAAGAAAAGATTCTTGCAGATATTGAAAGACGTTCAAAGTTTATTGACGGAGTTTGTTTTACGGGCGGAGAGCCCTCACTTTACGATGAACTTCTTGATTTTATTAAGGAGATAAAGGAAAAATTTAATCTTGCCATCAAGATAGATACAAACGGTCTGAGACCCGAGTTCGTTGAAAAGGCACTTCCTTTTGTTGACAGATTTGCAGTCGATATTAAAACTACTCCTGAATTGTATAAAAAGCTTGGAACGAACTTAAATAAAGAAGAGGTTAAAGAAAAGCTTCTCAAAACAAAAGAGCTTTTTGAAAATACTAAAGATGTGGATGTGGAGTACAGGACAACAATGTATCCACCAATTGTTGAGAGTTATGAAAGAATATATAAAATGTTTGAGTTCATTCCCGGAAATGCTGAATACTACCTCCAGCGTTTTATTGGAGAGAATGCAATGTCAATGGATGCCAGAAATGTTAAAAGCTACACTGTAGATCAGCTTGAACGTATGGCTATGGAACTTCGCAGAAATACCCGTAGAGATAAAATATTTGTGAGATCTTACGCCTGAGGATCCAATGAAAAAGTACATACTTGGAATTGAAAGCAGTTGCGATGACACATCTGTGTCCGTCGTTGATTCACAGCTGAAAGTTATCTCACTTAAAACTGTTTCTCAGACAAGTGTCCATACGGTTTTTGGAGGTGTGATCCCTGAAGTTGCGGCAAGAAATCATATCGCGTGGATAATTCCCATTATTGATCATGCTCTGAAAAAAAGTGGAATTAAACCGGAAAATCTTTCTGCCGTTGCTGTTACGAATTTTCCCGGACTTGTGGGAAGTCTTCTTGTGGGAGTTGCAGCAGCAAAAGGTCTTGCAATAGGTTGGGATAAACCGCTTATCGGAGTAAATCATCTTGATGCCCATATTTCAAGCGCTTTTCTAGATAGATTGGACAGACCTGAATTCCCATACCTTTCACTTGTTGTCTCCGGTGGTCACACATCTCTTATTGAAGTAGATGAAAAGGGAATGACAGTTCTTGGCGAGACGATGGATGATGCTGCGGGAGAAGCTTTTGACAAGGTTGCAAAGATGGCAAATCTTGGATATCCGGGCGGTCCTTTCATTGATAAATTGGCTGAAAACGGCGATGCGTCAAAATATAAGTTGCCGTATTTGCTGAAGAATAACAATAAATATGCCGAGGAAGTTGTGTTTTCTTTCAGTGGGATTAAATCTGCTGTCAAGCGTGTGCTTGAAGAAGGAAATGTTGATATGCCTTCCCTCATGGTGGCTTTTCAGGATAGGATCGTGGAACTTCTTGAAAGAAAAATTAAGCTCGTTCTTTCCAGAAAAAAATACAAAGCTCTTGTTGTTTCAGGCGGTGTAAGCGCAAACTCCGGAGTGAGAAAAATGGTGAAAAAGATGGCTAAAAAACATGAACTTAAACTCTTTGTTCCTGAACTAAAATACTGTCAGGATAACGGTGCGATGGTTGCCGCCGCGGCATTTGATCACTTTAATAAAAAAGAATTCTCATCGCTTGAGCTTGACGTTTCTCCAACAACAAGGTGCAGAAGATGAATTTAAGTGAACTGAAAAAACTTATAAAGAAAACAGGCGCACGTGCCAGAAAGACTTTTTCACAGAATTTTCTCCATAACGAATATACGTTGTCAAGAATTGCAGAATCCATTACTGAAAACAGTGGATTTTATGTGGAAATTGGTGGTGGCCTCGGTTCTTTGACTGAATTTGCAGTAAAAAGAGAGCTTTTTCCTCTTACTGTGATCGATATAGATGAAAGGATGCTGGAAGTTCTTAATGACCGGTTTCCTGATGTTAATATTAGAATGGCCGATGGGGCGAAGCTGGATCTTTCTAATTATGGAGATAAAAAAGGCGTTGTTTTCGGTAATCTTCCTTATCAGGTGAGTTCTCCTGTTGTCATGAATACCTGTTACCAGAGTTCAAATCTTGAAGAGGCAGTTTTTCTGCTTCAAAAGGAAGTGGCTGAAAAGTTCTGTGCGCAGCCCAGTTCAAGAGACTTCGGTCCTGTTGCGGCACTTATCAGAAAAGTTGGATGTGCTGAGTATCTTTTTACAGTTGAACCGGAAGACTTTTATCCGGCGCCTAAAGTTCACAGTGCTGTGATAAGAATAAAATTCAACAACCATGACTATAAAAAAGACGAGCTTAAAAAGTTTGCCGATATCATGCGCATACTCTTTTCAAATCGCAGAAAAACGCTTAATAACGTTTTTAAGATCAATCGTCTTGATCCGGAAATACTGGAAAAATTTAACTATGCAAAAATGCGCTCGGAAGAACTTAGTTGGGAGACAATTTTGCAGTTAGCTGAACATATCGGGAGGTCGTGATGAAAAAAGTTACTTGCCCAATGCTGAAAAATAAGAAGGGAAAAGAAAAAATAACAATGGTGACGTGCTATGACGCAAGTTTTGCCAGACTTATTGAAAAGTCAGGTATTGACTCCATTCTTGTGGGAGACAGTCTGGGAATGGTAATAAAAGGTGGTTCGACTACACTGGATGTTGAACTTGAAGATGTTGTCTATCACACAAAAGCTGTTAGAAAAGGAGCTCCGACACCGTTTCTTATTGCTGACATGCCTTTTGGAAGTTACCAAGGTTCAGTTAAGCAGGGTGTGGACAGTGCGGTGAAACTTATGAAAGCCGGAGCACAGGCCGTTAAAGTCGAAGGCGGAAGTGAGACAGCCCCACTTATTTCAAGACTTGTTTCCTTCGGAATTCCCGTTATCGCCCATGTCGGTCTTACGCCGCAATATGTTAATAAATTCGGTGGTTTTGGGAAAAGAGGAAAAACTGATTCAGAAAAAAATTATATTTTTGAATCAGCTAAGATCGTAGCAGATGCAGGAGCGGATATGATCGTTCTGGAATCTATTCCTAATGAACTTGCTAAAGAGATAACAGAAACACTGAGCATTCCGACAATTGGTATAGGTGCTGGAACGGATACCGATGGTCAGGTTCTTGTAATTTATGATCTTCTCGGTATGGATGACAGTTTCAACCCATCATTTTTGAAAAAATACTGTAATCTTGATAAAACGATTACGGAAGCACTTGAAAAATATAGTAAGGATGTGAAAAAATAAATGAAAGATCGTTATGGAAGAACAATAAACTATCTCAGAATTTCAGTAACTGACAGATGTAATCTCAGATGCGTTTACTGTATGCCGCCTGAAGGTGTGGAGCCAATTGACCATAAGGATATTCTTTCCTTTGAAGAAATTATGGAATTCACAAAAACAGCTGTGAAAATGGGTATGAAAAAAGTACGTCTTACAGGTGGAGAACCTCTTGTCCGAAAGGGGATTGATGAACTTGTGAAGATGCTTGCAGGACTTGATGGGGTCAGAGAATTATGCATGACGACTAACGGAATTCTTCTTACAAAATATGCTGAAATTCTCAAAAAAAATGGTCTTGATCGAGTGAATATCAGTCTTGATGCAACAGATCCGGACGAGTTTCATCGTATTACAAGACTGGGGAATGTCCGTGACGTATTTGCAGGCATTGATGCTGCAGAACGAGCAGGATTTAAAAACATAAAGATCAATACTGTCATTAAAGAAAGTTGTGACGAAAAAAACTGTCAGGATGTTGCAAAGTTTTGTAGCGAAAGGGGATTTGAACATAGACAGATAAGAAAGATGGATCTTGAAAATGGAAAGTTCTGGCCGGTTATTGGCGGAGAAGGTGGCAACTGCTCAAGATGTTCAAGGCTTCGTCTTACAAGTGACGGCAAGGTTCTACCATGTCTTTTTTCCGATATTTCATATAATGTTAGAGAGCTTGGAGTGCAAAAGGCAATTGAAATGGCTGTTGAAAATAAACCTGAAAAAGGAAAGATCAGCGTAGAGAATCATTTTTATTCTGTGGGAGGTTGAAATGTCATCAGAGTTCAGTCATGTGAATAGCAGTGGAAAAGCTGAGATGGTTGACGTTTCAGGAAAACCTGACCAGATAAGAAAGGCGGTAGCCGGTGGTCACATTTATCTTGCAAAAGAGACGATTGAGCTTATCAGAAAAAATGAAATGAAAAAAGGTGATGTTCTTACCGTGGCTCAGATCGCCGGAGTAATTGGAGGAAAGAAGACAAGTGAACTTATTCCGCTTTGTCATCCGCTGCTTATTTCAAAAATAAATGTGAAGCTGACTCTCACGCAAAATAGTGTTTATGCCGAAGGGTTTGCACAGTGCACAGGTAAAACGGGAATAGAGATGGAAGCCCTTACGACTGTAAGTATTGCACTCCTCACAGTTTATGACATGTGTAAGGCAGTTGACAAATCAATGATGATCGGAGATATTAGACTGCTTGAAAAAACAAAAGTTTAAAGACATAAATTTCAGAGAAAATTTCAAAGATCTCGAAAATGAAAAATACTTCAGGATGGTCAGCTTTCTTGCTGGTCAAAACATAGATTTTAAAACTGAATATATTAATAACGAAGCTTCAAACATAATTAAGCATCATGCTTTCCGGGATTTTCATGGAATGCTCAAAAAAAGTGAGGTTAAGCGTTTTTTACCGATAAAGGGAATATGGCTTTTTAACAATACTTTTCGCGAATTTCAGGGAATCCGTCAGATGGCTGATGTCGACCTTCTTTTTCACAAGGATGAATTTGAAAAACTTCCTGAAATTATTGATGAATATCCTGAGTTTGAACTCAAGTCAAAAGGAAGCCTGAAACTGCGTTCTCGTTTTGCTGAAGAGATTTCGGTGATCTATAAGAATATTCTCATAGAGATGCATTCAAACATTACGCTTGTTTCTTTTCCCGGGTTGATGGATGAGATCTTTAAGAATTCGGAAACTGAAAATATTGATGGTGTAGAGGTGCTCAATCCTCCAGTGGAATTTGCTCTGATCATTATGCTTCTACACGATTATTCAAGAGCTGATTTTGCCGATCTTACCGTTGCAAGACTGCTTGAATTTTTTATTGTGCTAAGAACTGCCGATATCGAAAAACTGAAAAAGATAGCAAGTCGTTTCGGTCTTGAACGTATGCTTCAAAGTCATCTTTTTATGATATTTACCATGCTTGAAAATACTGAAAGTCTTAGAGAACATTTTACGGTTTGTCCTGAGCATGGAATGATTGAAAAAGGCAATGGCAGTAAGGCGTTTTCGATAAGTGATCCGAGAAAATTTCAGAAATTCATCTATGGAAAGCAAGCTGGGAAGCTTTTTTTGAGGAACTGTGTCGCAGGAATCTTTAAAAAAGCAGGAATGAACAGATGAAACTTTCAATTGTAACTACTGTAAAAAATGATAGGGATGGTTTTAATGAAACATGGCGGTCTGTTCAAGATCAGAGCTTTGAAAATATCGAGCATATTGTTGTAGACGGATCAGATGAAGATCACAAAATTGATCAGGCTAAAATTAAGAGCGTTTACATCAAGCAGAAAGATTTTTCTCCATATGAAGGTATGAATACAGGTATTAAAAATGCAACAGGAACTGTTGTTGCTCTTCTTCATGCCGGAGATGTTTTTGTTTCAAAGGACTCCGTTTCTCAGATTATGCAGATCTTTGAAAATGAAAAAGTCGATGCGATTTATGGTGACATTGTCTATCACGCGAAAAATGACAGTTCAAAAGTTGTTCGCAGATGGAACTCGGGAAAACTTGAAAAAGATGATATTGAAAAAGGAGTTTTCCCACCGCACACCGCACTGCTTGTTAAAAGGGAAGTGTATGAAAAAACAGGACAATTTGACATAAAATTCAAAATAGCAGCAGATGCCGACATGATGATAAGGATGTTTAGACTGGAATGCTTTAAAGCTCTCTATCTAAAGGAAACGATCCTCTCAATGAGAATAGGCGGAAGAAGCAACAGAAATCTGTTTTCAGTCATAAAAGGGAATATTGAGTTTTTGAAGATCCTTAGAAAACAAAAAGTAAAAAATCCCGTTTTAAAGATGTTGAAAAAAGTTCTCTCAAAGGTCAGACAGTATTTTTGAATCCCCTAAATCCCCTTTGACAAGGGGACTTATATTTATTCCCCCTTGTCAAAGGGGGTTAGGGGGATTAACGGTTCCCCCTTGTGAAAGGGGGCTAGGGGGATTTCACATTTTGATTTACAATTTTCCATACTTTTGGTAAATTGTCAGCCGTAACTATGAATCTGGGGGTGTTATGAAGTCCGGAATTACAAAAAAGCAGTCAACTGATAGCGGAATGGCGCTTGTATTTCTATCTTTAATCGTTCATTTGGTGTGGAAAGTTGATGCTGCTCTTTATTGCGGCGTGATCTTTCTGGTCATAAATATGATCGTCCCGACAGTTTTCAAGCCTTTTGCCTGGTTGTGGTTCGGTCTTTCGACTTTACTTGGAACTGTTATGTCCAAGATACTTCTTTCAATAGTTTTTATCACAATTATCACTCCAATCGGGTTGATTAGAAGACTTTTAGGAAAAGACAGTCTTCAGCTTAAGAATTTTAAGAAATCTAAAGAATCGGTCTTTATTAAAAGAGACCACAAGTATACAGAAAATGATATTGCAAACCCTTTTTAGGAGATAAATATGGAGTTTTTAAAGGATTTTTTGGGGTTTTTAAAGACCAGAAAAAAATACTGGATGCTTCCGGCTATTCTTGTTCTGCTTCTTTTTGGTGTTCTCATTGTGCTTTCAAGCGGTAGTGCCATCGCTCCATTTATTTATACAATTTTCTAATTGAGGCTTGAATGAAACAGATAATTCTCGGCATTTCAGCTTTCTATCATGATAGTGCGGCGGCTCTTCTAATCGACGGGAAGATCATAGCGGCAGCTCAGGAAGAAAGATTTACCAGAAAAAAGCAGGATTCGTCTTTTCCAATAAGCGCCTGCGGCTATGTTCTTCAAGAGGCTGGCCTGACACTTGATGATGTGACAGTTGTAGCATTTTACGACAAACCATACATCAAATTTGAACGACTTCTTGAAACTTATCATGCATTTGCTCCAAGGGGTCTTAAAAGCTTTCTTTCAGCGATTCCGGTCTGGATAAAAGAGAAGCTTTTTATGAAGAATATGATTAAGGAGGATTTGCTTAAACTGGGCACAAAAATGCCAAAGATAGTCTTTCCCGAACATCATCTTTCCCACGCTGCAAGTGCTTTTTTCCCATCACCTTTTGAAGATGCTGCAATTCTTACTCTTGACGGAGTCGGAGAGTGGGCCACAACGACCATTTGCCATGGAAAAGGCAACGAGATCAGTGTCTTAAAAGAACTTCATTTCCCGCATTCAATTGGTCTTCTTTACTCGGCTTTTACTCATTTTTGCGGGTTTAGAGTCAACAGTGGCGAATATAAGCTGATGGGTCTTGCACCTTATGGAAATCCTGAAAGTGAGGAAAAAGAGACGTTTAAGAAAAAGATCCTTGAGAGTATGGTCGATTTTAGAGAGGATGGCTCGCTTCTGCTTAATCAGGATTACTTTGATTATGCGACCGGCCTGAGCATGACAAATGATGTTAAATGGGAAAAACTTTTTGGAATTCCAAGAAGAAAGTCCGAAAGTGATCTAAATCAAAGTTATATGAACATGTCACTTGCGATTCAGGAAATTACTGAGGAAGTTGTTCTTAAACTTGCGCAAACGGCAAAAGAACTTACAGGTTCAAAGAATGTTGTTCTTGCAGGCGGAGTTGCACTTAACTGTGTTGCAAACGGCAAACTTTTAAGAAAGAGAACATTTGAAAATATGTGGATACAGCCAGCTGCCGGAGATGCAGGTGGAGCACTTGGGGCCGCTTTAGCTGTTCACCATATTTCTCTTGGAAATGAGAGAATTCCCAATCCGGATGACTCCATGCAGGGAGCATATCTCGGACCTCAGTTTCATGACAATGAAATTGAAAGACTTAAGATCAGATACAATGCCGATTTTGAAAAAATAGAGGATTTCGGAAAGCTCTGTGAAAAAACCGCTGAACTTATTGATCAGGGAAATGTAATTGGCTGGTTTCAGGGAAGAATGGAATTTGGTCCAAGGGCACTTGGAAACCGTTCTATAGTCGGCGATGCAAGAAATCCCCAAATGCAGAAAAAACTTAATTTGAAGATAAAATATAGAGAAGGTTTCAGACCTTTTGCGCCATCAGTCATGGAAGAAGAGATAAAGACTTTTTTTGATATGGAAGGCAACACTCCCTATATGCTTCTTGTTGCACCTGTTCAGGAAAAAAGACTCAACAAAGTTCCCGAAAACTACAACTCACTTCCGCTTTATGACAGACTTTACCACCTTAGAAGCGATGTTCCGGCAATAACACATGTTGATTTTTCTGCACGCATCCAGTCAGTTTCAAAAAAGACTAATCCCAGATATTGGCAGCTCATTGACACTTTTAGACAGAAAACAGGATTCGGAGTTATCGTTAACACCAGTTTCAACGTTCGCGGAGAACCCATTGTCTGTACTCCTGATGATGCATATCGCTGTTTTATGAGAACTGAAATGGACTTTCTTGTCGTTGGAAACTATTTCTTAAAAAAGACAGATCAGCCCAACTGGGATAATAAAGATAACTGGAAAGAAGAGTTCAAGTTAGACTGATAACCTTGTATTATTGAAATAAAACTCCGAAAGTAACCTTGTATTATTGAAATAAAAATGGTAAAGTAACCTTGTACTATTTAAATTTAAGGTGTACGTCGTGAAAAGAAAAATTGAAAAAGAGCTGTTAAAATGGGTGGATAGGAAGAATCGGAAAGTTCTTCTGCTTCGAGGTGCAAGGCAAGTCGGAAAAACACATGTAATAAGAGAGCTCGGAAAGAAATTCACAAACTTTATAGAGATAAATTTTGACGAGCAGAGGAAAGCACATCGTTTTTTTAACGGAGATCTTGATCCTTTTGCAATAATCAAAGATCTAGAGCTTTATTTAGGAAAAAAAATTGTTCCCGGTAAAACACTTTTATTTTTTGATGAGATTCAGTCGTGTGAAAACGCTATAAGTTCACTTAGATATTTTTATGAGAAAATTCCAGAGCTTCATCTTGTTGCTGCGGGTTCGCTTCTTGAATTTGCTTTGTCGGAAGTCCTTTCTTTCGGTGTTGGACGGGTGGAATCAATGTTTCTTCATCCTTTGAGCTATGAAGAGTATCTTTTTGAACTAAACGGTGAAGAAATGGTGGAAATGATAAAAAACTCATCGTTTAAAAAGCCGGTAAATAGTGTTATTCATGAGAAACTTATTGAGCAGCTGAAGATATTCCAAATTACAGGCGGGCTTCCTGAAGTTGTTCAGAGCTATATTGACAACAGAGATCTCTTTGAATGTCAGCGGATAATTAATATTCTTATTCAGGGATATCACAATGATTTTATAAAATATAGAAGTCGTTCTCCTGTTGCCAGACTGGTTGAAACTTTTGAATCTGTAGCGAAGCAGACTGCTTCAAAATTCAAATACACCAATGTCGGAAATGATTCATCAAATATGTATAAAGAGTCTCTTGAGCTGTTATCAAAAGCGGGGCTAGTTTACAGGATTTTCCATACAAATGCCTCAGGAAATCCTTTGGGGAGCGGAATGAACCCTAAGTTTTTTAAGACGATTATGTTTGATACCGGTATTTATCAAAGACTTATGAACCTTAATCTTTCTGATTATGTTACCACAGACTTTGATACCATTGTAAATCGAGGTCAGCTCACAGAGATATTTGCCGGTGCGGAGATCAGAAAATCAAAAGATCCCTACAGTATTGACAACCTTTATTATTGGCACCGGGAGTCAAGATCAAGTCAGGCAGAAGTGGATTATGTGATTGAAAAAGATGGGAAGATCATTCCAATTGAGGTTAAGACATCTTCCAGCAGAAAGATGAAAAGCATGCATATTTTCATGAAAGAAAAGAAGTCAGAACTTGGTATAAGACTGAGTGCAGATAACTTTTCAATAAAAGACAGAATATATTCTATTCCGCTTTATGCTGCTGCATTTATTAATGAATATGAATGGTTGAAATAGGTTTGGGAAAGAAGAGTTTAAGTTAGATTAAGATTTCTCTGCAAGAATTGTCATTGCGCCGCCAAGACCGTCATACATTTTTTTGTACTCTGCATCTTCCCAGTTTTTTGTATCTTTTCTGATGAAAGTTGTGAGGTCACCTCTGTTGTCAAATCTTGCAATTGGAAGATTCCAGGTCTTTGTGACGTAGACTTTTTCGCCTTTCTTTTCAACGGCAACGAATCTTTCAACTTTAACTGTGTCAGGCTTCTCAGATCTGTTTATGAGAAAATCAATGTCGTCACAGCCATATTCGTCAAGCATAACTTCTAATGGAACACCGTGATGAAGAATTGAGCTCTGACCGTCCGGTTTTGCTCTCTCGTAGTTTTTACGACGGCTTTCTTCTGGTGTTACCCACACATAAAGTATTGATGCTCTGTCAAGGATCGTTGAGCTGAGTTCATCAAAAGCATACATATATCCGCGTGGAGGACAAAGCGGCATTGCAGCACCGTTCTGACCGCCTCTTGCCATTTCGATAACGATTGTTTTTCCTTCCTTATCTTGCGCTGCTGTTTCATTCTTTTCATCAAGAAATTCACGGATCTCGTCTTCAAGATTGTACCCGACTTCCATTCTGATGTCCCATGGAACCATGCCGAGTTCTCTTTCAAGACCGACTTTTTCTCTTGCATCATCAAGTCTGTCAAAAAGCCACTGTGCAGCTGAATCAGTTTTAATAACAGCACTTGCTATCAGTTCTTCGTAGTCAAGATTTAAAAGATGGATGAGAGTTCCCCACTCAAATGGATCCACGAAAGGTCTTGTCGGACTGTGATAAAAAACTGAATCCCAACCCATTTCTTTAAGCTCATCATCAATTCTATGCATAAAGTGAACGTATGGATAGTCATCAAGCTGAAGAGTTGGACCCATGTGCATATCCTTTACGCACTGCTGCGGTGTAAGATGTTCCATAAATCTTCGAACTTCTGACTTCCCTGATGCCGGAAGTGCGATGAGTAAAACGGTGTCGAGTAGTTTTGTCATTTTTATCTCCTGAAATAAATCCTACGTGCGTTCCATGATACTGTCTATTGATTCAAGAGTCAAAAAGTCATGTGAAAAATAAAAAACGGTTGATTCTATACTCAATTAATATAGAATGTGTCAACAGAACAAAATTGCCGGAGGTCGGGATGATGAAGAAAATTTTATTTTCGATAGTGTTTATTACATTAATTTTCACTGCCTGTGAGAACAATTCAAAAAAAGCAGTAGATGAAGATTCTTTTACTGAAACTGATTTAGATATCTTAGTTGATGTCGAAAATGATGGTCAGACTGATGTTGAGATAGATGAAGATTCAGTTGATCCTGATGATGATTCTGTTTCAGATGATATGACAGATGAAAATCCTGATGATGATACAACTGTGCCTGAATGTTTGGTTGCAGGACAAGTTTTCAGTGAGACAGGTGATTACACTGATTTGACGGCATTGCTTTTTATTTGCGGAAATGATGAAGCTGTCGGGACCACAGAAGTTGATGAAAATGGTGAGTACACAATAGAGTATAATCTGGTTGAAGATGTATCCTACTGTATTGAAGCTGGAAACTGGAAAGGTTGCTTTACTGCCGGAGAGCAGAAACATGTAGCTCTGAGCGCAAATCCGATGACAAGTCTCGTAGCTATACTTAGCGATAATGATTGCTCAGATCTTACAGAAAAAGAAGTTGTGGTCAGGAAGTATCTTAAAGTTGGAACAGGGCAGTGGCTGACAGAGTTGGAATATGATGAGATGACAGGTGTTCAGGAAGGTTTTGCAGCTGTTAAGGCATTGGAGAGTACGACAACTTCTGAAGGCCTTATTGGAAAAGTAGTAGATGATATATCAGCTGGAGTAAACGCGAAGTATAGTGATCTTTTCAATGGGTTTGAAGCGCTTCTTACTCCTGAAGAAAGAGTAATTGAAGATACTACTGATCCAATTTTCGCATACCTTGCAGGAAACTCACTGATCGTAAATCCTGCTTTTAGTATTATCTGGACTGTAATGAACTCTGAAATTGAAAATGCGACAGCTGATGTCTGGTCAGATAATCCAGGTGAGCATGTTGTCAAAGCGGAACTGATCTATGACTCAAATGTAATCGGTGAAACCTATGTAACCGCAACTTTCTATACCGTTGAAAAAGAAGGGGATATTGATGTTAGTGATCTTAGTGCCAACATGTCATATTGGGTTAATGATGGAGCCGTCGCGGTTTTTGCTGCCGGAACTGAAATAAAAAATGGTTCAACTGATCTTGAAGTAATAGGTTACAGGCTTCTTTCTACACAGACAGGATCAAATATGACAAAAATACAGTTTACACCGTCTGGAACTGTGTTTTCAGGTGATCCTATCATGATAATTGTTGATATGAGCACGGTTTTCTCAGGAGATCCCATTATGCTCGGGGTGGAACGTCTGGATGAAGGTGGTGAAATGACAGCACTTACCCAGGCTTCAGGAGATCCTATCATGCTTACTGCAAGTGGTGATCCTATTATGTTTACTTCTTCAGGTGATCCGATCATGAACATTGCTTCAGGTGATCCGATCATGCAGACAGATATGACAAATGTTCTTGTTACGACCTCCTGGCATTTTTCAGATATAAGTATTAACAAGAAGAGTATGCCGGTTAACGTAAGTGATCTGCTTGATATTTGGACTACAGATGATTATCCGGAGGGAAGCCCTTTTCAATTTATTGCAGATTCAATTGATCTTGGAATGTTAACCCTTAAAAACCTTTTTGCAGATAGAAGCTCGGCAGGTGAAATTGAGGCTGAACTTGAAAAACTTTTTAATGCCATGATAGGAAATGTTCGAAACATAGATCTGTTTGAAAACTTTTACTTTGTCCGGTCTATATCTGAAAAGATGAAAAATAAAAAAACCGGAACGAGTATGAGCAGATATGCAGCTGTTTATAAAGGATACGATGTTAAGAATTTTCTTTATGATGCATATATAAAGAATATGAGCGGGGATAGAAATGTTGCTCTGGATGATGTCTTTGATCTTTCAATGTTGCCGAAAACCTTTAGCTTGCTAAACAGAGATTCAAGGGTTGATCTTAGAGATCGCGCGGCACAAGCTTTTTTGAAACTTTCATCATCAGATCTTAAAAAGCATTACATACTAGCAAAGAATAACGCTAAGGAACTACTTTCGTTCGTGAATGCAGGCAAAGGACCAGCCTTTAACAATCTTAATGGTGTGTTAGATGCAGATACTGTTCTTTGCATGTGGCTTTCAGACAAGACAACGGTTGTCGATTGTAAATCAAGTCCTGTAAGTTTCTCTATTGGAGACAACGGAAGAGTAACTATTGACGGTACTGAAGTTACTTTGGCGCATATTAAAATGATCTTTGGGGAACACTTAAAACAGCTTCCAGACACTATGCCTGACTGGAAAAAACATGAACTTTTTAAGTCACTTTACCTTACTTTAAAGTATATGACAGCCTTCTATGATAATTCTGCAAAAATGGTTCTTTTTATTGAAGGAATTGAAAAAACTGTAGGCCAGATGTTTGAAGGTCTGGAAGATATGGTGGAAGAGATCAAGATCGCTGACAATTTTACGAAAAACGTGCCCACAGTGTCAGTTATGAAGGGAGTGGAAAGTCTTGAAGTGCCTGTTTTCGGTGCAATGTTCGATATGCTTGGAATGATAGATATTGTTGTTCCTGACAGCTTTAACGACTCTTGGAAATTTAAGAACTCTACGGTGAAAATGCATGGATATGGATATGTTGCAGCTGGCGAAAATGCTGGTGAGAGACCTGGATTTAAGATAAATAATGACTTGGGCATTAAGTCGTTTGTATTAAAAGATATTGATTTTACAGAGTTTGAGCAGGATGGTGATGGAAATAGGGTGGCAAATCTTGCGCAGTTGTTTGCTGCTGAAAGTATGGAGGTTTTCGGAGAATGTTATGTTGAGATATCCATAGTGAACTTTTTTACAATTAACGGAAAAGAGGTTGTAAGGGAAAGAAATTTCAAAGCAAATATTGCCGATAGCGCAGAAACTTTATATGGAGTCAAGGTAAATGCTCCTAGTGGAAAAATATATATAAACATTACTGAAAACATGGGTGAAGGGACTTCTCTTCCTGATGCAGGTGTATCCGTTGAACCGCTTAATAGAATCATCTTCCTTGGAGATCGTACTTATGGCGCAATAGATGATCTTCCACCGGCCTTCTATAAGGTTCAAGCCTTTGCTGACGGCTTTTACCCAATGACAAAATCTGTTATGTTAAACAGTGGCGAAATTATAAATATAGATTTCTTTCTTAATCCTGTAAAGACAGAGACAGAGAAGGGTACTTTATCTATCAGTTTTAGTCAGACTACTGATGGTGGAGGCACATCAAGCCTTATCTCAAGTCAACTTCTGGATGTTGTTCTCGAAGATTATAATGATAACCTTTTTCAGGAAAAGAACGGTGTTGATGGGTCACTAGCGGTTGTTTTTACAAATGTTCCATACGGTCAGTACACACTGAAGGTCTTTGGAGAGAGTTTCTATCCTTTCATTGAATCAGTTGTTGTGGATTATTCTACAAATGAACGGTATTTTACTCTTTTAAAGCAAAACACATGCGGAAATAAAGTTGTTGAAATAGGAGAAGAATGTGACGGCGGAATGGAAACAGGTTATTCTAATGTAACCTGTGGAGAGATGTTTCCAGGATCAACATATCCGGATAATTTTGTTTACTGTTCGTATGAATGTGGATGGGATTCTGCCAGTTGTTACTGATAAGGCATCTTGAATTCATCTTTAATATCTGATATCATCCCGAACCATCAAGTTTTATGAGGGTGAAATGAAAAAGATTATACTTGTTATTACGTTGGTTTTTATGTTACTTCTTGGTTGTGGAACGGCTCCGCAGAGATCTGGAAATGATGAAATGATCAGAAGTTCAAATAAAGACAGACCGCAATGGACAAAAGACCGTAATGTAATAAAAAAAATGAATGAAACCCTTTTTGTTGGAGTTGTGTCAGGTTCCAAATCGGAAGAGGAAGCTGTTTCATTGGCTACGACGAAAGCCTTTGCTGAAGTGAGTAACTTTTTTGGTGTTTCTGTTGAAAGCAATCTTGTTTCTGCTGAGCAGGAAACTGACGGCAAGTACTCTTATTCTCTGGGAATTACGAGCAATTTGACTGGTTCGAAAATAACAGTTAAAGACTATATGATCCGTAAAAAGTATATTGAAAAAAGACACGAAGGCACAGATGAGTTCGATGCGTATATTCTTCTTGCAGTTCCCAACCAAGAGATGACGCGGATAAGAATTGAATCCGAAGGTGCAGGAACAATAGCCTTTTTAAACGAAAATGAACTCGTCAAAGATGAGATCAAGAATTTCACCAAAGTTCTTTCAAAGAAAAAAGGAATAAAGTTCCGTAAAAAGACAATTAAACTCGATCGTGAATATGAAGTTTCTGATGTCATGCAAAAGACTGGAACTGCCTATCTCCTCACGGTTGATCTTAAAGAAGAGGCCGCGGAAGAACTTGACGGTGAGTGGTATGTTCAAATGAAGATCCAGGTCGAGCTTGTTTCCCTGCTTACAGGAAAAGTTATTGAAGTGTGGAACTGCGAAGCTAAAGGTGCGGCCTTCAGTGAAAAAGAATGCAGAGTAAATGGTTGTCAGAAGATTGTTAAGGCGATTACAGATCAATTGAAATAGAGGAAATATGATTAAAAAGCTTTTTATTTTAACACTTTTTGTAATGACGGTTTTTCTTAATGCACAGGAGCCTCCAATTCCTGATCCGGTGACGCTTCCTGCTGATTATGATAAAAAAGTTAAGTCATCAGATACTAACTGGATGGAAAAGGAGATTAACTATCTTGTTGGGGATGCTGTAAAAAAAAGCAGTGTTGTCATGAAGAAGATCTCCGATATTCTGATCGTACAGGTTGTTCCAAACTACGCTTATATAGGTATGGAAGGAGAAGAGAAACTTGGTGAAGATCTTGCCGTAATTCTGAATTCAGGAAAGCTTAAAGTTCCTTCCGGAGTAAAGCTAATGAATTTTATTTACAGTGAGTTGCTCTTCATGAAGCTACCTTTCAAGAAAAGACTTATTGATTCAATGGTTATAGGTGCGGACAAGTTCCCTGCTTCCATTGACATTACTTTTTTTGTAAATGTGAACATGCTGACAAAGAAGATATTCAACTCACTGGACAATATTCCGGAAATAAAACCAATTTATAACAGTGCTAAAAAATATTACAGGGCAAGTTTTAAGGATAGCAAGCTTCTCTATCTCATTTATATTCCGAACATGGCATATGAAATTGCCTACACAGGCATAACTTTTGAGAATGTGCTGGGGAAGTATGTTAAGGAAGCTCTTTTTCTGCACGAAATACTTAAAAACTATGAAAAAAAGATCGATAATGATAAAAGCCTCAGTTTTGACGGTAGATACATAAAAGGAAAGGACATTATGATAGATCTCTGGTTTCTGCCTTCAAAGACAAAGTTTGACAGGAAGAAAGCAGAAGAAGCCGTTGAAAAAGCTATAAAGCATAAACCTGTAACGGTTTCAGGGAGTGAGAAGAAAAATGGATAAAGTCTGCAGACACTGCGGTTTCCATAACACAAACGATAGATATTGCGGAGGTTGCGGGAGAAAGCTTGTTGACGAAGTTCAAAAAAAGTTCGCAAAACTTCCTGAAGGTTCAACGGTTTTTATAAGTGAGGTGATCAATACCATCGAAAGAGTGTTCAGATCACAGGAAATAGTAACGCCGAGTCTTGAGAATTCTCAACCGGGAATTAGTTTTTCCGAGATAGCTAAGGAAAGTGGAATTCTCTATATTGATGGTGACCAGTGGGTTAAACCCAAAGGACATGAAAAGAGAACTGCTTTTTTTGGAGATGTTGTTCTAACGTACTTTCTAAGTATGATACTTGCCGTAGCAGTATTTTATGTTATTCCAATGAACACGATTCTTGCTATAAAGATATTTTATGCATGTTATATCTTTATAACGATCCTTCTGTGGTTTATTTTTCCTCTTGTAACAGGGTCTGCGGCGGTTTCTCTGATATCCGGGGATCTTTCCTTTTTTAAGGACAGTAGATCTGTCAGGGGAAAGTTCTTTACACTGCTTGTACTTGCTTTATTTATGGTGCTATATTCGTTCTTTCCATTATTTTTAATTGAATATTTAACAATGTCACTTATGAAAGATTACATGCCTCTGGCTCTAAAGGTCGCAGGCATTAGTTACTTAAAAAAGACAGGAGGACAACAATGAGAAAATCGTTTTTGATTTTATCATCACTTATCGTAGTTTTTATCTTTTCATCTTGCGGAATCAATAAGGAAATTCATCAGAAGGCTTTGAATGATCTTGCCACAGCGCAGAAAAACTATGAAAGTCAGGAGAAAAAAAATAAGAAGCTCGAGAAAACTAATGCAGAGCTAAGAAAAAGAGTGGAAAAGCTTAAAACAGGACTTTTGGAAGTTCTTAATGAAAAAATGGCGATCAACAATAGGCTTAGCGATATACAACAGAGAAATATTGATGCCGGAGTAATGATCGAAAATCTTGTTGAGCAGCTCAAGGAAAAGGGTGCATCACTTGAAGAGGTCGAAGCTAAGCAATCCGAAATGAAAACTCAGAGAGAAAAGATGCTTGCAGAAAGAGAAAGACTTCTCAAAGAGCAGAACGAACTTATGGCTGAACTTGTACAGGTTAGAAAGCTTAAAGAAGCTGCTGAAAAAAGAAATGCTGAGTTTAAAAAGATCATGTCAAAGCTTAAAAACATGATCGATGCCGGAAAACTTTCTGTTGTGTTCCGAAAGGGCCGGATGATCGTTTCTCTCAGCAGTGATATTCTCTTTCCTTCAGGTAGAACCAATCTGACCGATGATGGAAAAGATGCAATTGCTGAACTTTGTGAGACTCTTAAAACTCTTGAAGGCAGATCATTTCTTGTTGTCGGACACAGTGATTCGTCACCTATAAAGACAAAGAGATTTCCTTCAAACTGGGAACTTTCATCTCAGCGGGCTATTGAGGTGACAAGGCTTATGGTGGAAAACGGTGTAAAACCGGAAATGCTTTCTGCGGCTGGTCAGGCTGAGTTTGATCCGATCGCTGAGAATGACACCGCTGAAAACAAAGAAAAGAACAGAAGAGTTGAAATAGTTTTTATGCCTAAAATAGAAGAACTACCGGGATTTACTAAATAATTGGAGACACTGATGGGAAAGACAGTTGTAAAAAGTCTGTACAGAGAGACAGAAATTTGGATAGGAAAGGAAATTGAGATATCAGGTTGGATAAGAACGATCAGAGCCAGTAATGCATTTGGATTTATTGAAATAAACGACGGGTCTTTTTTTAAAAATGTTCAGGTTGTCTTTGAATCTGAACTTGAAAATTATAAGGAAATTGCAAAACTGGGAACAGGAGCCGCTGTTAAAGTTGTCGGAACTCTTGTTGAAAGTGAAGGAAGTAAGCAGGCTTTTGAAATAAAAGCTTCAGAGATAAAGATCGAAGGAACCTCAGACAGCGATTTTCCGCTTCAGAAGAAAAGACACACCTTTGAGTATATGCGTACAATTGCTCATCTTCGTCCAAGAGCAAATGCGTTTAATGCTACCTTCAGGGTGAAAAGTCTTATCGCTCATGCAATTCACAGCTTTTTTCAGGAGAGAGATTTTGTCTATGTTCACACTCCGATAGTTACCTCAAGTGACTGTGAAGGTGCCGGGGAAATGTTCAGAGTGACAACGCTTGATCTTAATGATGTTCCGAAAACTGATGATGGCAAAATTGATTTTTCAAAAGATTTTTTTGGAAAAGAGACAAGTCTCACAGTTTCAGGCCAGCTTGCAGTTGAGAATTACTGTGCGGCTTATAGAAATGTCTATACTTTTGGACCGACTTTCAGAGCAGAGAACTCTTATACCCAGCGTCATGCAAGTGAATTCTGGATGATCGAGCCAGAAATAGCATTTTCAGATCTTGAAGATGACATGACACTTGCTGAAGAGATGCTCAAATTTGTTATCGACTATATTTTTGAAAAAGCTCCGGAAGAAATGGAGTTTTTTAATAAGTTTATAGATAAAGGTCTTCTTGAAAGACTGAAACATGTCAGAAACTCTGATTTTGCACGGATAACATATACAGAAGCAATAGAACTGCTTGAAAAATCAGGAAAGGGTTTTGAGTATCCTGTAAAGTGGGGATCTGATCTTCAGACAGAACACGAAAGATATCTCACAGAAGAACTTTTGAAAAAACCGGTCTTTGTTTATGACTATCCAAAAGAAATTAAAGCATTTTACATGAGACTCAACGATGACGGAAAAACAGTTGCCGCGATGGATCTTCTTGTTCCGGGAGTCGGTGAAATAATCGGCGGAAGTCAGAGAGAAGAACGATACGACAAACTTGTTGCAAGAATAGAAGAACTCGGACTCAAAAAAGAAGACTACTGGTGGTATCTTGACCTAAGAAGATACGGAACCAACAAACATGCCGGATTCGGACTCGGTTTTGAACGCGCTATCATGTATCTGACAGGAATGCAGAATATCAGAGACGTATTATCATTTCCAAGAACACCTAAGAACGCTGAATTTTAATTCCCTAAATCCCCTAAATCCCCTAAATCCCCTTTGACAAGGGGACTTGTCTTAATTCCCCCTTGTGAAAGGGGGCTTAATTCGAATCCCCTAAATCCCCTTTGACAAGGGGACTTGTCTTAATTCCCCCTTGTGAAAGGGGGCTAGGGGGATTTCGGGGTTTTTCCCCCTTGTCAAAGGGGGTTAGGGGGATTTTGGGGTTTTTCCCCCTTGTCAAAGGGGGCTAGGGGGATTTAATCCTCACCCCATCCCTATTTCTTACAAATACAAAAGGATCATAGTTAGCGTTTGCAGGTTCTTTCTTTTTTATAAAAGCCACAATATCCAGCAAAGTGTTTGTTGAATGAGAAAACCCCCGATACTGTGAAAAAAGATAGCTAAAAGCCGTCATCCAGAAGTTGTCGCTGTGCTTTTCAATAAGGTTGCGGGGAAGGAAACGTAGGGGCGAACCACTGTGTTCGCCCTGTGATGCGTGATGCGTGATGGGTAAGTGGGAAGAATAGTGAGTCGTGAGTGGTGAGTCGTGAGGGTAAGAAGCGGGCTGAAGGCTCGCGCTATCTGAGCCCGCGGTCGTAGGCCCGGGTTGATTGTCAGGCGAGTTATTAAGTCTCTCCCAAAACTCTTTTGCCATCTCTTTTGTAAATTCCAGTTCTCTTTGAGCATTTTGTGAAAGATCATAAAGATGTTTTTTAAATTCATTACCACCTAAAGATGCGCAAATTGATGGGATGACATTTTTTCTATAATGGTTTCTTCTGATATCTGTATCGTTATTACTTAAATCTGTTATGAATTCTCTGCCCTTCATTTCCTTTTCGATCTCAGCGCGTGACATGTGAAGAAGAGGACGGATCAGGATTGGGGGCGAAACCTGTTCGCCCGTGGAATTGTGTAAATGTGTAGGGGCACGATTTATCGCGCCCTCGTGATTGGTTTCCCCAGCCCTCTGGACTGGGCTAAGATAGCGCGAGCCTTCAGCCCGCTGAATAACGGTTTGACCGTCTGAAGGACGGTGCTTGCTTAGCCCGCGGTTGGAGACGGAGTCGTAGGCCCGGGATGTGATCCCCACCAAACCTTTAATTCCAGTGCCTCTGTCAAAGATCCTCATCAAAAGAGTTTCAACCTGATCGTCAAGATGATGACCGGTGGCAATATAGTTGCATTTAAACTCGCAAGCTACTTCACGCAGAATTCGATATCTTTCTTTTCTTGCTCTCTCTTCAAGATTCGAACGGGAATCTTTCCAGAAATCATTATCAAATGACGCAAAATGGAATTTTATTCCAAGATCCTGACAAATTTTGTCAACAAATTTTGACTCAGAGACAGATTCTGTCCGCAATTTATGATCAACATAACAAGCATGAAGATGGAGATTATCATTATTTATTAATTCTGAAAAATAATAAAGCAAAAAAACACTGTCAATACCACCAGAACAGGCGAGGAGGATTGGGGAAGTGAGTAGTGAACTCGCTTTGTTTTTAGATGTTAAGTTTTTTTGTGCCATTGTCTCCCAGTCTCCCCATCCCGTCTCCATAAATATACATACATTATATATAAGTCAAATGATTTTGCCCAACTCATCCTCCCAGCCCTCTGGACTGGGCTAAGATAACGCGAACCTTCAGTCCGCTAAATTACTTTTTAACCGTTTGAAGGACGGTGCTTGCTTAGCCCGTGGTTGGAGACGGAGTCGCAGGCCCGGGGTTGGATTAGTGTATTCTCCCCCTTCACCACTCACCACTCACCACTCACTCATCACTCATCACTCATCACGATATTGGCACACTTCTTGCAACTAAACACATGTAACGTTGATTTTTCACGTTTGGTCGTTTAATAACTAATCTTAAAGGAGATTAAGATGAAAAAAGGTTTTACACTTATTGAGCTTATGATCGTTATCGCGATTATTGGTATTTTGGCAGCAGTTGCTATTCCTATGTATGCTGATTACACAAAGAAAGCAAGAACATCTGAGGTTGCTGGAACACTTAAAGAGATTTCAAAAGTACAGATCGCTTACAAAGAAGATCCTCAGGGTGGAAATGGTAGTTATGCTTCAAAAATAGGAACTTTAAGGTGGGTCACAAATGTTGGAACTGGTGTTACCGCTGCGACTGATGTTCCTTATGCTGCTGACACAGCCAATCCATGTGTTAGTGTTGATCCTACTGCAGCAATTCTTCCGACATATGGAATGTCTTGTGGAAAGTTCTTTGCTTACAGAGCAAATGACGATGGTACATCCTGTTCTGATGGAACTCCTTCTCAGGGAATATCTGGATCAGTTGCATTGGATATTTCAATGGTGCCAATTGATTGGGGTCACACCTGTATGACTCCTTCATTTGATCTTCAAAAGAAATAAGCTTAGCTTAGTGTGATTTTTAGGCGTCCTTCGGGGCGCCTTTTTTTTTGTTAATCCCCCGGCCGGCTTCCGAAGGGTAAACCTGCATTTAGCAGCTTTTCTTTTCCTTCCTCAGTCTCTCTGATGGAAAGAAGGGGAGGAAAGGCATAATTTCTGACATTATTCTGACCGCACCCTAATTGAAATAACTCCCCACTCATCACTCTTCACGCATCACCCATCATTTCCCCAGTGGTCTCTTTCTTGCATATAACGGGTCTTTTGATTAGGGTTATAACTCCCTTAATCCCTCTTTAAAAAAGAGGGAGATTAGATAGTTGTTCCCTCTCTTTGTGAAAGAGAGGTTTAGGGTGAGTTGTTATTGGAGGCAGCATGGTGGATAAAAATGATAAAAAACAATTAGACCTTACCCCCGACCCCTTACCTAAAGGCAAGGGGAGTAATGAAAATAATCCCAGCCCTATGAGCTGGGCTAAGATAGCGCGAACCTTCAGTCCGCTTTTTGTTTTTCACTCACCACTCACGCATCACGACTCACGCATCACGACTCACACATCCCGCTTCACGCTTCACGCTTCACTGGTTCTCATCACCTTCCTCATTTACCTGAATTCCCTTCCCAACGAATTCATTTTTGATGATGTTCCACTTGTGCAGAATTCTCTTAATGTGTTAAATGGAGGGTTCTGGGATCTGGTTTCTTCTTATCGTCCGATTAGATATCTAACTTATGCTTTTGACTATCATATTTTCGGGATGCATCCATGGGGATTCCGGCTGATGAACATTTTTTATCATGCTCTGACCGTTTTATCTCTATTTTGGATGTTAAAAGTTTTTGGACTTTCAAAAAAAGCTGCATTTATTTCAGCACTTATTTTTGCGATTCATCCGGTTCATACTGATGCCGTTGCATATATTTCAGGAAGAAGAGATGTGCTGATGGGACTATTCTATGTTCTCAGTGTTGGATCGTTTATGAAGTTTTATAACAGCATTGGAAATGCTGGTGGAAAGCGGCAAAGCCGCGTGGAAAGCGACCAAGGGTCGCGTGTAAATGTCGAAAATTCCACACTTCCACACTTACACAATTCCACGGGCAGACCGGTTCTGCCCCTATTTCTCTCCCTCCTCTTTCTCTTCCTCTCCATCTCCTCCAAAGAAATGGGCGCAACAATTCCCTTGATCTTTATTCTCTATATCTTTTATAAAGATGGAGCAAAACTTTTCAAAAAAAGATGGTTCTACATTGCGATGATGTCTCTTCTTCTACTATTCTCATTTTTTGTATTTTTTGCAATTTCAAGTGGCGGAAGTGGGTTGGTTTCCCTTGATGGAGTTCACTTTCACGGGAATTCCCCGGAAGTTCATTATTTGACCGCTTCAACCATTTGGTTGCATTATTTAAAACTTGCAGTATTCCCGTTGAAACTCATTCTTGATAACGCAAATTATCCATTGGTACTTGAATGGAATTTTAAAGTGTTTTTCTCAGTTCTTTCGATATTTGTTTATGGATGGGTGGTTTGGAGAATAATAACTCTCCCCCGGCCCCTCTCTTTTAAAAAGGAAGGGATGGCCGAAGGGCGCTCACCACTCACCACTTATGCCTCACGTCTCACTTCTCACGCTCCAGCCATCGCCTTCTGGATGATATTTTTTGTAATTTCTCTAGGCCCTGTTCTTCAGATAATCCCTTTGCATGAAATTGTTGCTGTTCATTATCTATATGTTCCGGTTATTGGATTCTGTGTAATTGTCGGGATTTTGTTTGAGCGTTTCGTAGGGGCGACATTTATGACGCCCAAAAAGAAAGGTAAATCAATACAGGGCGCGATAAATCTCGTCCCTACGATTCTCCTCATTCTCCTCCTCACTTTCTTCTCAATCCGCACAATTACCCGTAATTTTGAATTGAAAGATATCTGGACAGCAATTCACGCTGACGAAAAATGGGGACCTCTTTCTTTTCGGGGATACTTCACTCTCGGTGCTCAGTATGTTGACATGAAATTTCCAGACAGAGCTGCAGAATATTATGATAAAGCTCTTGTAACTGGGGCATGGGATGGAAATCTTTTAGGTAATATAATCGGGTTTCATATTTTGAAGGGTGATCATGCATCTGCATTTAAGTTTTATGAAAAGATGGTAAAAAGAGGTGAGTACCTAATCCCTTCCGGCACTTTAAATATGGCAGTTTTATATATGCTTAACGGAAACTGTGAAAAAGCAGTTCAGCTTGCAAATTCTTTTAGTCCACTTGCCAATCAGATTAAAAGAGTTGAACTTGTAAAAAAATGCAATACTTACGAATTTGATAAATTTGATAACACCGAAATTTCTGACATCTACCATAAGCAGGAGTTAATGAAAGTCCTGGGACTTGAAGTTGAGAGAAAACCATATTTGGGGCTGCTGGTGGCAGCCGTGAAGAGAGAAGATGTGAAGAGTGAAGAGAAAGAGTCACTCTCTCTTCACGCCTCACGCCTCACGCTTCACGCTTCACGCTTCACCACTCCCGAACTCCTCGATCTCATTCACGAACTTGCAGTTGTTAACCTTCAGAGTGATATTCCTGAAGCAATAAAATATTACAAAATGGAAAGAGATCTTTACAGGAAAATGAATGAATCGGTTCCTGAAATAATTACAAAGTCTATTGCAGTTCTTGAAGATTATCAGCACAAAGTCCTTGTTGAAGGAAAGTACTATAAGTTGGAATGGTGATGGGTGTTTGGTGGAAAAAGTGAGTAGTGAGTCAACCGTCTGAAGGACGGTGCTTACTTAGCCCGTGGTTGGAGACGAAGTCGTAGGCCCGGGATTGAATTGTCGAACTCGTTTTCCCCAGTCCTTTGAACTGGGCTAAGAAAACGCGAGCCTTCAGCCCGCTCACCACTCACGATTCACTATTCACCAACTTCCCTTGTTTTTCCCTCATCTTCCTGTATAATATTTCAGTTTTTATTGCTTAAGGGAAAACGTTTTGGAAAAAGGCTGGACAACGGTTATCACACCTAACAAAAACATATTCAGATTCAACTTGAAAGAGCTCTGGGAATATCGTGATCTTGTATTCATTTTTGTGAAACGGGATCTCACAGCTCAATATAAGCAGACAGTTCTTGGGCCTATCTGGTTTTTCATTCAACCGATTATTACAACCATTGTTTTCACTGTGATTTTTGGAAAGGTGGCAAATCTTCCGACTGATGGACTTCCCAAACCGCTTTTTTATCTCAATGGAATCATTATCTGGAATTATTTTTCGTCGTCTCTAACAAGCACATCTTCAACTTTTATATCGAATCAGCATCTATTTAAAAAGGTATATTTCCCAAGGATGACTGTTCCACTTTCTCAAGTAATTTCAGGACTTGCAAAATTTGGGATACAATTTGGACTGTTTGCTGTAATTTTAGCTGTTTATTTTTTCAGAGGTGCAGAATTTTCAATGAATTTTTATGCACTTTTAACGCCGTTGCTTATTTTACAGATGGCACTTCTCGGGTTCGGTGTTGGAATGATAATATCTTCTCTCACGACAAAATATAGGGATTTCCAGTTCCTAGTTGGATTCGGTGTTCAACTCTGGATGTATGCCACTCCGATAGTTTATCCGCTCTCAATGGTCCCCGAGAAATATCAATTTCTTTATGCACTTAACCCCGTTGTTCCGGTCATACAATTCTTTAAATACGGATTCCTCGGTGCTGGAACAGTAGATTGGCAGATGTATGGAATAAGTGCAGCAGTTACATTATTTATTTTCTGTATCGGACTATTATCGTTTAATGCAGTTGAAAGAACATTTGTGGATCGCGTGTAGCTGCGGGGCAGCTAGGGGCGTGAAGCGTGAGTCGTGAATGGTGGAGAGGGGAAGAGGTGAGTGGAAAGAAGTGAATAGTGAGTGGAGGAGAAGTTAATAGTGAAGAGTGAAGAGATTAAAAAATTGATTGTTTTGGGTGAAAGTGAACGGGTGGAGTTCAAGGAGTCCTGGAGAGATGAATTTTTGAAACATATTTGTGCGTTTGCAAACACGGATGGTGGAACTCTTTTTATAGGTGTCAAAGATGATGGAACTGTTGCAGGAATAAGTAATAGCAAAAAACTGTTAGAGGATATTCCAAATAAAGTGATACAACTGCTTGGCATAACTGCTGCTGTGAATATTCTCAGTGATCGATCAAAGGATGTTATTGAAATAAAGGTTCCTGTCAGTTCTGTTCCTATTTCTTTTCACGGTAGGTTTTATATTAGAAGTGGAAGTACCGTTCAGGAGCTACACGGGCATGAACTTAGAGATTTTATTTTAAGAAAAGATGATGTCACATGGGATTCCATTATTGTTCAAGAAGCTTCGATTGAGGAGATCAACAATAATGTTGTCCGTTATTTTGCCACCAAAGCTGTAACAGAAAAACGACTTTATTCAGAAGCATCAGGTGAAGACTTAGAGACAATTTTAAAAAAGCTCGATCTTATAAATGAATCAGGAAAGCTTACAAAAGCTGCAATATTACTTTTTGGAAAAAGACCGGGAAAATATATAAGAACGGCAACAGTAAAAATAGGAAAGTTCGGAGAAACGCCGGCAGATCTTATAAGTCATGATATAATCGAAGGAAACATATTTGAAATGCCTGACAAGATCATGGATATTCTGAGAACAAAATATCTCCACTCTTTAATTCATTACGAAGGAATTGAAAGGAAAGAACGGCTTGAATATCCTGAAAAAGCCCTGAGAGAGGCAATCCTTAACGCAATAGTTCACAGAGATTATAGTGATCCGTCAGATATCACGATCCGTGTTTACGATGACAGAATAGTTATATGGAACAGCGGATCGCTTATTGCTCCATTAAACATAGAAATGTTAAAAAAAGAACATCCTTCAAAAAGAAGAAATGGGTTAATAGCAAATATCTTTTTCAGAGCCGGCTTTATTGAAGCCTGGGGAAGAGGGATTTCTCTTATGGTAAAAGAGTCTCAAAAAGCCGGATGCCCTGTGCCTGAAATTGAGGAATATGTTGGGGGTGTTAGAGTTACATTTATGCGTGGGAAAGATGTCGGGAAAGATGTCGGGAAAGATGTCGGGAAAGATGTCGGGAAAGATGTCGGGAAAGATGTCGCAACCATAATAAAAGAGAATCTTACAAAAGATGGCAGTATGACTATTCCCGCATTGGCCATTTTAGCAGGTGTTACGGAAAGAACTATCGAAAGAACCCTTGCTACGTTGAAAGAAAAAGGCATAATTAAACGAATAGGTGGACGAAAGACTGGTCGTTGGGAAGTGGCATGAGCAGCTTTGGCTGCGTGTAGGGCAGCTAAGCTGCCAGTGGAAATGTGGAGAGCGACCGTTGGTCGCGTGGAATTGTGGAAAGGTGGAAAAGATGGATTATGAATTTGGTTTTGAAAAATTGAATGTTTGGCGAAATTCTAAAGATTTAGCAAAAAAAATATATAAGATAACTGAAAAATTTCCTACAAATGAAAAATTCGGTCTGATTTCTCAGATTACAAGATCTGCAGTTTCTGTTCCGTCCAATATTGCTGAGGGAACAGGAAGAAAATCAATGAAAGATAGAGCACACTTCTATCAAATAGCTTATGGATCTTTAATGGAAACATTGTCTCATCTTTATATATCTAAAGATATCGGATATATAAATGAGGAGCAGTTCAACGAGTTGAAATCAGACATAAAAATTGTTTCAAGCAAACTGAATGCACTTTATTTTGCAACAAAAAAAAGGTTTGAAAAGTGATTATACGAGGTGGAAGGCAGCAAGCTGCCAGTGGAGAGCGGCAAAGCCGCGTGGAAAGCAGTCTGCGACTGCGTGGAGACTTCGCTTGTGGAAAGCAGCCTGCGACTGCGTGGAAGCTTTGTTTGTGGAGTTGTTGTTTTCTCCACCATTACACCATTACACCTTTACACTGGCAGCTCCGCTGCCCTACACGGAGCACCTCATGAGCGACGTTGTCATCCGAGTGGAAAACCTTTCCAAAAAATATCGCCTAGGCCTCATAAATCACGGAATGCTCTCAAAAGACCTCCAATCCTGGTGGGCTAAAAAACGCGGAAAAGATGATCCGAATGGGATGGTGGAGAGCGACCAGAGGTCGCGTGGAGGGCAACAAGTTGCCAGTGGAGATTTAAACTCTTCCACGCAGTCGCAGACTGCTCTACACCTTTCCACAGGCGAACAGGGTTCGCCTACCTCCACCGACGAAATTTATGCCCTCCGTGGCATCAATTTCGAGGTCCGCCAAGGTGAAGTTCTCGGAATAATAGGTGCAAACGGTGCCGGGAAATCAACTTTGTTAAAAATACTAAGCAGAGTGACAGCTCCAACAACGGGATCAATAAAGATCAAGGGAAGAATTGGTTCACTTCTTGAAGTCGGAACAGGTTTTCACCCGGAACTTACAGGGAGAGAGAACATCTATCTTAACGGTGCGATTCTTGGCATGAGAAGTTGGGAAATTGACAAAAAACTTGATGAAATAATTGATTTTTCAGGCGTTGAAAAGTTCATAGACACACCAGTGAAAAGATATTCAAGTGGAATGTATGTGAGACTTGCTTTTGCCGTTGCAGCTCACCTTGACCCTGAAATCCTAGTCGTTGATGAGGTTCTCGCAGTTGGTGATGCTGAATTTCAGAAAAAGTGTCTCGGAAAGATGGGTGATATTAGTAAGAAAGATGGAAGGACGGTGCTGTTTGTTAGTCATAATATGGCTGCTGTTCAACAATTGTGTGTAAAAGGATTAGTTTTATCTAAAGGTGGGATAGTTTATAATGGTAGTGCAATAGAGGCAATTAATAAATACATTGGTATGTCTGATAAATCTCAAAAATATGATTCTGATGGATTTGTCAGTCTTAATCAATCAAGGGAAAAAATATATCAGGATAAAATATTTAAAAGAATAAGATTATTGGATAAAAACAATAGACCGTGTGAAACATTTAAAATGCTTGATTCAGTAAAAATTGAAGTTGAACTTGAAAATACAGAAAAATATCCTGATGCAGATTATTGTATTGCAATTTTAAGTAATTTAGGTCAATGGCTGACGTCAGTTGCCACTTGGATGTATCCTGAGAAAAAATTGATTAACTCTAAAAATATTTCTTTTAGTATAAAAAATTTAAAGTTTTCACCTGGAATGTATATTGTTTACTTAAGCTCAACCCAACATATTGCTGGAGTTTACATAGACAAAATAGAGAAAGCTTGTTTTTTTAATATTGAACCTACCGATGTTTTTAATTCTGGTAAAGAATATACGTTGAGTTGTGGAGTAGTAGTTCCAGATGGGAAGTTTATGATTATATAATGTTTAAGATAAAACAAAGAATAGCTAGATTGTTTAACGAAAACAAACCTCAAGTTGATAGCATTGATAATAAATATTCTGATTTGATTTTTCTTGTTGAACGTTTTGTTGACCGGGGCTTGATTTCTTCTCAAGAGTTTAATTTTGAAAGTTATAGTCGGAGTGTTTTGTCTTTTACTAAATCTATGAAAACAGCGGACTTGTTTAATTATAGGTATTCTCATTTTGTGGAAACTCCGACTATTTATGGCTCTATCTACGCTTGTTTGATATATTTTCTGTTAGGTAAACAGGATGCTTTTTCTTTTGAAGATAGGAGGAAATGGTCTAAATATTTTGACAGTTTTCAAAGAGAAGATGGATTGTTTATTGACCCAGTTCTTGAAAGTTCAAATTATTACAATTTAGATTGGTGGGGTGCAAGGCATTTATCACTACATATCATAATATGTTATAATTATTTGGGAGTTTTACCAAGATATGAGTTTAATTATATTAAGAAATTCTACGATAAAAATATTCTCAAAGAATATATAGATGGACTCCAATTTGAGAACCTTAAGGGCACTGATTCTGATAATGCAATAATGAATCTCGGTTCATTGCTACAATATCAGCGAGATTTTTTCAATGATAAAAAAGCAGGTGAAGCTCTAGATTTTCTTTTTGTAGAACTTGAACAGAGAGTTAAACCAGAAACTGGAAGTTGGGGGTCTGGATCAAATGATGACAAAGTATATCTATCCAGAGCTCAGCAGTTTGCTTATCACCTTTACCCTTTATGGCTATATGATGGAAGGGATATAAAACACAAAGAAAAATTGATTGATTTGACTTTGAATTTGCAAAATGTGTTCGGTGGATTTGGAGTTAGGCTTAATTCAAGTGCATGTGAGGATATTGATGGGATCGATTTACTTATAAAATTATCCCATCTTACGGCATATAGAAAAGAAGATATTAAAAAAGCGATAAAAAAAGCATTGGTGTGGGTATTATCAAATCAAAATGATGATGGCGGTTTTGTTTTTAAACTTAATGAACCTTTTGTTTATGGGCATCCATTAACGAGTAGTTTGAAAAATGAGAGCCATCTTTTTGCTACTTGGTTTAGAACATTGAGCATTGCATACTTAACCGATTACCTTGGAATAGAAAATAATTTTAATATCGGTCGTTGTCCAGGATTGCATTTTAATATGGAGGAGAAATAGTGGAAAAAGTAATTTGTAACCTATGTGGTTCGGATTCTCAAAAATTATTGTATAAAAAACCTGACACTTGGACTTGGTTTACTGATTATGAATTTTCCATTGTAAAATGTCTTAGTTGTGGCCTTGTTTTTGTAAATCCAAGACCTGATGTTTATGAAATGTCAAATTATTATCCAAACGGTTATCATGCGAACAGAGATACTGTAGAACATAGAAAAAGATATGAGATACAGACTCAATTCCTACCTGTTCTTGAAAATGAATCAGTACTTGATATTGGCTGTGCATATGGGGATTTCCTATTGTATCTGAAAGAGAAATACAAAAAAATAGAAATGTACGGATGTGATCTTTTTTCTGATTCATTCAAATCAAAAGAAATCAATTTTAAAAACATGGCTCTGGTGGATGCTGGCTACAAAGATTCTCAGTTTGATTTAATAACGGCATGGGCTGTTTTCGAACATCTTCATGATCCAGATTCATATTTTAAAGAAGTGAAAAGAATACTTAAGTCGGGGGGCAAATTCGTTTTTCTTGTTACAAATTCAGAAAGTTTATACGGAAGAATGGCATATATTGAAGATGTTCCGAGACATCTTTACCACTTTTCCAAAAAAACTTTGCAAAAATATGCAATTAAACACGGACTTAAAATAAACAGAATAGTATATAATGACAGATTGTTTGATGGCAGAGGAACAGGTTCTTTTAAATACTTTTTTGAAAATATTATGGGTGTTAATTGGAAGATCAGGCGAGCTGGAAGTTATAGTAGATTGCAACGATATGCCAATAGACTTGGTTCATCTGTCGACAGGTTTGTTTTTAAATATCATTGGGAAGAAAAACTAGGTGTTTCAGGTATTATGATTATTGAAATGGAAAAGTGATGATTTTAAAAGATTTGTACAAAAAGAGTTTTTTGTTTTTAAACGACTTAGCAGTTTCAAATAAAATATTTACCCACATGACATTTGATGAGAAGAACGAGTTGTTTGTATTGTCAAAAAAAACAGAAGGTATTTTTGTCGAAATAGGCTCATATCTAGGGGCTTCATCATGTTTTATAGCTCAGGGAATAAGAAAATCTAGAACTATATCGAAGTTTTATTGTATTGACACTTGGCAGAATGATGCAATGAGTGAGGGGAAGAGAGATACCTATGAAGAATTTCTAAAAAATACAGAAAAATATAAAGACATTATAATTCCGGTCAGGGAAACGAGTCAAAATGCAGTTGAAGTATTAAAAAGGAAACTTGAAACAGTTGATATGCTTTTTATAGATGCAGATCATGAATATCCTGGGTGTAAAAGAGACTGGGATTTTTATTCCCCGTTTTTAAAATCAGGTTCTTTAGTTATTTTTCATGATTATGGTTGGGCTGAAGGAGTGCAGCGGGTGGTAAATGATGATGTCAAACCAAAGGTAATAAAGGAAGGATTTTTGCAAAATATGTGGTGGGGTTGGATAAAATGATCACCCTTTCTGTAATGATTCCGACACGTAACCGCTCTAGTTTGCTCAGAAAACTTCTTGAGTCACTGAAAAAGCAGACATGTTCTCAAGATGAATTTGAAATAATTATTGTTGATAATGGATCAACAGACGAAACAAAAACTGTAGCAGAAACTTTTTTCAGTGAATTCAAGCATATTAAATATTTCTTTGAAGAAAAACCTGGTCTTCACGAAGGAAGACATCGTGGGTTGAAAGAGTCATCTTCCGATATTTTGGTCTATTGTGATGATGATATAGAACCACTTCCCACTTGGCTTGAAGCGAAAAAGGAATCATTTAAAGATCCGGATGTTGTTCTTGTCGGTGGGAAAAACCTTCCAAAATGGGAAAGTGTTCCTCCAAAATGGATAAAAGATTGGTATGAAGAAGGAAACAGTAATGGAAAGTGTCTTGGCTCTTTGAGTATTCTTGATTTCGGAGATGAATTTATCGAAATTGATCCGAACTATATTTGGGGCTGTAATTTTTCGATAAGAAAACAGACACTTATTGATGCTGGTGGATTCCACCCTGATTCAATGCCGGAAGAATTAAAGTTTTTCCGTGGAGATGGTGAATCTCATGTTACGAGATGGATAAAAGAAAAAGGTCTAAAAGCTGTATATAACCCCCAAGGTTCAGTTTTTCATTTTGTTCCCAGATCAAGAATGACTCTTGATTATTTTAAGAAAAGATCATTTAATCAGGGCATTTCGGATTCATTTTCGTATATGCGTGAAAAAGATAAAGTATTATTAAAACCAGTTAAAAGAGAACCTTTTAGTCTGAGACAATTTATAAGATATTACTATTTGATGGTTTTTAAAGATGAGTCGTTTGACTATATTCAGAAGTGTATACAGAAATCTTATTTTAAAGGTATAAATGAGCATTTCAAAAAATGCAAAAAAGATCAGAAATTGAGCGAATGGGTTATGAGTGAAAAGTGGATTCATTTAGGAGGCAATTTTGAAAGAGTTTTATAAAAGATTCAAGAAACAGGGCTTAAAAAAAACTGTTTTAAAAGGAATTGATAAAATTCTTTGGTATAGACAAAACTGGAAAAGCTGCTTTACAAATAACTTGAAAAAGTTAAATGAATTAGGTCCCTCTTTTTTACCGGAATATAAAAATCCTAGCGACAAAAATTTGATGGAAATTGAAAAGAGTTTTTTCGATAATAAAATTAAATTAAAGGATTATCATGTGAATATTGATAGTTTTAATAAATTTTTAAATGAGTTTGACTTTGGTGATGATTTCTATGGTGGAAAAAACAATCCTGTCTGGACCGAAAAGATTTTTGAACATTTCGTCGCATGGGAAACACTTGTAAAAGATTTGAAAAAAAATGAGATATATATTGATGTTGCGGCGGCATCGAGTCCGTGGGTAAAACTGCTCAACGAGAAGGGATTCAAAGCAATTGGGATAGATTTGAATAGATCTTATAAATTTCCTGACGATCCGAATTATCTGGTTATGGATGCAACTAAAACAAGTTTTAAAGATGAAAGTGTTTCGGGTGTGAGTCTGCAATGTGCTTTTGAAATGTTCACAGGTGATGATGATACAAATCTTGTTCGAGAGTTTGGGAGAATTCTCAAACCGGGTGGAAAAGCGGTCATTGTTCCACTTTATATGCATACTCACTATTGCGGGCATACAACAAAAGATTTCAGGTTCTCAAAGAAATGTCACGACAAAGGTGCAAAACTTTATTTGAGAAAAGATTACACTGGAGTTCCTTTTTCAAGAAAATATGATGTTTATAAATTAAAGGAAAGAATACTTAGTGCCGTTGACGAGAGTGGTTTGAAATATAAAATATATGTTCTGAAGAATGGAAAGGAAATTAAAGAAGGAGTTTATTGCCATTTTATTCTTGAATTAGTAAAGACGTGATGGTTAAGAAAATTCTCATAATCCATCCTGAAGGCAACATGTCCAACAATCTAAATCTTTATGCTATATTGAACAAAATTTGTGAAAAAGAATACGAAGTTGACTATATTTGCTGGGGGAACAAAAATGTTTCTCAAAGAGTATTTTTTAAGGGAATGAAAATATTTTCTGCTCCCCATGACCATGATTCAAAATATCATGTTAATTCAAGAATTCTTGAATGCAGGATAGATGTTTTTATAAAGGTGCTTCTTAAAATAAAATGCTATTCTTTTATTGTGGGGATTGATGAAGGTATTGTTCCTGCGGCGCATCTTTCCAGATTTTTGAAAATTCCCTATGGACAAATATCCTATGAGATTTATCCGTATAATGAGTGTGAAAACAAACTTGAAAAAGAAAAAGAGATCGAAAGCTGTAGAGATATTGAGTTCGCTGTCACTCAGGATAGTGAAAGAGCGAAATTATTAAGTAGAGAAAATAGAATCCCACTTGAAAAGATATTGAAAATACCTTTAGGAGGTCTTGATGCAAAAAAGCTGAAAATGGATTATTATCTTCACGAAAAGTTGGGGATAGAAAAAGATAAGAAAATTGCAATTGTAATGGGTTCAATTGCAGAGTGGACTATGGTTGAGAAAATTGTTGATAGTACACAATATTGGAATGAAGATTGGGTTTTGGTTATTCATGGAAGATATAAGAATGATAATTATGTGTATGAGTTGAAAGAAAAGAATAAAGAAAATAAAAAGGTGTTTTTTTCTGAAACGCCAGTAGAAACATGTGAAGATATGGGAATAATCCTGGCATCAGTTTCCGCAGGTTTTGCGTTTTATCATCCTGTTTATAAAACAAAGTGGGATGGAATGAATTTAGAGAAAATCGGAATGGCTTCTGGAAAGATTTCAACTTTTTTAAGACATGGGGTTCCAATAATTATTAATGAAATTGGTGAAGTGAGTGAATATGTTAGAAAATTTAAACTTGGTAAAGTCGTTATAGAAAATGAAAAAATAGACCCCTGCTTTTCTGAAAAAGAAACAATGCAGTTGTCTGAAAATTGTATTAATTTTTATGAGAAATTTCTAGATTTTAAAAATTTCAGTAAAATTTTAAATGATGCTATTTTTAAGGATTAAATTAAAATATATGTTCTCAGAAATGGGAAAGAGATTCATGAAGGAGTTCGTTGCTCTGTGTTGGAGTTGGAAAGAAAATAAACTTTGTAGGCCAGACAGGTTTGGAGGAGTGTAGTATGTCTAGTAAGTTATTGAGATGGGTGAAAGAAATTTCAAATTTAATTAATAAAAAAACTTTTAAACCTTATATGAAAAAGAAAAATATTGAAGGGGTTAAATTTGATTTTTGGATATGTGATAGCGATGGTCGTGACTGGTATGATACTTATTGTACTGATCCTGATTGGATGGAAATGAGATTTATTAAAGAAAAAATGCTTGTCAAAGGAGATGTGGTTTTTGAATGTGGAGGGCATCATGGGTGCACAGCGATTCTTTTGTCATATTGGGTTGGTAGCGAGGGTAAAGTTTTGACTTTTGAACCAAACCCCGCTAATTGTGATATAATAGAAAAAAATATTAGTCAAAATAGCATTAAAAATATTATTCTTGAAAGGAAAGCTGTTGGTGCGGAGCATGGAATTGTGAAGATTAATGATTCATCCAACGCTTCAATAAATACATCTGGAAAAGGAATTGAAGTTGAATTGGTTTTTTTGGATGAATATAAGAGACTCGATCCTACATTTATTAAAATTGATGTTGAAGGTTTTGAAGGGCATGTATTAAAGGGTGCTAAAAGTATTCTTTTAAATAGACCGAAAATTGCCATGGAAGTGCATACAGACCAACTGGAATATTATGGCTCATCGATCAGTGATCTTTTAGAATTGCTAAATATCGAAAATTATAAAATATGGATTCAATGGGAAGATGGTCATGACCCTGTAGAATATGATATGAAAACTCCAATTACAAAGCGGGTTCACCTTTTTGCGTTACCAAAACATGTAGGCAGGGAGTTATAAATGTCGATAACGATTTTAGATAAACAAACCCTGATTGCCATAATAATCCCTGCAAACTATAAATCAGACGGAATAGAATTTTTTACACCGGATTCATTTTCCCAGCAATTGGCTTTTATGAGTCACAAAAAAGGAAAAGTTATTGAGGCGCATGTGCACAAACATAATCCCCGAGAGGTAGTCTTTACTCAAGAGGTTCTTGTTATCCGAAAAGGAAAACTGCGAGTTGATTTTTATTCTGATGAAAGGGAATATCTGGAAAGTCGTATTCTTGAAGCTGGAGATGTGATATTATTAGCTTCAGGTGGCCATGGTTTTGAGGCGTTGGATGATCTTGAAATGATAGAGATCAAGCAGGGCCCTTTCTGTGGGGACAAGGACAAGGAACGGTTTGATTGTGTTTGTAATGAAAAGATTATTATAAAAGGGAAAGAAAATGAGTAGTTTTATTCCAGTTAATATCCCTCTTTTAGATGGAAATGAAAAGAAGTATCTTAATGAATGTGTAGATAGTGGATGGATTTCTTCAGAAGGCCCTTTTGTTAAGAGATTCGAAACGGCAATGGCAGAAAAAGTTGATAGAAAGTTTGGAGTTGCGGTTTCAAGTGGGACTGCTGCTCTTGATGTTGCTGTTGCGTCCTTAGGTCTTGCGCCGGGGTCAGAGGTGATAATGCCGGCTTTCACGATCATTTCATGTGCTTCCGCAATCGTTCGTGCGGGAGGTGTGCCTGTGCTTGTTGATGCAGATTCGGATACCTGGAGTATGAATGTAACTCAAATTAAAGCCAAAATAACAAAAAAGACAAAAGCTATAATGGTTGTCCATATTTATGGGTTTTCTGTTGATATGGATCCGGTTATTGATCTTGCAAAAAAATATGATCTGAAAGTTATTGAAGATGCTGCTGAAGCTCATGGTTTGATGTATAAAGGTAAACCATGTGGTAGTTTTGGTGATGTTTCTGTTTTTTCATTTTATCCTAATAAACATGTAACAACTGGTGAAGGTGGAATGGTTGTTACAAATGATGAAGAAATCTTTAAGAAATGTCAGGGATATCGAAATCTCTGTTTCAAGCCCGAAAAAAGATTTGTTCACGATGAACTTGGCTGGAATTACAGGATGACAAATATGCAGGCGGCACTTGGTGTTGCGCAGCTTGAAAAACTTGATAGACATGTTGAAATGAAAAGAAAAATGGGGAAAAAATATACTGAGCTACTCAAAAATGTTGAAGGAATCCAAATCCCGGTTAAAAGAACAGATTTTTCCGATAATATTTATTGGGTTTTTGGAATTGTTTTGAAAGATGGAGTGTCAATAGATGCAGAAACTGCAATTAAAAAGCTTGCCGAAAAGGGCATCGGGACCAGACCTTTTTTCTGGCCTATGCACGAACAACCTGTTTTTTTGAAAATGGGCCTTTTTAAGGGTGAAAAATATCCAGTCGCAGAGAGAATCGCAAGGCGAGGTTTTTATGTCCCGAGCGGATTAGGACTAAGTGAAATTGAAATTGAAAGAGTTGTGGAAGAGGTGAAGAATGTCTGTGTTTAAGAAATATGCAGAGCTCTATGATCTTCTTAACAAAGATAAAGATTACGAAGGTGAAGCAGGACAGATATTCGAGACTCTTCAAAAGTATGGAATAATAAATGGAGCATCTGTTCTTGATCTTGGTTGTGGAACAGGGAAACATGATCATATCCTTGCAAAAATGGGATATAAAATGACAGGAGTGGATCTGTCTGAAGAGATGATTGATATTGCAAATAAGCATAACTCACCCGGCTTTCAGCTACCCTCTCTTTCAAAAAGAGAGGGGCTGGGGGAGAGTTGTTTTCTCCAATCCGACATCCGCAATTTGAATCTCAATAAAAAATTTGATGCAGTAATTTCAATGTTCCATGTGATGAGTTATCAGAATACAAATGAGGACTTTGAATTAGTTTTAAAAACTGCATACGATCATCTTGAAAAAGGGGGGATCTTTCTTTTTGATTGTTGGTATGGGCCAGCCGTTCTTGGTGATAAACCCGAGAAAAGAACAAGGATTGTTGAAAATGAGAAATTTAAAATAACTAGAAAAGCTGTGCCTGAACTGAAAGAAAAAGAAAATATAGTTGCAGTATGTGCTAATATAGATGTCGCCTCAAATGTGGGAGAAGGGCATGTCATATTCGAATTCAGTAAAACGAGGAATTTTGAAAAAGGTTTTACCACCTGAGAGTAAAAGTATCGGAAAAATTAGC
>Ga0222695_1000203_pt1 | contig 38521 bp, 30 predicted proteins | sample AntAcemetage1398_FD_179834 | JGI IMG/M metagenome (GOLD analysis project Ga0222695, IMG submission 179834) | Saline water microbial communities from Ace Lake, Antarctica - #1398 | ecosystem: Environmental > Aquatic > Non-marine Saline and Alkaline > Saline | place: Antarctica: Ace Lake...
TTCATAACAAAAAAACCCTGAACATCTTGGATATCTGACTCTTCAAACCCCTCCTCTTTATTTGACATTGGAAGAATTCTAATTTCAGGAATTTCACTATATTTATTCATTTTACCCTCTTCTTTTCTATCTTATTTTTAAACAATAGTTTTCAATTGATTCTTTTTCATTTTATCAATTTCTTTCCTACAGATTTGATTAAGAACAAAAGCGCTTATTTTTCCTTCACTTTCTTTTTTGGACACATATTCATCTATTTTTTCGAGCAGTTTATTGTAAAAATTTATTTCTTTTTCAAACTCTTCCATATCTTTTTTGTTTCGAATCCTTTCTTCTAAAGCATCAAAAATATTTTTTCTATCTTTACTTTTAACCAAGATTTTGAATACTTTTCCAACATCATCTTTATTAAAAACTGAGATTTGATTAAAGCCTCTTCGCTGCTCATCAATTACTAAAAGTCTGTATAGATTGTCTGGTTCATTTTTCAACATTTTGTATATTTCAGATTTCTCATTATCTATCTTGTTTTCAGCAACTATCAACAACTTCTCATAGATAAGTTTCTTAATGTTTTTGAACTCTTCGAAATCACTTCCTGCATACCCTAAACCGCCCCAAGCAGAAGATTCTTCCCAAAAACTTCTTGGTGACAAGGATTCAAGTTTTTCACCATTTTCATTAATGTATTTAATCATTAAAATCTCTATTTCTTCTTTATTTGGTTTAATAAACTTTCTATCAGAGCTTGCTAATAAAATACCCGCAGTATGTAAAACTATGGGAGCTGAAAGATATTTTCTCTCATCTAAATCTGTTAACACTTCCCTGTAAACATCGTCAACCGCATCATCTTTCAAGTCTCTCCAATACCAAAGCTTATACCATGCATCTTTTTCGTTTTCGTTTTCGTTTTCGTTTTCGTTTTTGTTTTCAGTAATATTAGGTATGATTTCTGAAAATGACTCAATATTTTCTTCGGAAAAAGTACCTTTTAAAAACCACTCGATCCAAAGATTAAAAGAAAGAAAACTATCATCATCATTAAGTGAAAAAAGCTCTTCAATAAATTCAGCTTTTTCTTTTATTTCTTTACTGGACTCCTTCTTGTTTTCTGCAACAGCGTCAAGAAAGTGTTTTGTAGTAATTTCGTCATTTTTTATGATACCTGCAAAAACTCCATAAGAAAAATAAATATAACTATCTAAAAACACTAACAGCTTCCGAGGAGGAATCTTTTCAATTCCATCTGGAAACAATTTTTTCATTTCATGACATATTTTTATAAAATCAGAGATTATGTTTCTTAAAACCCTAAGGTTTTGCGATTTTCTTTTATCAAACAAATTAATAAGTTTATCTTTGTTATCTATCAGGATATCTTGGTATACAGACTTCTCGTCTTTAAGCACAAAAAAATTTAATGCAGCATTTATATCTGGAGATACATTAAAAACTCGACTAACACACTTTTCCCTAATCCTATTGAACGTTTTTTCCTCTTTTCCGAACTCTTTATCATCACAAATTATCACAACACCTGAGCCAGAATGTTCTACAAAATCATTAACATACCCCATGGTTTCATTTATATCCATTTTACATCTTTCGAGGTCATCAAAAAAAATTGTTTTGTTATTCCCAAAATCTGAGAGTTTTTCAAAAGTAATTTTCTCCAAACTCTTTGCAGCATCCTTGAATGGTTTTAAAGACTGATTATATAAACCTGCATACCCCTCTATTAAATGTCCCGCAAATCCAATGTATTTTGCTTTATTTCCAAAATAGAAGTAGGAAATAAGAATTTTTCTATCTATTTCACTTTTTTCAGAAACACCATTCAAAGAAATATACATTAATTTTTTTTTGTTAATTATAATTGAGTTAATATCACCATATACTTTATCTGAATTAAAATCTTCAATAAATTCTTTTACAAAATGTGTTTTTCCACAACCCCAAGGCCCAGTTAACATAATCGCTGAAGAATGATTATCCTCAATTATATAAGATTTTAAATAACTTCTAATGTTGTCATTAATTCGTGTCATTTCTAAGTCCTCTCTTTTGCTAAATTCATAACCTAATACAATATAGAACTTTCTTCATTCCATATCAATATTTATGATTTTTTATAAAAACAAAAAGGGGGGCAGATCACCCGACCAGAAATTCCCACAATGGTCCTTTTCTGCCGCGTTTTTTCATCTTTGTAAGTATTTTGCTGTTATCTTCATCCGGGAAGACCCAGCGTTTGCCTGTTTTGGCTGCGAGTGCTTTTAAATGTTCTGATTCAAGGTTCACGTTCTTAGCAGTGTAATAGACGGGGTCCATTAGTGTGTCGTTTGCTTTAATAACGCCCTCTGATATAGCTATTTCCTTTAATCTTGTCTTGGGGTATATCCTCATGCCTACAAATGGAAAAAAGACTGTCCAGGGCAATTTTGATGAGTTTGCAAAAGTTTGTGCAATTGTCTCATTGGTTTCGCCGTGTCCACCGAGAATTAGAAAATGCGCGTTGTATATTTTAAGGTCATGGCACATTTGGGTCGCCTGAGCTATTTCTTTGAACTTAAAGAACTTTCCATAACTTTCAAGCACAGGGTCACAGAGAGATTCCGTTCCAAATTCAATGTGTGTGAGTCCGCTTTTCTTAAATAGTTCAAGATCTTCATAACTTGTTCCCTGCGGTCTGAAATATGCTCCCCATTTCATCTTTATTCCGGAATCAATTATCATCTGAGCGAACTTTCTGTTGTACTCGGGAGAAATGTTGAAAACAGAGTCCGTGAAAAAGAAATAGTCTCTGCCATTTTCAACTGAATTTTTTATCGTCGAAACTACTTTTTCAGGATCAAGCGTCCTGACATCAGTTCCTTCAATAACCGGATAGGAACAGTAGATACATTTAAATGGGCAGCCTCTTTTTGTCTGAACATTCATCATCCCTGAAGTCTTCCAGTAAAAATCTGCAAGTCTTTCATCCATCTGAAAATCTATACCTGTAAAACGCATCTTCCTGCTGTTTTCAACGACTTTTCCATCTTTCAGGTAAACTAGCCCTTCAATATCGGAGTGATCCTGCCCATTTTCAAGAGCATCTATCAGTTCACCAAGCGTATTTTCGCCTTCTCCGCTGTTTCCAAAATCAGCACCGAGAAATTTAAAAAGCTTCTTGGGATAGATTGAAAACCCTGCCCCACCGACAATTACCTTTGCATCAGTAACACCCTTCACAAGTTTCACAAGCTCTCTGTATTCATAGATATAATTTTCTGTTTTATAGATATTTACGTTATCAACGTTTCTAAGACTCAATCCCACATAGTCAGGATCTTTTTCCTTAAGAACATCTCTAAGATCACGATCTTTATCAAGATTCACGTCGTAGTAGTCAAGCTCAATCTGCGGAAAACGGTTTTTAAGAGCAGCACTGAGATAGCTCAATGCCAGCGGATAGACCGGATAAGGGTCAGTGCATGTATTTGCGGAAATAAAAAGTAATCTCATTGATCTGCCCAAAATTTATGATAGTTATACCACTGAAGAGGATACTTCCTCACAATCCTTTCAAGCTCTCTTGCATAGTCTGCCATCATTTCCTTTTCATTACTATAAACCTTCGCCTGGGTAGCATAGAAACTGTACTTCGTTCTGCCTGTTTTCATCACAAATGTAAATGAAGTCGGAACTTTAAACTTCTTTCCAAGCGTAAATGGACCAACAGGAAAATCAGCATCCATATTAAAGAACTTTTCTTTTTCAATTCGCGCTCCTTTAAGAAAACGGTCTCCATGCAGACAAACGACCTCTTTACCTCTAAAAGCTTTAACGATATCAAGCAGATAGTTCATTTCATCGTTCATAAAGATAAAGTGAACGTTCTCACCGCCTTCGATATTTCTAAGATGTTCTTTTATCTTCTCATTTTCAACATCAAGCATCACAATATTAACTTTGTTTCTGCTGAAACGATTAAGAAATGCCTGTGCAACCTGCCAATTACCGATATGCCCGCTGATCATAAGGCATCCGTCCTCACTTTCCACACTTTTTCTAAGTATCGGCTCATCAACAAACTTGAATGTGAACCGATCCCTCATCCCCATTGTCACAGCCATTCTATCAATGATAGTTTCGCCAAGTCGGACAAAGTTCATATAAACTGAAAAACAGCTTTTAATCCGACTGTAACCATGCGCTTTTCTAAAATAGAAATATAGACTTTTTACAGCAGACGGTGCTGAAAAAACATAGTAGAAAGCAACGAACTTTAAAATAAAATACGCTGACCACAGACCACCGATCTTAATGAAATAATGAAACAGGAGGTAACCAATTGAACCGCCTCTACTTTTTCCCGACCAGGAAGACATTCGGGATTACTCGGAATCTTCAGATTTCTTTTCAGGATTCTCAAGTTTATCAACGACATAGTCATAGAAATTCTGAAATGTCTTAATGTTTACGAAATCTTTTGCATCAACCTTAAAACCAAAGTTCTTCTCAATGATAACAACTAGATCAACAAGATCAAGACTGTCAAGCTCAAGAGTTTCCATAAGATTTGCATCAACGTCGATATCATCAAGCTCAACTTCAAACTCTTCACCTAAAAATTCATTGATCTTGCTGATAATTTCTTCTCTTTTCATAAAAAAGTCCTCTACTATTTAAATTTTTTCAAAACTATTGTCGAATTAGTTCCGCCGAAACCAAAAGAGTTACTAACTATAGTGTCCAGATTAGTTTCAATGGTTTTAGCAGTTATATTAAGTGGTTCCGCCTCTTTGCAAGGCTGTGAAAAATTTATATTGGGAGCAACAAATGAATTCTGCATCATAATTATTGAATAAACAGCTTCACTCGCTCCAGCCATCCAGCACTCGTGTCCTGTCATTGATTTTGTGCTGCTGATAAGTGGTTTATAATCGCCAAAAACAGCGTCTATAGCCTGCGCTTCGTTCATATCACCAACCGGAGTTGATGTTGCGTGTGCATTAATGTAATCAACGTCCCCGGGAGCTATACCTGCATCTTCAAGAGATCTTTTTAATGATGTTGCAGGCCCATCAACATTAGGAACTGAAATATGACACCCATTTGACGAAAAACCGTATCCGATAACTTCTGCAAGGATCGGTGCTCCTCTTTTGCGGGCACTTTCAAGACTTTCAATAACAAGTGAGGCCGCTCCACCGCTTGGAACAAGTCCGTCTCTCGTGGCATCAAAAGGTTTGCTTGCCTTTTGAGGCTCATCTTCTTTTATGGAAAAAGCACTTAGTCCATCAAAACTTGCCATACAGTAGTAGTTGACTTCCTGCCCGCCACCGACAAGGATCATATCCTGAAACCCATGCTTTATTAAGAAATATCCGATACCTATCGAATGTGAACCGCTTGCACATGCCGCGCTTATCGTGAAGTTTATACCTTTGAGTTTAAATATCGTTGCCAGATTCATTGTAATTGTGGAGTTCATCGCCTGAAATATAGCACCACTTCCAAGCAACATGGAATCCTTTTTTTCCCTCATTGTGTCAGTAGATTCTATAACAGCCTTAGCGGAACTGTCATTGCCGTAAAGTATTCCGACTTCATTTGTTTCAAGAAAATCTTTTGTGATCTTAGCCTGCTCAAATGCCTGTTCAGTCGCAACATAGGCATAGAGACCTTCCTCTGCAAGTCCGACTCTTTCTCTTCTTGAAAGACGACCTTTGAGTGAAGGCAGTTCAACTTTTCCTGTGAGCGCAGAACGGAAACCTACATCTTTTCTTTCCTGATCAAAAACTATACCTGACTTTCCATTAAAAAGTGAATCTCTAACCTCATCAACTGAATTTCCGATACATGAGTGAATTCCAATGCCTGTGACAACAACTCTTCTCATAACCCCTCCGTCAGGTATAAAGTCCACCGTTTACAGAAATAACCTCACCCGTGATATATGAAGCCTCATCAGTTACAAGAAAAGCTACTACGCTCGCAACTTCTTCAGGTTTCCCGAACCTTCCCACAGGAATAAGTTTTCTAAACTCTTTCTCATTTATATCTTGTGTCATGTCTGTTGAAATAAATCCGGGAGCAACCGCGTTTACAGTTACCTTTCTTCTGCCCACTTCCTGAGCAAGAGCTTTTGTAGCTCCTATCATTGCAGCCTTTGCCGAAGAATAGTTCATCTGGCCGGGAAGGCCCTTTATTCCGGAAAGACTTGCAATATTCACTATCCTTCCTTTTTTATTGTACATCATCTGCGTGATAACAGCTGAAGTAACATTGTAAACTGAGTTTAAATTCGTATCAATAACACTGTCCCATTCTTCATCTGTCATTGACATGAGAAGATTATCCTTTCTGATACCCGCGTTATTTACAAGAACCTCTATGGCGCTACCAGAGTTACTTTCCTGCCACTTAGCGATCGCTTTTCTTACAGCTTCTCTATCCGTAACATCAAACTGCATAGCTTCAGCATTTCCACCTTCATTTTTAATGACTTCAACAGTCTCATCTGCTGCTTTTTCATTGCTTTTATAGTTTACAAGAATGTTAAACCCATCTTTAGCAAGTCTAAGACTGATAGCTTTACCAATTCCTCTGGAACCGCCTGTTACAAGAGCCGTTTTCATATCTTAAACCTCACAGTCTCTGTTATAAATATATTCCTTCATGTTCCGTACTGCCTCATCTTTAGGGGTATCCTCCTTAAAAACAGGCACAACCGCTCTGAGCTCATCGTAGATCGCCATTGTGGCCGGAGACATCCTGTCCCTGCATTTAAGATAATCAACAGACTGAAGAAGCGCCATAAGCTCTATTGCGATAACCTCGTATGCATTTTCAATAACAGTTCGGGTAATATTGGCGGAATTTGTTCCCATGCTCACAACATCCTGGTTGTCGTTATTGTTGGGAATACTATGAACACAGTTTGGAAAACAAAGTGTCTGATTTTCAGCAGTCGTAGAAACAGCAGTAAACTGAACGGCCTGCATTCCATAGTTGAAACCAACTCTGCCAAGATTTACGAAAGGCGGAAGTTTTTCATTCAGTTTGGGATTCATCAGATAGTTGAGCTGTCTTTCCGCAAGCATTGTCATCTTTGTGATCGCGATCTTCATCTTATCCATTTCAAAAGAAACGTAGTCACCATGAAAATTTCCACCGTGATATACGAACTTTTCATTAGCATCCACTACCGGGTTATCGTTGACGGAGTTGACCTCGTCAACAAGAACTTTCTCAGAAAAATCGAGAGCATCAAGAACTGGACCAAGCACCTGAGGAACACATCTTATGGAGTAAAATTCCTGAACCTTTTCTTCAATAAACCCTAACGGAACGACTTTGTCGTACATGTTCTTTTTACGGCTTTTCACCATTGAACTGCCTTTGAGAATCCGTGTCAGTTTTGTTGCAATACTATTTTGAGCCGGATGAAGCTTCACCCTGTTTGTCTGAATCGAATAATGATCGTCGTAACATTCAACCACTTCCATAAGCATAGCACATGACATCATCATCCAATTAAAAAGTCTCTTTGAACGAAAAAGATTGATCAGTCCGATCCCGCTCATCACAGAAGTTCCGTTGATCAGAGAAAGACCTTCTCTTAAATGCATACTTATCGGTTTAAGATCAAGCTGCTTAAAAACATCCGCTGTAAGCTGTATCTTTCCATTGTAATGCACTTTTCCCTCACCGATCAGATTCAGTGCAAGATGTGCAAGCTGAACAAGATCACCACTGGCACCCACACCGCCATGTTCAGGAATAACAGGAGATATTCTGTTGTTGAGAAAAGCCGCTAACAGATCTACAACCTCGGGATGAACTCCTGAGTATCCCAAAGCAACAGTATTAAGTCTTGCAAGAACTGAGGCTCTTGAATAAAGTTCAGGAAGAATTTTTCCTGTTCCCGCAACATGACTTCTAATAAGATTGAGCTGGAGTTGCTCGACATCATGATCTTCTATCTTGTATCTGGCCATCGGACCAAAACCGGTATTTATTCCGTAGATAGTTCTATTCTTTGAAAATTCTTTTAAAAAATCATAACTTTCCTGAACTCTTTCCAATGCTTCGTCTGTCAGCTTAAAAGAGGCTCCATTGACCACAACATCAAGAAAGTCATTAAATCCGAGATACCCGCCACCTACAATTGTCATTTTGTATAACGTTCCTTAAATAAATTAAAAAAACTACAGCCGCGTGATTATATACAAAGAAAAAACTCGGTCAATTTTTTGGAGGTTTCCTGACTGATGCAAAAATTATTTTGCACAACGAAATCCATAACCGTAGGAGAAACTATCAGGAGTAACACTAATACGGGCAGAAGTCCGCAGAAGACTCGAGGCAATACATTCCCAACTGCCACCACGTAAAACTCTGACTGTTCCATTAGAAGGACCTTTTGGGTCGTTTTTGGAAGATGAAGAATAAAAATCAGATGTAAACCAGTCATTTACCCATTCAGACACATTGCCTGACATGTCGTAGACGCCGTATGGTGAAACTCCTGAAGGTTTAAGTCCCACCGACATTGTTCCAGCAGCTATGCAATTGCTTGGGCCACCAGACATAACCGCAAAATCACAGGTAGCTTCTTCATTTCCCCAGGGATAAACTTTGCCTAATGTTCCTCTGGCTGCCTTTTCCCATTCAGCTTCAGTGGGAAGTCGTTTGCCAAGCCACTCACAGTATGCTTTTGCACCATACCAATTGACACAATTCATCGGATGATCGCCTTTACCTTCGGCACCTAAATTACACGCAGGATCATCTGAAACCATCTTATATTTTGGCTCGGCCACATTATCATTTGTGCATTTTCCAGCATCCACACATTTCTTGTAACTGTCTGATGTAACCTCGTATTTGTCAATCGCATAGGATTTTAGTGTGATCTTATGGTATGGATTTTCATAACTTTTACATTCTTTGTCTACAGCTTGGTTACATCCCATATTAAAAAGACCTTCTGTAATAAAACATTCAGTTTTATTACAGTTAACTTTTTTGTCGTAATAATGTATATATCCAAAATATTTCAACCCTACATATAATCCCACAACAACAAACAAAAAAACAGCAATCAATAAATATGATCTTTTTTTCATACCAATTTGCCTCCACAGCAGAAATTTCTTTCTAGAAACCTCAATATTAAAAATCAGTTCATCCTATCAAAACTGTGAAATCTTTTCAAATAATTACTATTTAATAAAAATATTGAATCACAAAGCATTCAAAATGATGATTTTTTTATTAAAAGTAGTAGAATTGCTCTGTTTTGTTGAACCCTAACATTTTAGGAGGGAAAAATGGAAAGTAAACGCTCAGTTGCAATTCTCTGCTCCGGCGGACCTGCACCCGGAATAAATACCGTTGTTTGCTCTATCGCTAAGGTTTTTTTAAAGGACGGGTATCGTGTAATCGGTATAAATCATGGAGCAAAGACTCTATTTACTGACAATGTTGATACTGTCGATATCGATTTTGATATGGCGGACCAGTATTTCAACAGAGGTGGATCGTTTTTGAAAATGAGCCGGTATAAACCTGATAATTCTGAATTCAAAGCGGATTTTTTCATTAATAACAACGTTGAACTTCTTGTAACAGTCGGAGGTGATGATACCGCTTCAACTGCAAACAGAATAACTAAGTTTCTTAACAAGAAAGATCTGGCGGTAAGAAACATTCATGTGCCTAAAACAATTGATAATGATCTCCCGCTTCCAGATAGACTTCCCACATTCGGATATCACTCGGCTAAGAACGAGGGCGTCAGGATCGCTTCAACCGTATACGAAGATGCACGCACAAGCGGCAACTGGTTTGTCGTTTCATCAATGGGAAGAGAAGCCGGTCATCTCGCATTTGGAATTGGAGCAGCCTGTCACTATCCGATGATAATTATTCCCGAAATGTTTAAAGATGTTGAAGTTACGTTTGACCGTATTATCAAGCTGATGGTTTCATCAATTATTAAGAGAAAAATCTATGGCGTAGATTACGGCGCTATTATTATCAGTGAAGGTGTTTTTCACTTCATGTCCGACAAAGAGATCGTTAATTCCGGAATTAAATTTTCATTTGACGACCATGGGCACCCTGAACTTGGAAAAGTTTCCAAGGCACACATTTTTAATGTTCTACTCAGTGAAAAACTGAATGAGCTTGGAATTAAAGTAAAAAGCAGACCGGTAGAGATCGGTTACGAGGTACGATGTTGTCCACCTACAGCTTTTGACCTGAAATACTGCACACTTCTGGGTTACGGTGTAAAACAACTTTTTGATGAAGGAAAATCAGGATGTATTGTCGTCTGTCACAACAACGGAAGAGTTCTGCCGCTGTACCTTGAAGACGTAGAGGATCCAAAAACCGGAAAGATCACTCCCAGACTTGTTGATACCCAGGCTCAAGACTACAAAATGCTTCTGGACAACCTTCATGTCCTTGACGCAGATGATATGGGGAAAGCCGCTGATTTTATTGATGATCCAGAAAACTACACGATGAGATCCATTCTTGGTTAATAACATGAACAAAAGATCCGATGCGTTTGAAATAATTGCAAACAGTTCTCCTGCAGCACTATATATTCATGACGGCAAAAAATTTCTTTTCTGCAATCAGGGATCTGTTGACCTTGTCGAAGAAAATTCTGTCGAAGATGTTCTTGCAAAACCTTCGATACTTTCTTATGTACATTCAGATTTTCAGGAAATGATCCGTGAAAGAACTATTAACAGGTTTAAGGGACTTGAGGTTGAAAACGACTATGAGGTTAAAATAGTATCTGCAAAAGGGAATGAAAAATGGATTGAAATGCACATTGAGATTGCTGATTTTGACGGAAAAAAAGTGCTTGTAGGTACAGCTGTTGACATCTCTGAAAAAAAGAAAACTAATAAAATAGTTAAAAAAGCAAAGGACGACTTTCAATTTCTTGCAGAATCTTCAGCTGATTTTCTTAAAACAAAAGGTATCGACAGGATCTATGACCTTATAATTTCGCGTCTCGGAGAAATAACACCTGAAGCTTTCATCGTTCTAAACAGATGGGATCCAAAAGAAAAAACACTCACTGTCATGAGATACTGTGCAAGCAGCACTATCTTAAAAACAGTTGACAAGATCATTCCGAATGCTTTTAAAGATCACTCATGGACACCTATCCAGAAAACTCTGAATATGCTGAAAAAAGGGAAACTGACAAAGATCGACCTGTCCTATCTCCCAACCAGAACCGAAAAGTTTACATACGAAACAATAATTCTTTTAAAGAAGCTTACAAAAGTAGAAAAATATTACTCAATAGGTCTTGTTCACGACAATTTGCTTTTTGGAAGTATAAACATTTTTATTAAAAATGGCTGTGAAAACCCAAATCTTGACCTTCTTGAAACTTTTGCAAACACTACTGCTATTGCCATACACAGGATGCAGCTTGAAAACGAACTACATAAGGCACGCATAGAAGCTGAATTTGCAAGTAGAGTTAAGAGCCAATTTCTTTCAAACATGAGTCATGAGATAAGAACTCCACTAAATGGTGTGGTCGGAATGATCGAAATACTTAAGGACAGTCCACTTAACGATAATCAGCGAAAATTTCTTAAGCTAGGCGAAGAATCCGCTCAGACGCTTTTACTCGTTATTGATGATATACTTGATTATTCAAAGATAGAAGCAGGAAAGATGGAACTGAACAACGACAACTTCTCTTTTAGAGAAAAAATATCTAAAGTTATATCAAGTTTCCTGCCTGCTGCAACAACTAAAGGCGTTAATCTGAGCCTGGATATGGGCCCTGATGTACCTGAGGTAATATTTGGAGATCATCTGGCTATCGGAAGAGTGCTCAACAACCTGATAAGCAATGCTATTAAATTTACTGATAATGGAACAATCAAACTTTCCGTTTCCACTGAAAAAAAATCTGAAGAAGGAATTTTTTTTAAAGTTACAGACACAGGCATCGGTATAAAAAAAGATGAGATCAAACTTCTTTTTAAGCGATTCTCTCAAATTGATAACAGCCATAAAAAACATTTCAAGGGAACAGGTCTCGGACTTGCAATATCAAAAAGTCTTGTCGAAATGATGGGAGGAAATATAACTGTTGAAAGCACTCCCGGAAAAGGTTCAGTCTTCTCTTTTTATATAGTTCAGAAAAAAGAAACTCCTTAGATCTTTCCAAGCTGGCCGCATGCAGCTAACTTGTCTTCTCCACGAGACTTCCTGATAAGAGCCGTAACGTTTCTGTCTGTGAGATACTTCTGAAATTTCAAAATATCTTCCATTGATGTCGACTCAAACGTTGCTCCGTCAAAGGTATGAAAAGGTATGAGATTTATTTTTGCGTTAACTTCACCGGCAATTTTAACGAGTCCTTTTGCATCTTTCATGGTATCGTTAAATCCTTTGAGCATTATATATTCAAAGACAACCCTTTTTCTATGATGAGCCGGATAATCTTTAGATGCCTGAAGTAGTTTCGCAAGTGGATACTTATTGTTTATACTCATTATTTTACTACGTTTCTCATCGTTTACCGCATGAAGAGAAACTGCTAAATTAATTCCAGTCAGCTCTCCTAATGGAACAATTTTATCAGCAATTCCAGCAGTTGAAACAGTGATCTTTCTATTTGAGAAATTCAATCCCAGATCATCTTTAAGAATATTTATAGAATCAACTGTATTTTCGAAATTAAGCAATGGCTCACCCATGCCCATATACACAATATTTGTCACTCTTTTTCCGCTCTTTTCAAGATGCATAACCGCTCTAATCACCTGACCAGTGATTTCTGAGACTTCAAGATTTCGTCTAAAACCCAGGGTTCCTGTGCGACAGAATTCACATTTGAGAGGACACCCAGCCTGTGTAGAAACACAAAGAGTTGTTCTTTTTCCATCTGGAATAATTACAGCTTCAACAACAGCTCCATCAAAAAGAGTAAACGTCAATTTTTCAGTTTCGTCCATTGAGGTAAATATCTCCGGTTCGGCGATAGGAGTAATAGAAAATATCTGTGCCAGTTTTTCTCTATCGATTTTTCCAATATCTGTCATTTCACTGAATGAGAAAACTTTTGAGATATATATCCATCTAAAGATTTGACGCGCGCGAAAAGCTTTATATCCTGAGTCTTTAACAGCCTTTTCCATAGACTTTAAAGACAGATTCAGCAGTTCCATTTAAACCCTAAAATCTATAGTATTTTCTGTTTTTAATGTCAGCAGCGATCTGACCGATAAGTAGACAGATCAAAGGTGCAAAGGCAAAAGCCTCAACTCCGAAAACTATCGGAGGAATCATTATCAGAACAAAACCAAGCATTGCAGCCCAGGAAGAAACATAAAGAAGTCCGAAAAAGAGAAACAGAACCGAGAAAATACCGGCTAAAAATGGAGAAACTGTTGTTTTCTCAATTTCTCCAGCTTTAAAATAGTTTCTCTTGGGAATGAAAACACCCCTCCCTTTTTCAACTATAAAAATATCATCCCTGGAAATACTTTTCCCATGATAAACAGAAATTTTATTCTCAAGTTTTTCAGCAACAACAATCCCCTTCCTGCTTTTGTATATTCGCGCCTTATGAAAAAACTGAACATCTTTTTCTGAGCGAACGACCTCTATTCTTTCTCTGAGAAGATACTCTTCACCCAGAAATCTAAAACGCAGCTTTTTAAGAAGACTTTGTTTAAAATGCACGCGATTCAGTAAAAAAAATCCTTCCTTTGTGTTAATAATTATCGCTTCATCAACTGAATCGTCCTTTTGCGCAAGACGAATTTCCATCTTTTGAAGGTTGTTTTGGGTATCCATTGAATAGATATAAAGATCCAACCTGTCAAGAACTGTATACGTTCGTTCTCCGACCTTTATTATATCTTTCTTATTTATTTCCTGAATATTTTTAACCATAGCGTTTTTTACTGTTTTACGTAGGGATTTCTCTTTCTCTCCCAACCGATGATAGTTTGTTCCATGTGTCCGGGATAAACCGCTGTCTTTCCCGGAAGGGTGTAAAGTTTTTCCTTAATACTCTGAAGAAGAGTTACAGCATCTCCACCTGGAAGATCCGTTCTGCCGACACTTGCCTTAAAAAGAGTATCTCCTGAAAAAAGCAAATCTTTGATATAGTAACAAACTCCACCTACAGTGTGACCCGGAGTATGAATAATCTTAATCTTCTGTTCACCCAGAGAAAGCTCATCTCCATCTTTAAGCTCTATGTCAACTTTGCCGCAGTACTCGTAGGAAAGTCCAAAACCAACAGAAAGGTTTTGAGCTGCATCATAAAGAGCGTTCTTTTCAAGACCGTGAACTGCTAAACGAGCTTCCGGAAAAGCTTGTGACACTTCATCAAGAGCTCCAATATGATCATAGTGAGTGTGAGTAAGAAGAAGGTACTTAACATTCAGGTCTTTTGCATTTTCAATTATCAGATCAGAATCACCGCCGGGATCAATAATAAAGGCGTTTTTCATATCATCAGAAACGATATAACAGTTTGTTCCGATCGGAGCGACTTGAAAAGTCTGAATTCTCATTGTGTAATTTTCACATCATCAAGATAGATGCCTTCAAGATTATCACTCTCATCACTCTTGAACCTAAACCCGATACTTAAACTTTTACCCTTATACGGAGCAAGGGCCACAGTAAATTTGTAATAATCCGTTCCTAGAGTTTTAGTAACCTTCGTCTTGGAGTTATCTAATGCATCAAGAGGAGAAGGAGTTGAAGCGGAAAGAATTGCACCATTATCATGAAGCATTTCCCATGTATCAGAACCTGTTTTAATGAGAACTTCCATGTAATCAAAAGGACTATACGCATTTCCTTCAACATTTACCCAGGCCATAAATTCAAGAACCGGACTTCCTGATGTTGATATTGCAATTGGAGAGTTGTAAAAAAGAAGAGAGTCGGCATTATCAGCATAATTCCCTGTAAGGTTTGTAGCAAAAACATTTACTCCACTAACTGTTGTAGCAGGGCCGCTAGTTGGCACACCAACTTCCCAAACTCCGTCAGCAGTCCAGTTCACACCACCATCCTCAAAATCCTCTGAAAGAACAGAAACTCCTGAATCACCGGTATTTCCTGTATCTCCCGTATTCCCGGTATCACCTGTATTTCCAGTATTTCCTGTATTTCCTGTATTTCCTGTGTTGCCAGTATTACCTGTATCTCCTGTATTTCCGGTATTCCCGGTATTTCCAGTGTCTCCGGTATTCCCTGTATTTCCAGTGTCGCCAGTATTACCAGTATCACCCGCATCAGGATTGTAACACTGACCTGTCGCCAGCCTACATTTTGTATTTGGATAGGTTATACAGTCTGCATCTGAAGTGCATAATATGCCTTCAGCCTCTTCATCCGTTATACAGAAACCTTCGTCAACTTTACACTTCCAGTCTATCGGACAATCAGCAGCTTTTGTGCAAAGTGCCCTTTTTGTACAATAAAAAGTTTGTGTTCCTGCTTCATAATCATTTACAGGATTTTGAAGGTCGCAGTATTCGTCTCTTTTACACTGGTATTCTTTATTAATGTCATAACACGCAGTTTTAATATCCTCCTCTGGGGTCTCATCAGGAGTACAGGCATAAAACGTTGTAATAAAAAGTATCAATACCGGAAAAACCAAAAAATGTTTTCTCATATCATCCTCTAATATCTTAAATAAGCTTTAATCACGCAGAATGATAATGAAAAACTTAATTTTTTCAACAATTTTCTATTATATTTAATATGAGTTTTCAGTTGTTTAAACATTGGAAGACTTAATTTTTTCTTTGGAACTTGTTAATTTTCCTTTATAATCACCGTTGTTAACTGATCTTGGAGGTAAAGAATTGTCGATCTTGAAAATTTCCACTGTCGGAGCAACAGTTTTAAAGCAAAAGGCAGAACCTGTTAAAGTTATCGACGATAAGATAAAAGAACTCACAAAAAATATGGCAACCACAATGAAAGCTGCCGGCGGACTTGGCTTAGCCGGACCGCAAGTTGGGGTTTCACTTCGCATTGTCATTATTGATTTTGGATATTTAAAATATGAAAAAGCTCAATCTCAGGGTGATGATTCCATTGAGGACTCTTTTAATCCTCAGGCTCTGATCAATCCCGAGATCATTGAAAGTTCAGGAGAAGCAGCAATTTCTGAAGGCTGTTTAAGCGTACCCGGTTACAGAGCGGAAGTTGATAGATTTGCAAAAATAAAGGCAAAATATACCGATATCGAAGGAAATGAACAGACAATCGAAGCTGAGGGACTTATGGCTATAGCCTTCCAGCACGAAATTGACCACCTCAACGGAGTTTTATTTATTGACAGGATAAGCACTTTAAAAAGAGGAATAGCTGTAAAAAAGGTTCAGAAGTACGTTAAGAACATTAAAGAAAATGGAGATAATATTGAAAGTGCTCTTTATGGGTAGTCCTGAAATATCTATCCCTTTTCTTGAATTTATACACGAAAAAAAATGCGAGATCCTTGTTTTTTCTCAGAAGGATAAGGTAAGGAAAAGAGGGAAAAAACTTGTTCCGACACCTGTTAAATCTAGAGCTCTCGAGTTAAATATCCCTGTCCACACCGTTTCAGCTAAATCTCAAAAAGCATTTGATATAATCAATGATTTTTCTCCTGACATAATTTTTGTTGTCGCCTACGGGCAGATACTTCCAGACAGAATTCTTAATGCCGCAAAACTTTATCCGCTTAACGTTCACTTTTCTCTTCTGCCGAAGTATCGTGGAGCCACACCCGTAAACACATCTTTGCTAGGTGGTGATGATTTGACTGGAACGACTTTGATGGTCATGGATAAAGAACTTGATACTGGTGATATCATTTATCAGGAAGAATGCAACATCATAAAAGATGATAATGCGACATCACTTTTTGAAAAACTGATAAATATCTCGGTAAAGATGATCCGGGATAACTGGGACGATATTATCACTGGAAAAATTAGCAGAACTCCTCAGCCGGAAGGAGCTACATACACAAAACTAATTGAAAAAAACGACCTGCTGCTTGATCTGAATTCTGATGCTGAAAAGATCAACAACAAAATAAGAGCATTCACAATTGATCCCGGGGTTAAAACTAATTTTAGGGGAAACCCTCTTTTTATTGAAAAAGCTGAACTTATTGCAGATACTTCGGGCAATCCGGGAACTGTTTCTAAAGTTGAAAAAGACTTCTTCAATGTTTACTGTGGAAAAGGAGCTTTAAAGATCAGCCAAGTCAAACCTGCAGGCAAAAGATCAATGAAAGCAAAGGAATTTATCAATGGTTATAAACCGCAGATTGGAGAGGTACTTGGATGAGGCTTAGAACAGAACGTAATACGAGAATGACAGCTTCATCCCTGACGAGAACTGTTCTTGACAGCTCTCTTTTTATCAACGAACTGCTTAACAACAGTCTTTCAGCATTTAAATATCCTCAGAGAAGGTTTATTACTGAGCTAGTTTACGGAACAGTTAGAAACCTTAAACACGTTGATTTCTGGATTTCACTGGCCTTTAAAAAACCGTTAAAAAGAATAGACCACACGCTTCTTTCCCTTCTTAGGACATCGACTTATCAAATGATATTCATGTCAAGCAGAGATCCAGCCCTTATCGTAAATGAGACAACTGAACTAACAAAAAAAGTGTGCAGCAGAAAAGCATCAGGCTTTATTAATTTTATTCTCAGGGAAATCTTAAGGCTTGATCCGACACGTGAAAACATGGAGGAACATTTTAAAGATGACAAAATTGCTTTCCTTCAGACATTCTACTCACAACCTGAATGGCTTTTCAAGCGTCTGGAAAAAATAGCTCCTGAAAATTCTCTTGAAGCTTATCTTGAAAACATCAACAAACCTCTTGGCATCAGCCTCAGAGTTGAGGGTGAAGGCACCAGAGACATGGTCATTGAAAGTCTTATTTCAAAGGGAGCAATAGCTGAGCCTGCAAAAGACTGTGTTTACGGGATCTATACCCACAAAGCTGTAAATTACGATATGATCGAAGAATTTGAAAACGTATACATCCAGGATGAATCATCCCAGCTTGCAGTCTATGAAATGGATATCCAAAAAGGTGACCACATTCTTGATCTTTGTGCCGCTCCAGGTGGAAAAACACTTTTTGCTTCCTATTTGACTGGAGATTCAGGCAGCATTACAGCAGTCGATGTCAACAGACACAAACTTGAAATGCTTGCTGAAACAGCAATAAAGTACAAAAAGAAAAATATTGATATAAAACTTCACGATTCAACTGTTTTAAGACCTGAATGGGAAAACAAATTCGATAAAGTTCTTTTAGATGCACCATGCAGCGCACTTGGAACGATAAGAAGACATCCTGAAGTCAAGTGGCTAAAAAATGAAAAGGATCCTTCAAAAATGGCAGGCCTTGCTTCGAAGATCCTTGACAAATCTGCTAACTACGTCAAAAAAGGCGGAATTCTAATGTTTGCAGTCTGCACATTCACTATCGAAGAGACAACAGATCAGATCCAGAATTTTCTTATCAAACATCCTGAATACAAGGTCGAAATTGCATACAACACTGTGAGCAGTATTCACGACCAGAGAGATACGTTTTTCATCTGCAAAATGAGGAGAATAATATGATCAGAATTGCTCCATCGATCCTTTCAGCCGATTTTCTTGATCTAGCCGAAGAAATTAGATCTATCGAATCAAGTGGAGCCGACATTGTCCATCTTGATATAATGGACGGAAACTTTGTTCCAAATATAACCTTCGGACCAATGATCGTAAAACAGATCCGCGGACTAACGAAGCTTCCCTTTGACGCACATTTAATGGTTAATGAACCACTTAAATTTGCTGAAGATTTTGTCAAAGCAGGCGCTGACATGATCACAGTTCACGCAGAAACTGAAAAACATCTACACAGATCACTTCAATACATAAGATCGCTCGGAGTTAAAGCTGGAATTTCAGTTAATCCTCATACGCCAGTAGACTTTCTTAAATACGTCGGTGACATCTGTGATCTATTTCTTGTTATGAGTGTAAACCCCGGATTCGGCGGTCAGAAATATATTGAAAGTGCCACAGAAAAAATAAAAGAAGTATACAACATCAGAAAAGAATTAGGATTCAACTATGACATATCCGTTGATGGCGGAGTAAATGACAAAACACTCTCAAAAGTAGTTGAAGCCGGAGCTGACATCGTAATAATGGGATCACACTTCTTCGGAAAACCAAGATCAGAAAGAAAAGCTCTTGTGGAAAGTGTGAAAAAGGTCTAATCCTTTAATCCCCTAAATCCCCTTTAACAAGGGGACTTTGATATCCGGGTCCCCCTTGTCAAAGGGGGTCAGGGGGATTTTATTCCTTTTCAAGAAGCATAAAATCGATATCAAGATCGGCTAGTTTAGAAGTGAACCAAGCTTTTGCATCAGTGAGTCCTTCGTTATAGATCGTCGGCGCAATTTCCTTAAGAAAAAAGTCTAAGATCAGCTCCGCTCCAAGATTTCCCAGGTCTTCTTCTCTCTCTTTTTCAAAATACCACTGGATATCTCTGATTAACTTATCTTTTTGTTTTTTTTCAAGTTTTATGTCAGTCATTAAGTGGCTCCCTGAATATTAAAATTTGCTCTTTCTGAAAAATTCTAGACAACAATTCTCGGGATATGTTCAGGAATTCTTGTAACAACTTCGTAATTTATTGTTCCAATTAGTGAGGCTATGTGTTCAGCACGGATTATCTGTCCCTGATCTTCACCGATAAGTATAACTTCATCTTCAAGCACGGTTTCCGGGATATCGGTAATATCGATCATTGTGAGATTCATTGCTATTCTACCGAGAATAGGCGCCCTCTTTCCATGAACAAGAACATATCCGTTGTCAGAGAGTTTTCTGTCGTATCCATCACTATAGCCAATGGGAAGGACTGCTATTTTTGAGTCTCTTGTAAGCTGTCTTGTGCATCCGTAACCAACATACTGTCCGGATGGAACAGTCTTTATCTGAGAAATAACTGTTTTCCAAGTCAGAACCGGGGCAAGAACATGTTCAGGGCCGTGCCCATGCTCAGTTATATATGTAAGATATGTCTCTTTTGAAGGCCACAGACCATATTGCGAAATCCCGAGTCTTATCATGCTGAAATGCGTTTTCTGAAAGATAACTGCGGCTGCACTTGAAGCAAAGTGAAGATCATAGTCACTAAAACCTGCATCATTAATTCTTGTCACTTCTTTGCGGAAAGTTTCCATCTGATATTTTGCATAACCGTGATCGGTCGTATCTTCAATATTTGCAAAATGGCTGTAAACACCCTTAAGAACAATATTCTCTTTTGATCTAAGAACATTGAGAAAATTCTCAAGCTCTTTTCCTGCAATCCCCTGTCTGTTTGTTCCAGTTTCTATTTTAAGATGAATTTTTGCACTTTTTCCTGTTCTTTGTGCTGCTTCACTAAGTTCATTGAGGTTGTCAATGTTGTAGCATACACATTCAAGATCATTCTTTACAGCTTCTTCAAGCATTATCATCATGATCGGACCAAGAATTATAATTCTCTGATCAAAACCTGCTTTCCTAAGTTCCAGGGCTTCTTTAAGACTGTTGACGCAGAAAATATTAAGTCCACATTCAGTTGCTATCTGAGCTGTCTCAAGTATTCCGTGACCATAGGCGTTTGCTTTGATAACCACAGAAATGTCAGCTCCGTTTAATATCTTTGATCTGAAAAAATCTATATTTTTACTGTATGCGTCTTTTGATATTTCCACCCAGCTGGCATTTATTTTCTGATTCATCATGCTCTCCTTTAATCGTTCCTTGGAAAACCTTTGAACATCCTCAGATGCTCTGAAAGAACTTTGGATTTCTTCTTAAAACGCTCAACTCTAGCATAGGCATTGTGAGTATGAATACTTTCCAGATGAAGTGTCTCAACAAGAAACCAACTGATATTCTCATCCTTCATATACTTTTGTGAAATACTTCTGACAACATCTTCAGCAAAACGCGGTCTAGAATAGGCTTTCTCTGTGACATACTTTTCATCGTTTCTCTTTAAAAGCGGAAAAACCGCACAGCTCGCACAATCTTCAATGGCTGAAACCACATCCTCGATCCAGATGAACTCTTTAAACTGAAGGTTGATGGTCACAAAAGACCTCTGGTTGTGAGCTCCGCCATCACTGATCTCCTTTGAACAGGGGCATAAAGTTGTAACAGGAACTCTGACACCCAGAATAAAGCTAGCTCCTTCCTTTTGATCACTGAAACCGCTGAAAAGGACTTCAACTTGAAAAAGTGACCCTATTTTTGAGATCGGAGCCTGTTTTTCAATGAAATATGGAAACCTCATTGTAAACATACTCTGCGGGGATTCCAGTTTGGTCCTCATTTCATCAAGAATTGCGGGAATATTTGCCATTGTGATCTCGCCTCTAACCTTGTTGAGAATCTCGATCATCCTTGACATGTGAGTACCTTTGAACTCAGGAAGAAGTTGAACTGTCATATCCACATCTGCAACAGTATTCTGAGTTCCTTTATTGTGATCTTTAACAGTTACAGGGTATCTTATCCCCCAGACTCCAACCTGATCAACTGCAATATCCCTGCTGTCCTTCATATTCTGAACATCAATCATTCTCTTCCCTCAAAAATGTGTGATAGGAAACACCTTCTTCGTTTTTAAGCAAAATGAAAGCAGGGGAGTCCTCATACCGTATGTAATTATATCCATCAATGAGATCAAGTTCCAGAATTTCAGGATTCATTCCATTTCTAAGATGGTCGAAACTTCTCTTATCCACATCAATACTGTAAAGATTGTCAAGTACAGCTTCAATGTTAACAATACCCTTTTGGACATTTTCAGGATCTTTTTTAACCTCTTCTAAAGTTACAGAATTTTCAATTGAAAATATTCCTACAGACTGTCTTGTAAGCTGAGTCATTACCGCGCCACAACCAAGGAATTCACCGATATCACTAACCAGAGAGCGAATATAAGTTCCCTTTGAGCAGTCAACTTTAAAACTAAGTTCTTTTTCTCCGGTCTTCTCAAGTTCCAGCAAATTAATCATCACTTCCCGGCTCTCAAGTTTAGGAGTACCGCCCTTTCTCGCGATCTTATAAGCACGTTTACCGTTAACTTTGAGCGCACTGTAACCCGGGGGCACTTGTCTTATCGAACCTGAAAACCTTTCAATAAGACTATTAATATCAATTGAATCAGTTTGAGTATCCTTTCCAGAAGGAATAAGTTCCGTCTCTTCATCGTAACTAGCGCTTGTGTATCCCAGGATCATCTTTCCTGTATAGACTTTGTCCGAACCCGTCACAAAAGGTAGAAGTTTGGTAGCTTTTTTGACTGCTACAACAAGCACGCCTTCGGCAAGCGGATCAAGAGTGCCGCAAAACCCGGCTTTTTTCATGTTCAGGATTGATTTTAGAACGTTCAGCATAGAGGCGCTGGACCACCCCTTTTCCTTATTTAGAATTATAAAACAGGACCTATTGTGCAACACGGTTCACTATTTCCCCGATCTTTTGTAATCCCTCTTCAAAAGTACCTTTAAAGACAAAACCTGCGGCATTTCTATGACCACCGCCACCAAACTCGGCAGAGATCTGTGATGAATCAATATCACCTCTGCTTCTCATGCTCACTTTCCACAGATTATCACCTTTTTCTCTAAACCTAACAGCGATTTGAGCTCCTTTGACACTTCTTGCAAAGTTAACAAAAGAATCAACATTATCAGGCTTAAGTGAATACCTTTTGAGTTGCTCCCGGGTTATCCTTATGACCGCAGCCTTTCCATCCGAAAGCATCCTCATGTCAGCAAGCACTTCAGCAAGAAGTTTAAGCTGTTCCACAGGCACATTTTCGTAGATATTTGAAGATATTTCCCATGGTTTTACCTTGTCAAGCAATTCACTGAGAATAAGAAAAGCATTTTTATTCGTACTTCCATAACGCAATCCACCCGTATCGCTCATGATAGCGGCATAGATCGCCTCTGATTCAGCCTTATTAAGCTCAAGAGCAAGCTCCCGGCTTAATTTATATATCAATGCAGCAGTTGCACAGGCTTCGCTTTCAACAATTGCTTCGTCATAAAAAGCTTTCTTTTCATCACTCTGAATGTGATGGTCAATAAGCAACTTCGGACTTTTGGTGTCCTGAAGTCTTTTGTAAAGCGTCTCACCCACTCTTTCAGGAGATCCACTATCAAGAATTATAAAAAGATCAGGGTCTTTTTCTGGAAGTATTGAAATATAGTCATCAGATCCCTCAAGAAAGAGATAGTTAAATGGAAAAGGATCTTCTTTGAAAACTGAAACCTCCTTCCCTATTCTCCGAAGCTGTGAAGCCAAAGCAAGGCAACTGCCCATACAGTCTCCGTCCGGCATCTCGTGTCCTGCAACTATTACTGTTTCAGCAGACATTATCTGATGGATAATACCTTTAAACATTCTCATCTCCGGGTTTTTTCTCATTTTTCATTTCGTCAAAGATCTTTTCGATCCTCATAGATTTTTCAACGGAATCATCGAAGATAAAAACTATATCCGGTGCAAACTTAAGAGTCTTAAGATGGGTTGCCAATTTGAATCTGATATTTTTCTTACTCTTATCAAGAAGTGTCTGAATCTCATCCTTTTCTTCGCCATTGAATGTGTGGTAATAGATCCTTGCAAATCTCAGATCAACTGTCATTTCAACATTATTGATCTGGATCATAGCAACAGGAGTGTCTCCATATTCACTGACAAGAAATGTGCTCAGAAATCTACTGATCGCGGATGCGACTTTTCTTCTTCGTATCTCTCCAGCCATTAGAGAACCTCATCCTTTTCTTCTCTATCTACATAACACTCGATCACATCACCAACCTTGATATCGTTGAAGTTCTCAATAGTAGCACCACATTCGTAACCTTTCTTAACTTCTTTAGCATCTTCCTTAAAACGTTTAAGAGTTGCAAGAATGCCCTGATAGATAACAACATTGTTTCTTACAAGCTTGATCTTGCATTTACGGATAGCTTTTCCATCAATGACCATACATCCAGCTATATTACCTATTTTGCCGACTTTAAAGAGGTCTCTGATCTCGACCTTTCCTATAAGATCCTCGTGTATGATCGGTGCAAGCATTCCACTCATTGCCGACTTAATAGAGTCTATAAGTTCGTAAATGATCGAGAATATTTTGACATCCACCATTTCTGCAACAGCAACCTGTTTTGCATTGTTATCAACTCTAACGTTAAAACCGACAATTATTCCATTTGAAGCGCTGGCTAGAAGAACATCATTTTCATTGATACCGCCGACTCCTGCATGAATTATCCTAACGTTCATCTTCGAATGCTCAATCTTATTAAGTGACGATATGATCGCCTCTACAGAACCATCGACATCAGCCTTCACAACGATATTGATATCCTGAACATCTCCAGATTCCATTTTGGAAAAAAGATTCTCAAGAGACATTCTGCTGTCATTTTCATATTTCTTTTCACGCATCTTGTTACTTCTGAGGTCAACAAGTCCTCTTGCTTTTTTCTCATCAGTGAACACATGGAGCTTTTCTCCTGCCGGAGGAACGCTATCCATACCTGTTATCTCAACAGCCATTGAAGGTCCAGCCTCGTCAACTCTCTCTCCAGTCCAATCCATCATGCTTCGAACATAACCACATGAAGTTGAAAGAACGACCAGATCTCCAATCTTAAGAGTTCCATCTTTAACCAGAACTGTCGCAACAGGACCTTTACCTGGATCCATCTTTGATTCAATAACGATACCTTCAGCCGGTCTACTCGGATCAGCTTTAAGATCTATCATCTCAACCTGAAGCAGAACGGCTTCAAGAAGTCCATCAATATTTGTCTTCTGTTTCGCAGATATTTCAACCATCAAAGTATCTCCACCGAGCTCTTCAGCCACGATCTCATACTTCAAAAGCTCATTCTTTACTTTCTGTGGATTAGCTTCCGGCTTATCTATCTTATTTATTGCAACGATAATAGGAACTCCGGCAGCCTTGGCATGGTTGATCGCCTCAACTGTCTGGGGCATAACACCATCATCAGCAGCAATAATAAGTATGACAACATCGGTAGCCTGAGCACCTCTGCTTCTCATTGCTGTAAATGCTTCGTGACCGGGAGTATCAAGGAATGTAATCTTTCCACCATCAAGTTCAACTGAATACGCACCGATATGCTGAGTAATACCTCCAGCTTCATTGTCAACTACATTCGTATCACGAATTGCATCAAGAAGCTTTGTCTTACCATGATCAACGTGACCCATTACAGTAACAACCGGTGGTCTTGTCACCCGACTATCTTCACTGTGCTCAGCAACCTCAATGTAGGTATCTTCGTTCAAAGAGACGTCTTCAGTTGTAAAACCGAATTCCGTTGCAATTATCTGACATGTATCGTAACTAATTCTGTCATTTATTCCGACCATCTCACCCATTGCAAGGAGCTTTCCAATAAGCTGATTAACCTTAACCCCAAGCTTCTTTGCAAAATCTGAAACTATTACTTCATCTTCCAGTTTGAGTACCATTTTGATAGCTTTTGTAGGATTTGCCGCAATAACAGGTTCTCTCCTTTTCTTTCTCATGTCCTTTCTTCTTTTTCTAGCAAACTTTGAATGGTAGCTATCATCCATGAACTGTCTTACATCACCACCTTTGACCTTTCCTTTTACCTGCGGAGCTTCATTGTTTCGATTCTTTCTGGATTTTCGCTTTCCACTCTTATCTACTGTTTGATTAGCAGAATCAGACTCAGGGATAACAACCTTTATCTTTTTATGTTTCTTTACTGCCGAATCATCATCTTTTTTCTCTTCGGTTACTTTCCGTTCACCTTTATTTTCGCTATCATTCGCAACTTCTTCAGTCTTTGCAAGAAGTCTTGCCTCTTCTTCAATACTAAGTTTTTTCTTAGGCTTCTCTTCCTGGATCTCATCTGAAGACTCAGCCAATTCATCTGACACTTCATCTTTTGCAGCAACTTTCTCATCTTCACTATCTGCAACATCCTGAGGCGCCATTGCTTCCTGCTTAGCCTTCTCTATTTCAGCTTTCTCAGCTTCCTCTTGCAGCCTCAGCTCTTCAGCAGCTTTTGCCTCTTTTTCAGCCTCAGCTCTTTCATCAAGCGGAATGAAACTTCTCTTTCTCTTTCCGGAACGCCTTATGATAGTTGTCGACGGTTTAGGAGATTCATCATCTTTTCCTGAAGAAAACTTTTCTCTTACGATCTGCTCTTCATCCGGGTTTACAGAGTTAAAGTGACTGGTGTAAATTATTTTCTTTGTCTTAAGGAACTCCATAATATCCTTAGATGTTACACCGATCTCTTTCGATAGATCACTTATTCGCATCAATATCTCCTGAAATAAATTTTTCAAACACTTTAATATAAAAGACAATTTTTTCTGAGAGCGGGGAAGAATCCAGAGCAAAAACAGCTGTATCCCTACCATCAAAAAAGTTGGCAAGGCTACTTTTTGTAAAAGGAATTCTTTTCACATTTTCGAGATTCTTTTCCATAAGCTTCACCGTTCTATCAGAAGTATCCTCAGCATAAAAACAGTGTTTTATATCTGAACCATCTTTAAAACTTGAAACAATAAGGTTCTGACCTCTAATAACTGCACCGCTTTTTCTGGCCAGAGACAAAAAATGACCTACAGATCTTTCAGCCTGCTCTTTAATATGCAGAAATATTTTATCCCGGGGATAATAATGATCCAGAGTGCCCTCGTAAAACTTTGAACTGAGCCTTTTACTCGTGTAAAGATAATCCACACACTCTCTGTTAAAATGTGTGTAGACAGCTCTACCTTCAAGATTTCCAAGCCAGTCCGGCGTAATTTTGCCTTTAATGTTTAGCCATCTCAGCATTTCTACTCCAGCGGCTTTCTCACCGCAGGATATGCAAGTTCTTTCCTTCCTCATTCTATCTCTTTAACTCGACCTCTCTTTTGCTGATTCTTCAGACTTTTCTTCAGACTTTTCTTCAGCTTTTTCTTCAGAGTTTTCTTCAGTCTTTTCTTCAGTCTTTTCTTCAGTCGGCTCTTTCTTTGCCTCTCCATCTTCATCAAGTTTACTGAAATCAAAGTATGAATCGGCATTAATTTTGCCGTTGGAAGTTACAAGACCGTTCATTTCATCAATATGAAGCTGAAGGCTATAACGTATCTGACGGGCTCTCCTAAGACTGAGCTCTGCATTCTTTGCGAAAGTTTCTGTATCAGGTTCACTCTGAATGTCTGCAAGGTTATGATAACCTTTCTCTGCAATGTATTCAGAAAGTTCTTCATTTATACATTTAAGTGTGGTCGTAGAAACATCGAGTTTCTCCTCAAGCTCATCATCAATGTCAATAACGCCCATGCCTTTTTCAAGCATTGATGCCGCCTGTTTTATAATATCCTTCGCCTTTTCAGTTGTAATATCAGGAAGCTCGGAAAGAACTTCAGGTTCAACAGTTGTAATATCTTCAAGGGTCGTGTAGCCAAGTCTGATAAGAGAATCTGCTATACTTTCATCAATACCCTCAATAAAAAGAAGTCGTCTTTTTGCTTCTTCAAGCATCATCTGCATCTGAGATTCACTCTGAATATCGATGCTCCATCCTGTAAGCTGACTTGCAAGCCTTACATTTTCACCACCACGTCCGATAGCCACTGAAAGCTGGTCATCCGGAACGATAACATCCATGCTATGCTCATCTTCATCAATAATTATCTGTGAAACTTCAACAGGAGAAAGAGTGTTGCAGATATATTTAACAGGATCGTCATCCCAGGGAATTATATCTATCTTTTCACCGCTGAGTTCATGAACGACATTCTGTATTCTGGAACCTTTCATTCCCACACAGGCTCCAACAGGATCGACATCGCTGTCAGTAGACCTTACACTTATCTTTGAACGGTGCCCGGCATCTCTTGCCACACCTTCAATTTTAACTATTCCTTCAGCTATTTCAGGCACTTCAAGCTCAAAAAGTTTTATAAGGAACATCGTATTGATCCGACTTAAAAGAATGTTGCAACCCTGAGGAGTTTTAACAACATCTGTGATAAAAGCCTTGATTCTGTCACTAATTCTGAAACGGTCAGTCGGAATATGCTGGCTGTAAGGAATGTATGCTTCGGCCTTACCTATATCAACGATAATCCCACCCTTTTCAAATCTCCTGACAGTACCAGTTATGATCTCAAGCTGCCTGTCCTTAAACTCGTCATAGACGAGGTCTCCTTCGAGTGTCTTTATTTTCTGGATAATAACCTGTTTAGCAACCTGAGCAGCGATACGTCCAAGTTCACCGGCTTCCATTTTCAATCCAAGCGTGTCACCTATCTGAGCATCAGGATTAAGCTTCCTCGCCTCTTCAAGATTAATGTCGAGCTGTTTATCTTCCACAACTTCTACAACTTCTCTAAAGTAGAAAGCCTGAAGCTCGCCAGTAGTATCATCGTACATAATGTCTATATCTGCATCTTCACCCAGTTTTTTCTGAACAGCTCTGTAAAGCGCTTCCTTTAGAATATCAACAATAAGCTCTCTTTTGATACCCTTCATCTTAACAAGCTGATCGACCAGTTCCTTTAAATTGAAATCCATCATTTCTCTCCGTTCCAAATAGTATTTATCTTTTTAACGAATTCTTTTTTTATAGTTATTTCATTTCCATCGCACTCAACAGTGAAAGTGCCATTTTCATAATCAACAGAAACAAGTGTTCCTTTTATCCTTTTTCTCCCGTCTACAGCCACAGAAAGTTTGATCTTAAGTGTTTCTCCAACGACATCATTTATGTCCTCCCATCTTCTGACAGGTCTATCCAATCCCGGAGAACTAATCTCAAGATAGTATCTAAACGGAAAAACGTCTTCTGTATCCATAAAATCACTTACGATCGGAGATAGCTTCGAGCACGCTTCTATTGTTACTTTGCTGCTTTTATCAAGGTTATCGACATAAACCCTGAATACACCGTTATTCCCGATGGGAATATCCATTTCAACGATCTTCAAACCCATGCTGTTTGCAAGAGATTCTAATTTTTCAAACATCTCCTTTGCTTTACCGCTCCACATATTTGCCTCGCTATACTGTGTGAAAATCTGCGTAAAAACGCATGCAGAGAAAACAGAAAAAGAACTTTCTGGTTATTTGATACCATATAAATCATAAAAATCAAGCAATTTGATATTATAGGTATAATAATTTTGAGTGACAGCCAACTTAAAATTCAATATATTGCTGTTCCATCCCGTCAAATCCGGTAGATCCGCCACTAACACCACCTAAACCACCTTCACCCACATCATATGTAGATGACGTATAGACTCCTGTAATGGTAGTATTTATATAGACAAGTCCGACACTTGGTCCACCACCACCGCCACCGCCATAACCGCCGCCACCGCCAAGACCACCATTACCACCCTGGCCGCCGCAACCACCATCATCCTGTTCGCCACTACCACCATCATCTCCACCATCTCCACCAGATCCGTAAGAACTACCGCCGCCGCCATATAATCCTTGCCCACCATTTCCACCTTTAGCAGAAATTAATTTAACATCCTTTAAAACGATATCGCTACTATCCATAATCCATAATGTAAAAGAACCGCCACCGCCAGTTCCTCCAGTCCCACCTTTTCCTCCGCAGCCACCGCCACCGCCACCGCCGCCGGAAGATCCGTAACTGTTACAGTAATTTGTCCCGCCTTTTCCACCACCGCCACCACCGCCGCCCTGACCGTCGGAACCATCTACGCCCTTAGCACCATCAGAGGCAATGTAACCATCAATATTATATTCGCCAAAACCTTTGCCGTAATCTCCATCTTCACCATAAGCTCCATTCTGTCCATCACCTCCATTAACAGGGAAATAATCATGAGAAGAACAATTATCATCAAGATTGTTAACTGTACCTCCGGCGCCACCATTGTCAGAGGATCCACCACCATTTTCTCCAGGGCTACCATTATTTTCTGACCGTCCCGGTTCTCCACCGGATCCGCCATTGCTTCCGCAAGAAGATGTTCCACCAGCACCACCTTGGGGTTGCAAACAATTGTCACAGAAACCACCGCTACTTTCGCATCCAGGATTCCCCTCAGCCCCATCCTCACCATCAAGACCATCTTTTCCAATATCTCCATCCACACCATTAGCTCCATCACCTGCTTCGATCTCAATATTACTTAAGATTACAGCAGAGCTGTCAGTAAGAAACATTCCATAGGAGCTTGAACCGGCAGTTACTGCAGCATCTGCTTTTATTGTCATAAATGAGATGGTAAGATCATTAACACTGTTTCCCATAACAGCTTTAACGCCTCCATGAACAACAACATCAAAAAACACATCTCTAGTCCATAATGGATTTCCACTGTATGCACCATGAAGAGATATTCCGTCAGCAAGTTGTACTGATTCGTTATATCCGCCCGTTGCAATAAGAACGTGTTTTTTGCCAAGTTCAACAGCCTTCTGAATTCCCTTGGTAATAGATCCAACCGGTTTATCCATCGTTCCAGGATTAAGATTACTTCCAATCGTTCCATCCACAAAGATCGATTTCACAATATCACCGTCTATTCCATCTTCATTTGTATCTTCAAAAAGCTCATCAGGATCATCATCTTCAACGGGAGGCACCTTTTCCTGACATGCAGTAAGATTCCACCCGAGACAATTTGAATAACAAACTGCCATACCACCGATATAAGCCTCATCGTCAATAAAAGTACATTCCAGAGTATCACCTATTTCACAGACCTCATAAGGCCCTACGCTGTCATCACCGCAAACTCCCGGATCAACACCAGTGTTTCCTGTATCTCCAGTATTTCCTGTGTTTCCTGTATCTCCAGTATCACCTGTATTTCCAGTATCACCTGTATTTCCTGTATCGCCTGTATCTCCAGTATCGCCAGTATTTCCTGTATCTCCAGTGTTTCCTGTATCTCCTGTATCTCCAGCATCCGGAAATTCAGAATCATCTTTGTTGTTATTGCCATCAGGAAAAGATTGATAATCATTATTCTCATTGTTGTCATCACTAACAGCTGAATTATCCGGCATCGGTCCATAGATGGAATCGTCTTTTTTCTCAGTTTCACAAGAAAAAAACAGCATTGAAATTACAACAACAAATGATAGCAAAAATTTCATGTAAATCCTCCGGGAAAAAGGAAAAAGCTACTTTAAGGGCAAACAATAAGATCGGGGATATCACTTATACAATATACTATCATTTCCGATCCTTTCGAAACTGAGGAAACAGATCCGTCGGAAGTATCGATGACATAAGCACCTGCATTATTTAACGGATCCGTTGTTGCCGACCAGATAGTTCCCATTCCTATTCCCGGCATTGTCGATGCAGGAACAGAGTCTCTATCGTTAAGAATGGTCTGAAGTTCGTTTATGTTCGGAAGTCTCCAGAAAGAGTGATTCTCATCAGTGCTGCTCTCACATGCCTCCAGGGCATCCTCCCATGATTGTGCTAATATATTAAGTCTTAGCCATTTTAAACCATAATAACCATCTTTCACAACATCACTACAGGTTTCTTCTTGAAATTCGGAAACCTGAATCATATCGTTAGATACACAGATAACTTTACCACCATCATCAGGCAGTATCGTATAAACAGAACCATCATTAAAATCAACGACATAAACAGCTGTTATTGATTCTCCTAAACCAATAATTGTCCGTGTCATATATCTATCAGCTGTAACGTTAAAGTTTGTAAAACTTAATGGCTTTGAAGATGCTCCGTAATTAGCTGCGTACTGAAGTTCTTGTGCTAATGGAAGATGCCACGTTTTGCCATCAATTGAGAAACAATAGTCCTCGGCCTCAGTATATGTACACTTTGAACCACCATCAACAGTACAATTCAAAGGAGAGCCCAGCATCCAGCGAAGTGATGTGTATTCAGTTACAAGATAATTATTTTCAGGAGTAAATGTCTTTTCCGGATAAGGATACTGGCTATCCTGACCATAAAAGCTGGCTCCATTCGCAGGGCAGCTAATACTTGCCGAGTTATCATAACAAAGTTCCTGTCCCGTATAGAAAATTCCAAAGCGCTCAATATCATCAGGGGTACATGAGCTATAATCATAGTTGCCGCAATTTGACAGGCAGGTTGCAGTTTCAGTACCAGAACTAAATCTGTCACTCAATTCACTGCAAAGAACCGGGGCTCCTCCATCACAGATTTCTCCTGCTTCAATGATATCATTCCCACAGGTGCCTTTCAGCCTGCAATCAGTAAAACACGTAGAGGAAGACGTTCCGTTATCTACTCCGTCATCACATTCTTCTCCATCAACTGTCTGAATACTGGAATCACCACAAAAGCCACCTTCTCCATATCCCTGACAGTCACCGTCACAGTATCCGGGAGAACTTAATCTGTATGATCCGTTATTCACACCACTGTCACAGGACTCATATTCAGACTGTAATATACCGTCACCACAATAATTATTTAGAATTCCGTTTATATAAGTACATTCAGGACCACAGACCTCACAACTGGCCTCTCTCGGCTCACAGAAATAGTTGACAAAACCTCCATGATCACATTCTTCTCCAAGATACTCCTGCAGAATATCATCGCCACAATATCCAACAACATCGCCCGGGACTAGTTCACAATTCAGATTACATCTTAAACAGCTTGATTCGCCTATATCACAATCAAGATCTCCATTACTCCCACCGTCATCACACGCTTCTGATCCATTTTGTGAACCATCTCCACAGTATTCAACAGGTCCTGAACAATCTGACTTACAATATCCTTGTGTTCCGTTAAAAAATCCATCGTCACAAACTTCTCCTTCTGAAGACTGTACAACTCCGTCACCACAGCTTTCTACGATTCCGGAACATTCTGCATTACAATGATCATACGTTCCATTATCGACTCCATCATCACAAAACTCACCGTTAGTTATATCTCCATCTCCGCAATGAAGACCTATATCAGAACAGTCAACTTGGCAATGACCATAAGTACCATTATCAACGCCATCATCACAGGTTTCTCCGTCTGTTGCTGATCCATCTCCACAGTATGGTCCCATTCCTGAACAGTAAGACATACAATGCTCATAAGTTCCATTATCAACCCCGTCATCGCAGATTTCACTATCGGTTATATATCCATCCCCACAGTATGGTCCCATTTCTGAACAACCCAGCCTACAATGACCATAGGTGCCATTATCACCTCCATCATCGCAGGTTTCTCCATCTGTTGTTGATCCATCGCCACAGTACGGACCTTGACCCGAACAATCTGACTTACAGTGACCGTATGATCCATTGCTGTAACCATCGTCACAGATCTCACCTTCTCCGGTCTGCAGCACATCATCACCACATCTCTCCCCCGGACCTGTACAATCTATCTTGCAATATCCATATTTACCATTATCAATTCCGTTATCACAAATTTCAGTTCCATTCTGAATATTGTCTCCACAGTACGGAACTTCTCCGGAACAATCCGAATTACAGTGACCGGGAGTTCCATTTTCAACACCATCATCGCAAGCTTCCGTTCCGTTCTCAATTCCGTCACCACAGAATTCACCTTCAGACTTACAACCTTCTGCACAATATCCGTAATTTCCATTATTTACACCATCATCACAAGTCTCACCATCTGTGACCTGAGTAAAACCGTCTCCGCAGTATGAAACATTTCCGTCCTGCTCCTTACATTCATTGTCGCAGACTTTACACTCTGTATACCCATATACACAATCAGTCGTTATAAGACCTCCGTGATCACAGTCCTCGTTTCCTGTTTCAACTACACTGTTTCCACAGTATCCCGCATCTCCGATTCCCTGACAGCCTGCATTACAGTTCCCCGGTGCATTAAGTCTGTAGACCCCATTATCTGCTCCTGAATCACAGGTTTCATCCGGGGTTTGAGAGATTCCATCTCCACATTCTAACATTCCAGTACATGTGGAACTACAGTATCCATAAGTTCCGTTATTTACTCCTGAATCACATACTTCTGTTCCATCCACAGCACCATTTCCACAACTTTCACCCATACCTGTACATTCTGTATTACAGTGCCCGTAAGTTCCATTATCTACTTCACCGTCATCACAATTTTCACCGTTTGTGATCTGTCCATCACCACAGTATTTACCTATAGCAGGAGCTGTCGCACAACCAGGAGTACAAACATCACAGGTCTCGGTTCCATATTCACATTCCGAAGCTCCGTTATCCTCTCCGTTGTCACACGCCTCATCAGATTCCTGACGAGTTCCGTCACCACAGTATCCACCAGCACCTATTCCCTGACATCCATCGTTGCAGTATCCGGGATACTCGGTTTTGTATTTTCCATTGTTATTTCCGGAATCACAATATTCATACTCGGAATCAACTCTGTCGTCACCGCAATAATTTAAGGTGCCAGGTTTTATTTCACATTCAGTGCTACATACGGTGCAACTTGTTTCATCGTATTGGCAGCTGTTTATATTATTTTCACCATTATCACATTCCTCAACTGTTTCCTGAAGTGTTCCGTCCCCACAGGAAGCAATTATTGATTTACAGTCATCACTACAGTATTCCAGTTCAAGACCAGCTTTATCACAGACTTCGTTGCTCTGAATTGCTCCATCACCACAGTAGCCTACAATTTCGGTACAATCAAAAGAACAATATACTCCTATTCCCTCGCCAATTCCTATATCCGAGGTAGCGTTATCACAAGACTCACCATTCGTACCATCTATTTTTCCATCACCGCAGAAAGTCCTCAGTCCAGACACAAAATTGCAAACTGCATTACAGGTCGAACATGATTCTTCCACGCCGTATTCACAATAGGAATTTCCATTATCAGTACCCCAGTCACAGTCTTCATTATCCTGAACTGTCTCGTCACCACATTCTCCCAAAACTGTCTGACAGTCATCACTACAGTAGACACCTGTTCCGTCTCCAAAAATTGCCTTATCGCACTGTTCATTTAGCTGAACAACACCATCACCGCATCGACCCAACTCTATCTGACAATCTGCACTGCAGTAATCATCACCTTCATTATTCCCATCATCACACAGCTCGTAACTGATATCTCTTTTCCCATCTCCACACCTTCTTCCGAGACCGCTACAGACTGCAGCACAAAATCCGTATCTGCCGTTATCATCACCATCATCACAATCTTCATTATCCTGCAGAATACTGTCACCGCATGAACCTATAATACTTTTGCAGTCACTGCCACAGTAATATGGACCTATCCCTTCGCCCAATTCAGCATTATCACACAACTCATGACTCTGTCTAATACCATCACCGCAAAAACCCACGATAGAAAGACAGTCATCACTACAGTATTCCCCGATACCTTCTCCAGCCGTAGCTTTATCACATTCCTCGTTCCCCTGCTGTTTTCCATCGCCACAGGAACCAAAAATCGTCATACAGTTTGCACCGCAATAATCACCATCTTCTGCGTTTCCATCATCACACAACTCATTAGGAGTGTCTATCACATTGTCGCCACAACGGGCATAAGTACAGTCCGTTCTGCACGTTAAACCTATTGTTCCGGGGGCATCACTGTTAAAAGCACCATTATCACACTCCTCGCCAAACCCAGTTATTCCATTTCCACAAACTCCACTAGGAATATCTATATCCGGAGTCGGATCATCATCTATATCCTCATCTATATAATCATCATCATCATTACTTGGATCATCCGGATCGAAACCGTCAGGACCATCATCCGGATCGTCGTCTATTTTATCAAAATCGGGTTCGTCGCTATCTTTATCAACGGTATCTGTGTCGTTTTTCTGATCATCTGCATCAACAAACTCATCACCATCTGAAACATTCATTTCATCAGGATCAGGATAAGGATTGCCATTATCTTTATCACACGAAATTACGAACAATAAAAATACCAGAAAAACTATTTTAGCTGCTTTCATAGGAAAACCCCATTATATTTAATTAACTACATCCACTCTCATCATACCCCAGACAATCCGGAAGACATGCTGCAGTTCCTGTTGTATATTCACCGATCTTGTCACACAAATACTCGTTAGGTAATTCATTGGGATCACACACTTCAAACTCAAAATTTGTACTTCCATCTCCACAGAAAGGTCCTGACCCTGAACATTCTAAATTACAATATCCGTAAGTTCCGTTATTTATCCCGTCATCACATGTTTCAGATCCATTGGTTTCACCATCTCCGCATTCAAGAATATCAGTACATGTCGAATTACAATATCCGTAAGTTCCGTTATTTACTCCATCATCACAGTCCTCAGAACCTTCAGAAGTGATTCCGTCACCGCATTCAAGAATATCAGTACATGTCAAATTACAATATCCGTAACTTCCATTATTTATCCCATCATCACAGTCCTCAGAACCTTCAGAAGTGATTCCGTCACCGCAATCAAGAATAGCTGTACATGTCAAATTACAATATCCATAAGTTCCGTTATTTACTCCATCATCACAGCCCTCAGAACCTTCAGAAGTGATTCCATCACCGCATTCAAGAACACCAGTACATTTCGAATTACATAATCCGTAACTTCCGTTATTTATCCCATCATCACAATTTTCCGGACCGTTAATGTCATCATCTCCACAATGAGTACCAATCCCTGAACATTCTATATTACAATATCCGTAAGCTCCATTATTTATCCCATCATCACAGCCCTCAGAACCTTCAGAAGTGATTCCATCACCGCATTCAAGAACACCAGTACATGTCAAATTACAATATCCGTAACTTCCGTTATTTATCCCATCATCACATGTTTCTGTCCCGTTAATGTCATCATCTCCACAATGAGTACCAATCCCTGAACATTCTAAATTACAATATCCGTAAGTTCCGTTATTTATTCCGTCATCACATGTTTCAGATCCATTGGTTTCACCATCTCCGCATTCAAGAACATCAGTACATGTCGAATTACAATATCCGTAACTTCCGTTATTTATACCGTCATCACATGTTTCTGATCCATTGGTTTCACCATCTCCGCATTCAAGAATATCAGTACATGTGGCATTACAATATCCGTAAGTTCCGTTATTTATCCCGGCATCACATGTTTCAGATCCATTGGTTTCACCATCTCCGCATTCAAGAATATCAGTACATGTCGAATTACAATATCCGTAACTTCCGTTATTTATCCCGTTATCACATGTTTCAGATCCATTGGTTTCACCATCTCCGCATTCAAGAATATCAGTACATGTCAAATTACAATATCCGTAAGTTCCGTTATTTATCCCGGCATCACAGTCCTCAGAACCTTCAGAAGTGATTCCGTCACCGCATTCAAGAATAGCTGTACATGTCGAATTACAATATCCGTAAGTTCCGTTATTTATCCCGTAATCACATGTTTCAGATCCAGTGGTTTCACCGTCACCGCATTCAAGGATAGCTGTACATGTCAAATTACAATATCCGTAAGTTCCGTTATTTATTCCGTCATCACATGTTTCTGTCCCGTTAATGTCATCATCTCCACAATGAGTACCAATCCCTGAACATTCAGAATTACAATATCCGTAAGTTCCGTTATTTATTCCGTCATCACATGTTTCTGATCCATTGGTTTCACCATCTCCGCATTCAAGAACATCAGTACATGTGGCATTACAATATCCGTAAGTTCCGTTATTTATCCCGGCATCACATGTTTCAGATCCATTGGTTTCACCATCTCCGCATTCAAGAATAGCAGTACATGTCAAATTACAGAATCCGTAACTTCCGTTATTTATTCCGTCATCACAAGTTTCAGGACCATTAATGTCATCATCTCCGCAATGAATACTTGTTCCTGAACAGTCAGAATTACAATATCCGTAAGTTCCGTTATTTATTCCGTCATCACATGTTTCTGATCCATTGGTTTCACCATCTCCGCATTCAAGAATATCAGTACATGTGGCATTACAATATCCGTAAGTTCCGTTATTTATCCCGGCATCACATGTTTCAGATCCATTGGTTTCACCATCTCCGCATTCAAGAATATCTGTACATGTGGCATTACAATATCCGTAACTTCCGTTATTTATCCCGTTATCACATGTTTCAGATCCATTGGTTTCACCATCACCGCATTCAAGAATATCTGTACATGTCGAATTACAATATCCGTAAGTTCCGTTATTTACTCCGTTATCACATGTTTCAGATCCATTGGTTTCACCATCACCGCATTCAAGAATATCAGTACATGTCGAATTACAATATCCGTAAGTTCCGTTATTTATCCCGTCATCACATGTTTCAGATCCATTGGTTTCACCATCTCCGCATTCAAGAATATCAGTACATGTCGAATTACAATAT
>Ga0222695_1000204_pt1 | contig 38458 bp, 34 predicted proteins | sample AntAcemetage1398_FD_179834 | JGI IMG/M metagenome (GOLD analysis project Ga0222695, IMG submission 179834) | Saline water microbial communities from Ace Lake, Antarctica - #1398 | ecosystem: Environmental > Aquatic > Non-marine Saline and Alkaline > Saline | place: Antarctica: Ace Lake...
TCTTCCTTTCAGTTAGTGAATTTGTCATCACCAACAAGAAGAACTGAAATGGCTCACCTTTTCAACCCCTAAGTTCATGCGGAACTGGGCGAAGAGTTGAATTTACAGAAAAGAAGTTACACTACCCAGTAGCAGCGATCAGATGACCCGTCATTTGGATATTGTCCCCACTCTGTTGCCGCTGTTGAGAGTGACCAATCCTTCCGAAGATTATTCACTCATTAAGTAATATCAAGTCTTTTTGACTTGATATTGTGTCTGGTGTTGAGGTCAAAATTGAAACATTCCCCAGGTTGACCGAAAGTCCTAACCTAAAAGTAAGTGCTGCTGCGTGAATCCAAGGTAAAGTAATTTAATGATCTGCGGGCACGCGGACATGAATGTGATCTGTCCGGTAAAGATTTTCGGGGTCTTGTTCTGCGAGGCATGGATGTGGATGGGATTGATTTTTCAAATAGTTATTTCAGGCAGACAGATCTCAGGGGGCTTAACCTGACAAGCTGTAATCTGGAGGGCGCCAGCATTCACGGTGTACGAATGTCAGGCGCGTATTTTCCCAAAGAACTCAGTTCGATGGAGATTCAGCTATCCAGCATGCATGGTACGCGTATGCGTTATAATGTTTAGGATGGTCTGAAGCTTTATCCTGAAAAATGTTGTAACTGCGGGCCGTTGTATTTTAAGAAAAAAGTTATTGCCCGGTATTTAGAAGTTAAGACTTATATTTTATTCTGTCAAATCCTCTTCTTTGATCTCAGAAAGATTAATATTTCTGTTCCCGGATGATTTGTCTCCGGGGCGCGGTTCTTTTTTGCAGTTATTGATTGTTGTATCGTTTACTGTTTCATCAGGTGCTGCACTGCCGTCTTTGTTAATAAACAGCTCGTTATTTTTTGATATATATATGCTTGTGCCTGCGGGGAGAGACCGGAAATATTTTGTGCTGTATTTTTCGGAATTCTCTTTCATGATGTGAAGTGCTTCTCCCATGTCTTTTGTTCGTATCATCAGTACTCTCATAGGATTCGGGTGTTTTTTTGATATTTTACCCACAAATAGCCGCTTTTGAGTTTGATGGGCGATTTGTTTAGTGCAGGATGATGACGTTTTACCGGTTGAAAAAGCAGGCGGTCTGCACCCGGCTATACTGATTGTAACAACGATCAGAAAAAATGCTTGAATTAATTTTGCCATTGTCTCTCCCGTGGGTTAAAACCTCCGGATCTTCCGACAGTCTCAATAGTTACTACCGTCGAATAACGATTAATAAATATTTTGTTGCTGTTATGTGAAAATTGACCTTTCAGGATTTCTTTTTTGTTTTTTTGCTTTTGTTTAAATATTTGTCGAGTTCAACTGGGGTTGAGATCATTTTATCATACCATTTGCCATAACGTTAGTATTCAGGGGGCATGTGGTTTCTGCATATGTCTGATCTTTTTTCGTATATAGTACATTTGTTTTTTTTGTCAAGGTAAATGCATCTTCCCTTAATAAGTGCATACCATCTTCTGTTTCTTATAAAGACTTTAACCGTGTAAAATGAAGATGCCATCTGAGCACCTCTTTTTCATTTTTTGTTCTGGACCGGCTAATCATAAAAGATAGATCATGGCAGCAGTCTGCAGAACATTCATTGCATTTATCGCGGGATTCTTTTTTATTTTGTTTTTTTGTCATTGTGATTTTCAATAAAAGTTAGAAATATTTAATTTTTACATTCTATGTTCAGCCTGTTTTTGTGCCGATTATATCGGCGGACTTATTTTAAGCTGTTTTGATGTTTTAAAAGATTGGCAAGGCTTACTGTGCCTAAAATAAGGAAGGTAAGTCCTGAAAATAAAAGACCGTCTCTAATCGAAGACCTGTCACTGATATGTCCGGCAATGGGGCCGATGACTGAGAAGATCAGGCGGGTCAGTAAGACCCTGATGGATAGAACCGTCGCGCGTCTTTCGGAGGGTATCTGAACGTTGATGCGGTTTGTAAAAACAGGCAGGGTAAATCCTCTTGCAAAGTAGAAAAAAATAAATAAAATAAAAGCCCATTTGAAATACAAAAAAGATAAAGAAAAATATCCGGCAATTACCAGGATGATCGGGATGCCGAATGAAATTTTATTTCCAAGAATATTTCTAATCTTATGTGCTGAAAGAGAGGCTGTGCCCACTGACAGATTAAGAACTGTCCAGACAAGCCCGAACATCACAAGCGGAATGCCGCTCATCTTTAGATAGGGTTGTACAAACCAGACAATGTTCAGGGTGGCTGCAAGTATTACGGCATTACAGGTAATGAGCCAAAAAAGAGGGGGGGCGGCAAAGGTCTCGCAGATGATATTATAAAAAGCCTTATAGGTCATACGGGGTTTTAGGCTTTGCTGGGTCTTGGGTTCTATAATGCTCAAAGCTGTCGGAATGGAAAGTGCTATTATTCCGGTTTCGATATAAAAATTAAGACGCAGGCTGTATACAGCAATAATTCCGCCCAGAATTGCCGCAATGGTTTCTGAAAAATTTGCAGTTGTACCTAAACGGCCCTGCCTTTTAGTGAAGTCCTGTTCTTTTTCTGCTTCAAGCAGGGTATCATAAAGGAGCGCTGAATCTGTTCCTGAAATAAACGTGTAGCCGAAGCCGAGAATCATTTCGGCGCACAGAAATCCAAAAAAAGAATGTGACAGCGAATAGACAATAAATCCGATTGTGCAGAGAACTGAACCGGCAACAAGAGAATTTCGTCTGCCGATGGTGTCAGAAAAATATCCGGAAGGAACTTCAAAAATAACAATCGTAAGAGAATAAAGGGCCTGCAGTACCATGATGTCCTGCATCGAAAGGCCGTTTTCTTTGTAAAAAAGGACAATAACCGGCATGATGAGCATGAACCAGCGGAAAGCTTGGATCAGGTTCAGTTTCCAGATGTTTGAAAGGATCTGGGCCGGAGTTTTTTCTGATCGCATAACTTTGATAATTTACAGGATACCGATGATTTAATCTATAAAAAAAGCCGCTGCGTTTGTTATAGCAGCGGCTTTTGCTTGTGGCTTTTAATGGGTGCAATTATGTTTTTAACTGTTCAAAACAGGCTTTGCCTTTTGTAGAAAACTGTTTCTGGAATTTCCTATTTCTCCCAGCGCAGCCAGGGCACGCCTTTGGGCATATTCATGTAAGTCATTCGTTCCGGTTTAACAACAATCACCCGGGCGGTGACTGCCCGCTTAACAATGTTTTCCAGCGGCTTTACCGCTTCGTACCAGTCTTCCAGAAAACTTTTCATCTTTATCATGCCCGTTATAAATTTGGGATGCGGAGCTTTATACACTGAGGCAGCTCCGTCAATGGTAAGGCCGTATTCGGATTCTATAGTGCCAGCTGTAAAGCCAATGGATACGGATACTTTATTAGAGTCTGCCAGGTTAACAAACTTTTCACCGCCGGCACTGGCAATAATAATATCCAGCCCGTCACTTACGTAGTCCAGTAAGGTCTGACGCGGTGAGCCTTCCGGGGTGACTGTTGCCAGAGACAGGCACTGGGGCTGTTTTAAAAAGTCTTTGAGCTCTGTTTCCAGCTCTTTTTTGTTTAGATCTCTAACTGGGGTGCCCAACTTATTTAGAAAATATATGGCCTGTTCATGCTGTTCTTTAAAGGTTAATCCGGGTTCATTTATCTTTGCCATTTTCTCTCCCTATGTCATTAAGCGTTTTTTTTAAATTTAATTGTTTCATTGTAGTTTTTGATCCGGATGCTTTGTTTTGGTGCTTATTAAACTATAGAATTCAAAATAATAAATCCATATACAAAGTCACTGTAGTTATGAATGCAGCGGCTTTTTTATAGGGTCATAAAATAAAAACGGTTGTTGTAAGCATTTCTTCATCTTTAGGCATTTAAGGCTGGCTCATCGTAAAGGTCTCAATAATCTCACCAAAAATAGTTATCGCTTCCAGGGTGAGCTGATCCCCATCAATTGAAATTGTTGTAAAATGAAACTCCTTGGCAAACTTCTCAACATAATCAGGTAGTGGATCGATTGGATCATAAAGTCCGGAAAGTCCACCGGCACCCGCAGTTGTTACATGGTGAACGCCGTTGACCGAAGCGCGTGCATAATAATGTGAATGACCGTAAAATACCATCGCTACGCCGTATTTCTCGCAAAGCGGCTGTATGACGGCGCGAACATCAAGGTTTTCTTTATAGTTACCCCCTGCCCCGTAGGCGGGTTCATGGATTACCAGGAACGTCCAGGGTTTATCCGTTGAAGACAGATCAACCTCGAGCCACTGGGCCTGTTGATCGGACATAACTCCGGCAATGCCGTTTAGCCCACCGTCGTAGTTGTCTAACATGACAATATGGGCAGGGCCGTAATCAAAAGACCAGTATTGCGCTGCCGGATCGACATATGGAAAGGGGAAATATTTTATAAACTGTTTAATTCCAATAAAACCGGAGGATATATCCTCTTCACTGGCTCCGAAGCTATACGTTTCATGATTTCCAACGATAGGCTGATAGGCAATTTCTGAAACAAGCTGGCGCACATTTGGATCATAGACCTGATTGAGAATTCCATGGTCCCAGTTAAAGGTTGTTCCCGAAAGCACAATATCGCCGATTTCCAGGGCCATGGTCTGCCATGAGGGGTCCTCCTCATACATGGCTATCATATCGCCGGCAAGTGGGTTATGAGTAGGGTTGCCTGATTTACCGTCCCAGTAATAGTCGCCGTAAACGAAAAAATTAACATTTTCAGCATCTTTTGCCGGTGCTGCAACAAAAGAACCTGTGCGCTCAATGTTGCCCATGGATATTTTGTAATAATATTTTGCCCCTGGATTTAAACTGCTTAGTGTGGCATTGTAAAAGTAGGAATCCTCTTGGTCGGCAGTTATTTTCTTTTGAGAAGTCAGATTGTCTGGATTGTTTCCCCAATTGATCGTACAGGAATCAAGAGGTTTAATCGCTACATTCCTTCCTTCAATGGTGGAATTGTCCTCAAGCTGCCAGAGAATATGCATTTCAGTCGGTTCGCCATAATATAAGACCCAGGGACCTTTCCGAACCGCTTGATTGATTGCCGACCAAGGGAGACAGCTGCCAAGCAGCAAGATAGCAATAAAAATAGCCGCACCTCTCTGACCTGAGAAGAATTTGTTATTTCTATTCATTTTCCACTCCTCTTTGTTGGTAAAAATTTATTTGATATAAGCATTTTTACTTGTATTTGCTTATGACACATTACCCCGGCTTAATAATAAAAAGGGTGCTGTAAAAATTAAGCACCCTTTTTGATCGGATTTGAAGGTTTACATAAACTATAGCTTAATATTGAGCTCTTTAAACAGGTCCCGGCTCTGGTAGTAGGGGTCTTTTAGCCTTGCCATGAATTTTTCTTCTGTAAGCCAGTTGATTTCAGCACCGTGTTCCGTGTTTTTCAACACTTCTTTGGCCAGAAAGTCGGTAACCGTTTCAACGGTGTCGGCACCCACATTAAAGCCCTTGATCATCGCGTCGTGACCCTCTTTGGGTGAAGAGCGTATGACTTTAAGAATGAAGTCGGTGATAACGGTTCCGGGCATAAGCGCGCCCACGGTAATGGGGAGTTCTTTGGTTTCCTCTATCAGGCATTCTGTAATGTACCGTACAGCCCGCTTGGTCGCGCCGTAAGTGGTGAGGCCGGCAGGTTTCCTTTCGTTATTTGATCCGAAACCGTAGAAATTATAGATTGCGCCGTCTTTCTGTTCCAGCATACCTTTCATGGCTGTGCGTACTCCGTAGAGAAGCCCGACAACATTGGTGTTGATGATAGTAGAGATTTCTTTGGGATCGACCTCCCAGAGGTCTAGAAATTCATTAACCACGCCGGCATTATTGATCCAGATGTCGACTTTGCCAAAGGCATCCTTTGCTGTTTTCCACAAGTCTTCCATCTCTTCTATTTTAGTAACATCGCATTTGCACTTTATAACTTTTTCATTTCCATATTTTTCTACAAGTTCTTTATGTGTTGCAGCCAGGCCCTCTTCTTCAAAGCTTGATATTGCAACAGAGCATCCTTCTGCCAGAAACACCTTTGCCAGTCCCAGACCGATGCCCTTTGAACTTCCGGTGATAACTACTGATCTTGTTTCTTTTTCATTTGCCATAATTTTCAATCCTCCATTATTTCTAAAATTAAGATTTGTTAATAAAATATGTATATAGCATAGGGCAGAGAGCAGAGAGAATAGTGCATGGAACTGTCTGTCAGTTGCACATAAATCTTTAAGCCCGGATTATCATACTTCAAGTACTTTAGGCACTTTACATATTTTAAGTACTTTCACAACTTCGTACTCTGTGGTGACGTATTTTTTTCACCTGAATAATTACGCTGGAAGCCAAAAAAAATTATACCCCTGCAACCATAACACTAAAAAATGCGGCCTGTACTTCAGCGGTTACGGACAGACCCATTTTTTTAAATAAATGGTGCTCTGCTGCAGAGTTTTTAAATGCCATCTGATTTTGTACCGGCATATAATCAAAATTTTCAGCCGGATCAGTCTGTGTGCAGAAATTTTCATATGATGTCCAGGCTATATCCCTGAGCTGCTTAATCATGTCAGGACAAATTCCCTGTTTCCCGGCGCTCCAGATCGGGCCCCAGAAATCCGGCAGGACCGGTATCGTTCTGTTGGTATAAGATATGTTTTCTTTTTCCGCTTCTTTACTTAACGAATCAAAGAAGATACTTCTCTTTTTTCCGTCTGTCTGGGGCATGTGAAGGGCTACCCGGGTGGATATTTCTTCTTTTTGGGCGGTTCGCGGGCTGACGTTTGATATGGCTGCATCCAGGAACAGAAAGGGATATCCCTTTCTCAGGATGGAGAGCGTTCCGACCAGTCTGATGAATATTCCTTTTTCTTTGTCTTCGGTGTTCTTGTAGACCTCGATCAGCCGGATTCCCTCTGACTTGCTGAAATGTTTTGTGATAATGTTTGTAGAGCAGGTATTGTCAAGTTTGCCCTGGACAATATATTCTCCGCATTCCTCAAGGCCGGGGATGCCCGGTAAGGGCATGGTAAAAGTTTGGTCCAGACCGTTTTCAGAGGGTTTCAGGTAATTGTTTAAAAAATTGTTATTTTCCAAAGTCAGGGTCTCCTCCTAAAGGTTTATTTTTTAAGCAAGCTTATTTAGTTTTTCAAGTTCATCCGCAACAGACGAAAGATCCAGACTGTCGAGTGTTTTGCGTGTGGGTATGCCGGCATTATCCCAGCCTCGGGCCTTATAATAGTCATCAAGCATCGGTTCCAGTTCAAATACCTGTCCCTTGACCGGGCCGTCTTCCATGGGCTCTTTCAGGAAGCGTTCGGGAAAGGTGTCGTCCCTGCGGTCAAATCCCTCCCTGATATTAAATGCCCGCTCAATGTTCCAGATTCGTTCACCCAGTTTGTACATGTCCGCTTCTTCTTTTAGGTGATCAAAACCGGTTGCGGCATTTATCATCTCTCTCAGGGCCGTCATATCAATAATGCGAAACTGCATGGGAAAGATGCAGACAATACCGGTTTCGAAAGCTGCAGTTTTATCCTGGTTGAGTTTACACAGTTCACCTTTTTTTTCTATGGAAAACCGATCAACACCTGCTTCGCCTGAGAGTTCCTGAGGGCACTGACCCACGCAGTGACATGCGCCAAGAGCAGCGGTGGCCAGGTTCAGCCCTGCGCCTTTCAGACCGCGAGGTTCATATCCGGGCAGCTCAAGTCCTTTGACCTGGATCGCATATTTTTCAGATCCTTTGCCGATCTTTTGTGCTGCGATTCTGGTTCCTTCTGCCAGGATGTTTCCAAAGCCTTCTCTGTTAACGATCTTTTTCAGCAGGGCGATAATTGCTTTGGTATCTCCCCACTTAAGGTCTATGCCGTCAAGATCTTCTTTTGTAATGATATTGTTTTCGTAACATTCCATGGCAAAGCCGATACAGCAGCCTGCAGTCATGGTATCAACACCGTAGTCATCACAGATCTTATTGGCTTCAATGATCATTCCCAGATCCGAGTTTAACAGTTCTCCGCCGAAGGAATAAAAAGTTTCATATTCCGGACCTTCAACCGGTTCGCCGGCATAATCTCCTTCTTTGGGATGGAGAATGCTACCGCAGTGGATCATGCACCGGTGGCAATGAACATCCTTCACAAAAATTTCTTCAACTTTTTCCGGGGTCAATCTTCCGTTAATCTCTTTAAATTCTCCTTTTTTGAAATTCTTGACCGGATATACGCCGATCTCATGACAGAATCCGGCAGCCGCTGCGGTGCCCAAGTGCCTGAAGCTCTGCAGCCTGGGTTCATTTTGAACAGCGTCAGCCTGTTTCCGGGTGATTTTCATGAGTTTTTCTTTGTCTGCCACCTGTACCTTATGGGTGCCTTTAACCGCAATAGCCTTTACATTTTTTGATCCCATAACTGCGCCCACACCGCCCCGGCTGGCGGTTCTGCGTTCGTCAATAATTGCGGAAAACCGCACAAGTTTTTCACCTGAAGGGCCGATACTGGCGATCTTGATTTTTTCATCGCCCTGTTCTTTTCTGATTGCTGCGGCTGTTTCGTCGTTTAACAGACCGGTAAGGTTTGTGGCATCTTTTATCTGCACCTGATCGTTATTTATCATTATGTAAATCGGTTTTTCAGCTTTTCCTTCAAGGATCAAAACGTCAAAGCCCGCAGATTTTATTTCTGCGCCGAAACCGCCGCCTGCACTTGAACGGAAATATCCGCCGGTCAGGGGTGATTTTGTGGTGACCATCCAGCGGCTGCAGGACTGGGCAGAAGTATTTGCAAGGGGGCCCGTGGTAAAGATCATCTTGTTTTCCGGAGATAATGGGTCAATCCCGGGTTTGAGCTCATCAAAAAGTATTTTTGCTGCAATGCCTCTTCCTCCGATAAAGAACCTTGAGGTTTCTTCCGGAAGCGGTTCCATGGTGCTGCCGCCTGTGCTTAAATTGATTCTAAGGATTTTCCCCATATATCCATTAGAGAGATTTTCCATGATTTTCCTCCATGTTTTTAAACTATCGTGTTGTATTTTAGTTATTACACTATATTTTATTTTACTACCAACCCGCAGTTTGTATAACTTAGGGTTGAATCTGGATTCAGGGCCAATTTAAGGGTGTCCAAATAATTTATTCTAATTGTTATGCTTTAATCATTAGTAAAATTTAAAAGATTGTATGTGCTGGCTTGAATTTGGATTCATAGCCAAAATCAATTATATCTAAATTAATACAAAATGTCAAGAAATAGTGGCAGGGGTAAGGGATAACTTTAAGGACGCAGAGTACCGGACCTGCCGGCAGCGGCTGGGGGGGGGCGAAAAGCTTTCTACCTTGACTGTCACACCCGGCAACGCAAATGTTGAGCTTGACCGGACAACGGGACCAGATAGTGAATTAAGTGGATCTAATATCAACCCGGCTGTCCATTGTTTTTTGAATCTTATCAAGTGATAACCGCAAATTCATTGTCAGTGTTACCGTCTTTCTCCGATCCAAAATATTTATCCATAGATAGATGCTTCGGTGTTTACTGACATTTTGTTTTTGGCATCACATGATTTAAGTTTTGATTGACATGCAATTGCTGTAAATCTATACTTTTTTACCTGCAAAGCAGGTTCTGGTCAAGCAGGTATTGTTTTTAACAGGAGGTGGCTCTGCATCCATAATGCAAGCACTGCGGACGTTGCAGCCAGGCAGTGAACGCTTATTTACAGATCATGATAAGGAGGAAACCCATGATTGCACACAAATGCTTTATGCTGATGTTGACGCTTTCTGTCCTGTTCATGGCAACCGGCGCTCCTGCCGGTCAAGAAAAAAACAAACCCGCGTATACAGCCCCGTATCTTTCGACGGAGACAGAGTGCTTCAGCTGCAGCGAGACCCTGGATTTCTCCAAACCGTCATATGCTCCCTACCAGAAAGCGCTTCAGTTCTGGGGCCCCGCGTGCCGTTACTGCATTACCCGACAGGTGCCGCAGCAGAGCTTGGAAATACTTCTTTTTTTGCATCCCAAAAACTTTAACCAGACTTCCTGGGCAAAAATTAAAGCCCTTCACTTTCCTTTTTATAATCAGTGGAAAAAAATGGGGCGGCCTTATCCTACCGTCATTTCTGTCTCATTTGGACCTGTCTGGTTCATGGCGCCGCAAAATCGGTCGCCGCGAAGCGGACTTTTGGAAGCTTTTATGGAAGTCATTGTGCCTGAGATCGAACAGTCGATCAAGGCGGACCCAAAGGCGAAAAAGCTGGTGATGGGATTTTCAATGGGCGGCTATAACGCCACCCAGCTCGTACTCAGATATCCTGAAAGAATAAAACGCGCTGCCATCATGTGCCCGGGCATTTTTTCCGACCGCATTTTTAAGCTCGACAGTAAGGAGGCGCTTCAGCGTTTCATTAAAAGAACCGAAAAATATTCATCCTTTGCCGATGCAGACAGGCTCTGGGATGCTCTGCAAAATTTTAGAGATGTCTTTCCCACGTATGCGATCTGGAATGCCCAGGCATCGCCGGTGGGTGCCTATGCCCGTTCGCGGCTGGGTGCACAAACGCCGCCGCTGCTGCTCTTCAGCACCCAACGGGACCCCTTTTTGATCTTTGAGGGGGCCCGTCAGTTTGCTGACATTGCAAAGGAAAAGATGAAAGACCGTCTCTTATGGCTGCCGAGCAAAGGGTTCACCCACTGCCTGCCTTTTCCGGCAAAATCCGCTGCGCAGTTCCTTAGCGGACAGGACCTTAAACGCATTGACCCCGTCGTTCCTGAAAAAACCTCCGGTACCGCTTTAGATGACAGTGATGGGTTTTGCTGCGATGAATTGTAACTTGAAATGGTCTAAAGTTCTTAAAGTATTTTAGACAATTTGAGTATTTAAATTGCAGATATTTTCTGTTAAATCGATCCGGGCCAAAACTACATTTTCTTTTTGGCGGTCCACTTTGGAATAGCATTCATCCCGCTTTTGTGAAGCAATTGGGACAGTAAAAGGAGATATCTCTGAAGTTGTAAAGTAAAATCAGTATCTTGGTTTAAATATAATGGAGGGTTTTGTTTGTTTGGAATGAACAAAACCCGGTGCTTCATTTATTTCACCATACTTTTTTTTCAGCTCATCAATGGGGCCGAAATCAAGAGCCCGCATCGGGCAGGCGTCTACACATACCGGATTTTTATTATCAGCCAGTCTGTCCACGCACAGGGTGCACAACTGCATTTTTGAATTTTCAGCCTCACCGAACTGCGGAGCGTCATAGGGACAGGCTTCTTTGCAGAACATTTTGCACCTGTCTTTACCCAGGCATACATTCTGGTCAACAACCATTATGCCGTCTTCATCTTTTTTTGATATTGCCTCAACCGGGCAGGCTTCTTTACAGGCGGGGGTTTTGCAATGGTTACAGGAAAGAGAGATGTATGATAGTTTTACATCAGGGTATTTGCCCTGTTCAAGGGGGATGATCTTTCGCAGTTCAATGGAGGTGTCTTTTATGTCATGCCAGTCTCTGCAGGCAATCACACAGGCATAGCAGCCTGTACATCTCGACTGATCAAAATAAAAACCAATTTGCATAATTTAAATCCGTTCGTAGTTTTTTATAAAAATTTATCGTAAAAGTAGATACCGATTTTATCAAAGCCAGATCGTGAAGATTAATATTATATTTTATCTCAGCCTTTACCGGAGTCCTGCCTCGCAAGCCCCGCCTTGTAGGCGGGGTTAGAGGTAGGTATCAAAAAAATATAATTTATTTACCGGGATGCCCCGCGCTGTGCGCGGGGAGCATCACTTTTTTCGACTTCCACCAGACAGGTATTACTGCAAAAGGCACCGGCAGGTGAGTGTTCATCTTTTAAGAGAACGTTCGCGCATCCGCCTCTGTCTATACCCTTTTTGTCCGGGCTGTACCAAGCCCCCTGTCCCAGGCTGACCACACCCGGTATGATTCGTTCTGTTACTTTAACTTTAATTGATATTTTGCCCCTGTCATTAAAGACCAGAGCGTTGTCCCCATTGACGATTCCCCTTGTCTCTGCGTCTGTCGAATTGATCCAGATTACGTGTGGTTCCAGACTGTTAAGCCAGGGCATGTTATCCATATTTGAATGAATTCTTCTTTTTGAGTGGGTGGAGACAAGCTGTAAAGGATATTTTTTTGTAAGGGGATCGTTTTTTCCTTCCCAGGGTTCAATATACGTGGGTATGGGCGGAAGATCAGGCGTGTTCCTTTCTTTAAGCTTTTCAGAATATATCTCGATTTTTCCTGAAGCTGTGGGGAACGGATTATTTTCCGGATCTTTTATCTCTTTTTCAAAGGCAATTACAGGTTTGTCTGTTTTGACCTTAAATATTCCTTCTTTTTTAAATGTGTCATAGTCCGGCAGGGGCTTTGAATCGGTCATGTCCTTTGCGGCCTCCCAGAAGTCTCTAAGCCATTCGTCTTCTGTTAACTCGTTGTATCCGCTTAAGCCCAGTTTTTCCGCGAGACCTGTGCATATCTCAAGGTCTGATTTTGATTCATAAAGCGAATCGATTATTTTGTTCATATATATGCAGTAAGCCCCGCCCTGCCATGGACGAATAATATCATTTCTTTCAAACTGGGTATTTACCGGGAGAAGAATGTCCGCATATTTTGCTGTGGGGGTCATGAACTGTTCATGGACAACAATTGTTTCTAGTTTTTTTAAAGCTTCTGTTGCTTTATTGGAGTTCATGAACTGGTTAACAGGATTTCCGTTTGTGATATAGGCCATCTTAATGTCCGCCGGATACCCGCCCGCTTTTCCCTTGAGGATAGCATCCCAAAGCTTTGTTATATGAAGTGCGGGTCTCTGGCGCGCACCTTCAGGAAGATTTCCGGTCATTTGTCTTGCAATAAGACCGGTTCCGGCTAAAGGCTGAAGTCCTACCGGCGGCAGGCCGAAAGCTGCCGGTTCTCCGCCGGATACACCAATATTTCCGGTCATTGCTGAGAGAGTGGAAAGGGATCTGTGAAACTGTTCGCCAAATGCAGTACGGCCGGGAGCTCCCAGGGTCAGGATCTTTGACGGTTTGTTACCTGCGTACTGTCTGGCAATTTTTTCAATTGTTTCTGCTTTAACGCCGGTTCTGGTTTCGGCCCATGCAGGTGTCTTTGGCTGCTTGTCGTCGGTTCCCAGGACATATGCTTCAAATTTGTCAAAACCTGTAGTGTATTTTTCAAGAAATTTTTTATCGTGAAGATTTTCGATTATCATCACATAAGCCATGGCTATTATCATGGCGGTATCCGTACCGGGTCTAATCGGGATCCACTGGTTTGCAAATGCTGCTGCAGAATCCGTAAACCGGGGATCAATGGATACTATTTTAATTCCTTTTTCTTTTGCCTGCGACAGATAATGTGCTGTATTTGTTTTCTGTACTGTTTCTGCCGGGTTCCAGCCCCACATGATGATATATTTTGCATTGGGAATGTCGTCTCCTGTGTGACCGGCCGTTACGGTTCCAAAGGTTGTTTCAGAAGAAAAAAGACTGCCCCAGAATGATGCTGAGCCCCATATGGGTGTAAAGCCTCCGAACATGGTAAGCAGTCGGAAGAGTGAGAGCTGGTTATGCAGAAAGGTCCCGGTGTTTCCTGAATAGGATATGTTGAGTATTGCTTCCGGGGCGTAAGTTTCTTTTATCCGGATGAGTTCAGAGGAGACTTTCTCCAAAGCTTCATCCCATGAAATGCGTTTAAATTTCCCCTCGCCCCGTTCACCCGTTCTTTTCATGGGGTACTTTAGCCGGTCCGGCGAATATACCCGCTGGCGGTAAGCCCGTCCTCTTGCGCAGGCTCTTAGCTGCGTGCCTTCTCCATCATCTGTTTCAATTTTTGTGATGGTATTATTTTTTACATGGACTTTAAGTACACACCTGCCGCCGCAGTCATGCGGGCATGAGGAGATTATTGTTTTTTCTAAATTTTTTGACATTTAACTTTCCGGTAGAAGATTTAATCATTGGCTATGAGATCTATATTGTAGCTGTCCGAAGGTTTCATGGGACTGCTTGAGATGCATATTGTCACATTAAACTGGTTTTCAATGTTATGGATTTCTGTTCTTTTAATATTTAAAAGATATTCCGATACTTCCGGTGAAAGAGATACCTTTATCTCCTGGTTTTCCCCGGATGCGGCTCCGTCAAAAAGTTTTCTTAAGATCAAAAGTGATAAAGATTCGGTCGACCTTGTTTTTCCGTTTCCCCGGCAAAAAGGACAGGTGATATGATTCATGTCAAGCAGCGGACTTCTCAGACGTTCTCTGCTCATTTCAAGCATGCCGAACTTCGATATTTTTGCAAGCTCTATGTTTGCCTTGCCTGACTTAAAGGAATTTTTCAGGTGCCGTTCGACCTGCTGCCGGTCTTTGAGATGTTTCATGTCGATAAAGTCAATTACGATCAGTCCTCCCAAATCACGCAGGCGGAGCTGCCGGGCAATTTCCTCTGCTGCTTCAAGGTTGGTGATAAGGGTTGTTTCATCCTGGGTCTTCAATCGGGTAAAGCGGGCGGTATTAACATCAATTGAAACAAGCGCTTCTGTCGGGTCTATTGATATACTTCCTCCGGATTTTAAAGACACGGTTCTTTCATACAGCGCTTCAATTTGTTTTTCGACTTTGTATTTTGAAAAAATGGGCTCCTTTTCCTCGTAAAGTGTCAAGATCTTATAATGCTTCGGGATGATCTGCTTAAAAAATTCCCCGGCCTTTTTAAATGCTTCTGGACTGTCTATCAGTACTTCTCCGATGTCGGTTGTAAAGTAGTCTCTTATTGACTGTATGACTATGTTGCTTTCCTGATAGACCATCGCCGGTGCGGTAACCTTTTCAGCCTTTGATTCAATTGCTTTATGGAGACGAAGGAGATAATTGGCATCTTTTTGAAGCTCTTTTTTTGTCTTGTTGAGACCTGCTGTTCTTATGATAAAACCCATTGTATCAGGTAGTTTGAGCTCTTTACCGATGTCTTTAAGCTTTTTTCTTTCTTCTGCATTGTCAATTTTTTTGGATATACCGCTTCGTTTATATCCCGGCATAATGACCAGATATCTTCCGGGCAGTGAAATATGAGTTGTCAGTGCTGCCCCTTTGTTATCTTTTTCCTCTTTTGTGACCTGGACAAGTATTTCCTGATTTTTTTTCAGGATTTTGTCATGTGAAAGTTTGCCCCTTACTTTTTTGGCTTCCTTTGCGTGGTATTTGGCATGGACCTCATCCAGAGGGAGAAAACCATGTCGGTTTGAACCAAACTCCACAAATGCGGCATGAAGACTGGGCTGGACTTTTTTTACAATGCCCTTGTAGATGTTCCCGCGTATTTTTTCACTGCTTGTTGTTTCAACTGCCAGTTCGGCGAGCTGTTCGTTATCAATTATTGCGATTCTGCTTTCTTCAGGGTGCATCACATTTATGAGCATCTTTTTAGAGGAGTTTTTTTTGTTTTTATTTCGCATAAAAGAGTCAAAGATCATTTTCAGGAATTACCTTTCAAGTCAGTACTGGATAGATTGTCATGTTAAAGTCACCGCGCGTTGAGTCTGTTGTGTCAGGCAAATATTAACCAAAAGAGTTTGTATTACTCCTGTTTCTCACGGCAAAACTCAGCGCCATTATTTTCGGTTTTGTAAAGGTTAAGCATTTTTTCCAACAGGTCTTTTTTGTCTTTAGGGTCTACCTCCGGAGGATTTTTAATTTTTGAATAGTTCCAGCGTTTGAAAGTGGCTTCAGCATAGGGCTCTGGATAGGGACCCATTTGTTTTTCAAAAGAGGGGCCTTTGGTAAGAAGAATTTCAGGTTCATTGCTGTCCAGCGCTATGGCAAGATAGGAGTCTTCCTTTTTTACTTCAAACAGTATGGCAATTATTTTACTCATATTATATATATTATAGGAAAACCGGACACTTGGTCAAGGTAAATATTGGAAAGGCTTCAGACTTTAGAAGATATCATCGTAAAGCGGATGCGGAAAGTAAACTTATGGTGACAGATTAATTATCCAGTAATGACAGGTATTTACCTCTATGTCTTGTGCTTTAGTTATGGTATTATTTTGATATTATGGCTATCGGACGTTTGAGACTAAAAAAATATGGATATGATTTTCCTCCCTACCGGCCTCCAAGTGAGGCAGGGAGTCTTTTACTTCGGGTTACAAGGGGCTGCACCTGGAATAAGTGTACGTTTTGCTCCATGTATAAGGATATTCGTTTTGAAAGAAGGCCTGTAGAAGATATTAAGAGGGATATTTCTGCTGCCCGTGAACTGTACAGGGATATTACAACAACTGTTTTTATTGCTGATTCAAACAGTCTGGTAATTAAAACAGACAATATGGTTGAAATATTATCCAGTCTTTATGACGCTTTCCCAAATATTGAGCGTGTTACAAGCTACGCCAGGGCAAAAACGCTTTTCAAAAAGTCTTTTGATGACCTTAAACGTATTCGTGATGCAGGACTTACCCGTCTGCATGTGGGGCTTGAGACGGGAAGTGATTTACTTTTGAAAAGAATCAAAAAGGGGGTAACTGCCGATGAGTTTGCAGAGGCTTGTATGAAGGTAAAAGATGCAGGTTTTGAGCTTTCTCTTTATGTCCTTATCGGTCTTGGCGGTGAGGACCTGTGGGAGGAGCATGCCTTTGAAACAGCATCTCTTTTAAGCCGGATCGATCCGCATTATATAAGGGTCAGAACGCTTCAGCCCCAGCCTGGTTCGGAGATCTATGCTGATATGCTGGCGGGCAGGTTTAATAAAGCGACCCATGAAACGGCTTTAAAAGAGCAGAGAAAAATAGTAGAAAAGGCGGATGTTAATTCCTGTTACTTAAGTGATCATATCACCAATTATCTTTCTATTAATGGTGTTTTCCCAAAAGACAGAGAAAAAATGCTTTCCATCATAGATAATAGTCTGACAGCACTTGAAACAGATCCTTCTGTTAAACAGAAATTTTCTCGAAAAGACGGTATCAAGAAGCTGTAAAGTAATGATGCCCCGTCCCGATCTATCTCCGACTGCGGAGAGTGTCATTAGAGAAAACGCTTTACGCCTTCCTTAATAGAGACCATTATCCCGTGATAAATATAAAGTGATGCAGAGAAAAGCTATAGCTACATAAAAATATTTTTTTTTATTTCCTTACAAAAGTTAAGGAAGCTTTGGAATATTTTAATGCGCATGTTGAGGATGTTGACCTTGTTATTACTGATATGACAATGTCTAAAATGACAGGACTTGTACTTGCAGAAGAGAGATTGAAAAAATAGCTTCGTCAATAAAAACTGTGGGTAACTTTTTAGCACTTATCATAGAATACAAAGTTAAAACAGTGGGTTATAAATATAAACACCCTGTTTTTTTTAGCGTTAACTTTTATTAAAGAACCTTATTCAAAAGCTGAACGTCAAATATAAAACCTTGAACGTCCAACATTGAACATCGAACTTCCAACGTCGAATGAAAACCTAGCACCTGAAATCAACCGATTTTGTTTGTTTTGTTGTTTTTTCCCATTCATCATTCGATGTTGGACGTTCGATGTTCATCTATTTTCAACCAGTCCGTTTGTGCCTTAAAAAGGATCAGTGGTGTAAATTGTTTTTTTACCCACAGATTCTGTTGAAGAACCAAAAAATAAGGCCGTCTGTTCCCATTGTGTTGTGTACAGGGTTTAGCCTTGAGATCTCTGGAAGTAAAAAGAAAGACAGTTGTGTGGATGCTCTTATTATGAAGCCGATTAGTCGGAAAGAGTTAAGCGGTGTCATAACGACGGTACTTGGTGATGGCGAGGTGTAGGTTACTTGCGGTTTATCAGGCTTGCCATATATCCTGCCCCGAATCCATTATCAATATTAACAACCGAGACGCCTGCCGAACACGAGTTAAGCATTCCAAGTAGAGCTGCAATTCCGCCAAAGCTTGCACCATATCCCGTGCTGGTGGGAACCGCAATGACCGGCCGTGAAACCAGCCCTCCCACAACACTTGGCAGTGCGCCTTCCATTCCGGCAACCACAACAATTACATTTGCCTTCATTATTTTATCTTTCTGATTCATCAGCCTGTGGATGCCGGCCACGCCAACGTCATATATATGTTCCACTTTGTTGCCCATTATTTCTGCTGTTACAATGGCTTCTTCTGCAACAGGAATATCTGATGTGCCGGCTGAAATAATAAGGATCGTACCGATGCCTTTGTTTTCTGTTTTACGGTTTGTTATTGTCAGCGCTTCTGAGGCAGGATAGTATTTTGCTTTTGGAAAGGTCTTTTTGATCCCGGCGGCTTTTTTTTTGTCAATGCGTGTTGCGAGTATCGGACATTTTTTTTCGGACATGTTTTTTAGTATTGCAATAAGCTGCTCAGATGTTTTTCCCTTGCCGTATATTACTTCAGGAAAGCCTTTTCGTATGCTGCGGTGATGGTCGATATTTGCGAACCCAAGATCTTCAAATGGAAGCGTTTTTAAAGTTTCAAAAGCTGCGGATTCTGACATTGAGCCTTTTTTCACATCCCGAAGGATCTTTTTAATGTCTTTTTCATTCATGATAGTCGGTAGTCTGTTCGTGGTGAAGGTTCTTTAGCTGTTCCTGGTTTCGGTTATTAGAGCAATTTTTTTAATATTGTAGCCTCAAAAACAGTTTGAACGATTACACGTTATGAAAATGCTCTAAACAGCTAAAAATGTCTAAAACCGATGTTCCCCTTTTTTATTTTTTTATTGCTGTTGCCAAGTATTGCAATTTCTTCTGACGGGTCTGTTATCTTACCGATACAGGTTATCGGAATTCCGGATCTTTTTGAAAGATTTGTGATTTTTGTTTTATTTTTTGCCTCGGAAGTGAACAGGAGTTCATAGTCTTCACCCCCAAAGAGTGCAGGATGGTACATATCTTTTGAAAAGTCAAGGCACTCTTTTTTGTAGCTGTTTGAAAGAGGGATTTGAGAAAGATAGATGTGAGCGCCTTTTTTGCTCTGGCGGGTGATATGCTCGAGGTCTGCGATCAGTCCGTCACTGATATCTATCATGCTGTTGGCCAGCTTTTTTTCTGCAAGAGCCTTTCCCAGGGCTATTCGGGGAGAGGGGTCGAGGTGCTTTTTAACGGCAGATTTTCTTTTGAAAAAGTTGGGGTCTTTTTTTAACATTAAAAGGCCCAGTGCGGATTCTCCGGGATATCCGGTCACATATATAAGGTCGCCTTTTTTTGCCCGGTGACGGTAGACAACGGATTTTTTCTTTGCCCTTCCAAGGAGTGTAATTGAAATGACAATATCTTTTAAAGAAGAGACTGTGTCGCCTCCCAGAAGAACCGTGTTAAATTCTTTTGCTTTCCGGTGCATGCCCCGGTAAAGTTCTTTTACAAAATCAAGGGAAAGGCTTTCAGGAACTGAAAGTGATACAAAATAACAAAAGGGTGTTCCGCCCATTGCGGCAATATCGCTCAGGTTGACGGATAAACTTTTTTTTCCCAGTAAAAAAGGGGTGGTGAAAGACGTTTTGAAGTGGATTTCTTCCCGGAGGGTGTCTGTTGTTACCAGCAGACACTTGTCACGGCCTTCGGCGATTACTGCAGCATCATCACCAATGCCTTTAATGACGGATGGGTGTGATGCTGCGGTTTGCTTTGATATGATGTCGATGAGCGGAAACTCACCGACTTTTTTTAGTCGCACGTTTTTTTGCGGTGGTTGTTTTTGTTGGTTTCTTGGAGGATTTTCTGATCTTTTTAACCAGAGCTTTATCGATTACGTCATCAATATGTTTTACATATATGAAGTTGATTTTCTTTTTAATTGTTTCAGGGATATCGTCCATATCCTTTTTGTTCCGCTCAGGGACGATTATATTTGATATGTTGTGTCTGAGGGCAGCAAGCGCTTTTTCTTTAAGTCCGCCGATAGGAAGGACTCTTCCTCTTAAGGTTATTTCACCGGTCATGGCTATCTCTTTGCTGACCGGTACCTGGGTAATCGCAGAAACAAGAGATGTTGCCAGGGTTATTCCTGCTGACGGTCCGTCTTTGGGTATTGCGCCTGCGGGTACGTGAATATGGATATCATTCTTTTCGAAAATTGTATGGTTTATCCCGAGTTCTTTTGCATTTGATTTTACATATGAAAGGGCTGCCTGTGCAGATTCTTTCATTACATCTCCCAGAGATCCTGTGAGGACAAGGCCGCCTTTTCCTTTCATGAGTGTTGCTTCAATATAAAGGATTTCTCCCCCTGACTGTGTCCAGGCAAGGCCGGTTGAGATGCCGATCTCATCTTTTAGCTGTTCTTCTTCCGGCAGTCTTTTCGGGGTGCCGAGGTATTTATGCAGATTTGTTTTTTTAACCTGATACAGGTCTTTGCTTCCTTCTGCAACTTTGCGGGCTACTTTTCTGCAGACGGTTCCTATTTCCCTTTCGAGGTTTCTTAAGCCCGCCTCTGCTGTGTACTGGTTGATGGTTGCAAGGATGGCTTCATCGGATAGTTTTATGAATTTATCTGTAATGCCGTTTTCTTTCAGCTGGCGCGGCAGGAGGAACTGACGAGCTATCTTCAGCTTTTCTTCATCTGTATATCCTGACAGCTCAATAATCTCCATCCTGTCTTTTAAAGCCGACATGATGGGTTCGATCATGTTTGCTGTGGTGATGAACATGACATTTGAAAGGTCAAAAGTAATGTTCAGGTAATGATCGCTGAAGGCGAAGTTTTGTTCAGGGTCCAGTACTTCAAGTAAAGCCGCTGAAGGATCCCCCCTGAAGTCTGCGCCGACCTTGTCGATTTCATCCATCATGAAAATAGGATTGTTTGTTCCTGCCTGTTTTAATCCCTGGATGATCCTGCCGGGAAGCGCCCCTATATAGGTGCGCCGGTGACCTCTGATCTCAGCTTCATCCCTGATTCCGCCCAGAGATATCCTGACAAACTCTCTTCCAAGCGCTCTTGCGATTGATTTTCCAAGAGAGGTCTTACCCACGCCCGGAGGGCCGGCAAAACAGAGGATCGGCCCCTTCATTTTTTTGTTCAGTTTTCTAACTGAAAGATATTCGAGGATTCTTTCCTTCACTTTTTCCAGATCAAAGTGGTCCTCATCAAGGATTTTTTTTGCTCTTTTAATATCAAGTTTATCTTTGGTTGCTTTGTTCCATGGAATGTCAACCATCCAGTCAAGATATGTCCTTACGATAGAAGCTTCGGCAGAATCAGGATGCATCTGGTCAAGTCTGGAGAGCTGTTTTTTTGATTCTTCTTCTGCATCTTTCGGCATTTTTGCTTTTTTAATTTTGTCTGAGAACTCCTGTATTTCCTGGCCTTTTTCATCGATGTCGCCAAGCTCTGATTTGATGGCTCTCAGCTGCTCTCTTAAGAAATATTCTCGCTGGGTCTTTGACATCTCCTCTTTTGCCTGGGTCTGGATTTTTGCCTGAACTGTGGATAATTCAAGTTCTTTTGAAAGGTGATCGCTTACCGTTTCCAGTCGTTCAATGGGATCAAACACCTCCAGTATTTTTTGGGATTCCTCTACCTTGAGCTTAAGGTTCGAAGCCACCAGATCTGCCAGTCTGCCCGGGTCTGTCACATTATCAAGTACTTCCATGACCTCGGGTGATACCAGTCCCTTAAGGGAGAGGATCTTTTCACACTGTTCTTTTATGTTTCGCATCAGTGCTTCAAGTTCGACTGAAAGTTTATCCGGTATTTCTTCGATTATTTTTTCTATTTCCACGTGAAACAGCGGGTCGGTCTGAGAGTATTTAACGATCTTGGCTTTTGCAAGACCCTGTACCAGTATTTTAATACGGTTATCCGGAAGCTTAAGCTTTTTCATTATCATGGCGATGGTGCCGACTTCGTAGATATCATCCGGTTCGGGCGTGTCCTGTGAAGGATCTTTTTGGGTTGCCAGAAGAATGAGTCTGTCTTTTTCCATGGCCTCTTCAACAGCCTTGATAGAATTTTCACGGCCTACAAAAAGAGGAAGAAACATATATGAATAAACGACGATGTCCCTTACGGGAAGAAGCGGCAATACCTTCGGAATTTCAACCGGTTCATTTTCGACCTGATAAACCATCTTTTTTTCACTTTCTAAGAATAGGTACTATTAATATAATTGTATCTGTTAATAACTATAATATTTTATCAGCACGGTCAAGGATTAGTTTCTTAATATTAGTTTCTTTATAAGTGTTTAAAAAGAAAAAACAGTAACATGCGTGTTTTGGTCGAAAGCATCCTGCAAGTCTTCCGCAGCTTACTGCGGAAGATTTGCAGGGTCTTCTGAAAAGTTCCGGTAATTAAGGTTTTTTTTTAGAATTATGCTGATTTATCATCGCCTTCAAGACAGGATTTTATGAGCATTTTTTGACAAAAAGCTTCAAATTTTGATGATCCGGTAAAAAGTCAAAAACCAAAGGATGTCACCTTGTAACTATCTGATTTTCCTTGGGCCAATTTTGCAATAAGGTCCTTTTCTGGACTTTTTACCGGGCTATCAATTTTGGTTCGTTAATAAAATATGTGGGTAGATTATTAATATTAATTAGAAAATACAAAGTTAAAATAGATAATTATAATTATGAATGTAATGGTTGTTCTTGACACCAATTTAATTAAATAGGATTATTACCGCCCCGCCAAGGCTGGATCTCCGCTTCGCTGCAACAAAGTGCTGCGTGAAGTACGCAAAGAACGGCGTCTTTTTTATTAGCTTTTAAAACCCTACTTTTCTCTGCGCACTCTGCCTGCCTCGCCGAAGTTTCACGAAGGCAGGTGGCTCGCCTGTCCCGAGCTTGTCGCGGGGAGCGAAGCCCCGATAAATCGGGATCTCCGTAAACTACAACGGGTGGTGAAAATTGTTTTTTTACCCATAGATTTTGTAGAGGAGCCCAAATTTTCAGTTTCAGGCGGGATTTTCGTTACGATCCACCCCGCACCGGTTGGGGCTGGATTTTTAACGAAGCATCAAAGTTCATCCTTGAACTTTTTCAGGCAATAGGGTAAAAATATAGCTTGCCGGAACGTGCCGATAAAGCCTTGCTTTGTCTTCTTCCCCCGGGTAAATCCCGGGACTTTAATAAACGGCAATAAATCGGCACAACTCTGAACTCAATATTAATGACCGGGATGCCCGCCTTGCAGGCGGGAGCATCAATCTTACAATTACTTATTTAAATAAAATACAAAACAGGAGAAAATAAATGAAAGTCTGTGACGGTGTTTATGCCTATCCCTGGACAAACATGATGGAGAACAACTGTAATACGTATGTGCTTGAAGGAGACGGTCTTATCTTAATTGATCCCGGACTTAAAAGATATGTACCGGCCATACTGGATGCCATGAAAAAGGACGGCCTTAATCCCGAGGATATAACTCTTGTATTAAATACACATTCTCATCCTGACCATATTGACGGCAACTCACATTTTGACAGGGATAAAGTCAAGCTTACGATGCATGAGGAGGCTGAGAAGTTTCTCGGACAGGTGGGCAGACAGTTTTTCAGTATGTTCGGGCTTGAGGTGCCGGATCGAAAGGCAGATTTTTTTACAAATGAAGGTGATGTGAATCTCAACAAGATTTCACTTAAGATATTTCATTCCCCTGGACATTCTCCGGGTTCGATCTGTATATACTGGCCGGATAAGAAAGTGTTGATTTCCGGTGATGTGGCGTTCAATGGAAGCATCGGAAGAACTGATTTTCCGGGCGGCAGTCTGGCAGAACTCGGCAAAAGTATTGAAAGTGTTTCAGCCCTTGATACGGAACATCTCCTTCCCGGGCATAATGAAATGGTTCAGGGGGCTGATGCGGTCAAAAGTAATTTTGATTTTATTAACAAAGCCTTCTTTTCTAATTAAATACAAAGTTTCCTCAAGCGTTTTTTAGGTGCCGGCGTGGCTCAGTGGTAGAGCAACTGATTCGTAATCAGTAGGTCGGCGGTTCAACTCCGCCCGCCGGCTCCATTTTTAAAGTAAAAACAGGTACTTACGAAACCAAAGTAAATACCTGTTTTTTTAATTGTCTAATATTATGGCACTTGTCTAATATATTTCACTTTTTCAGTTCTATTTTCTTTAACGGTTCTACCCTCTCGAACGTCATGTGTTTAATATAATGGTCGGTCATTGCTCTTGATTCATGTCCCGCAAGTTTTTGAGCGTCCCGTCCCTGCGCATTCGCATCAGTTGTTGCTTTTGCTCTAATATCATGAAAGTGAACATCTTTCAGGCCCGCCTTAACTTTTAAGCGATAGAATATGCTGTTAAATCCGTCATAAGTATATTTTGTCCCTTTTCGAGAACAGAAAAGATGTATTCCCAGTATGTGACGTTTTATGGATTTTGCTTCAGCAATAACTATTTTTAGGTCTTCAGTAAGGTCAAAGACTAGTTTTTTCCCGGTTTTTCTTTGTGTAATATAGAGTCCGTCTTTTTTTAGGTCCGCAAGACTAATATTGAGAATGTCACTGATTCTCTGTCCTGTAATATAAGCCAGGTTTAGCACGCTTTTGATAAAAGGACTAGCCAATGAATACAGCTTTTGAAATTCTTCATCGGTTATATATCTGTTACGTTTTTTCACCTTAAGTTTTTTGACAACTCTGCAGGGATTAGACTCAACAATTCCCCACTTGATCGCTTTCGAAAAAATACAGGAAAGAAGGGCTTTTTCAAGATTAGCAGCTGTTGGAGTTTTGCGCCGGATGTCCATATATTTATAAATATCTACTGGTTTTATTTTTTGTGGAGACATGTCACCGAAGAATATTTTCAGTGGTTTTATTTCACCTAAATTATTCTTATAAGTTTTTTCAGCCATTGTCGGGGCTACCTCGGACATATACCTGTCCATGATGTCACCCATTTTATTTGCGCTCTTTTGTTCCCCAACAATCTCCGCCCATTTTGTCATTGCTGTGGGAAAATCTCTAGACAACCTGATCCATTTTCCGCCGGTAGGATAAAAATAGTAGGCGTTGTGTTTGAAGTAAACCCGTTCCGGTAGTTCTTTTCTTACTTTCCTTTTTCTGCCCATTTTTTCAGCCCCTCCTCGTCTGGATTGTTCATTGTATTCTTTTTAATTATAGCACCTTCATGCCCCATTTGAAACTCAACTTCTGATTTTAAGACCCTGGGGTAACCGTCTGCAGCAACTTTAAATTTAAAGCTCTCTGATCTCAGCCAGCGGATCTGCGCAGACGGTATCTTGTATCCGGTAAGCTGCATTATTTCTTCTCTTGTTAAAAACATATTTTTTACCACCTTCCAAACCGCATCCGGGCATAAAAAAAACCCTCAAATGCGTACTGCTCAAACTCTAATACAATTCAGTATGCAGGTAATTTATACCTGCGGAATTAGTAAGGGGGTTGTCTCCTCGCCAATCGAGTGACAACCATTAGTAGTCTGAACAGCCTTTTTTGAAGGCGGCTCTTAGAAAATCTTATATGCGTTGTGAGTCATGTCAGGTCATTATGTTTTCTCCTAATTGAAGTTTATATGTACATTTAATAATAGGTATGGTTTTGCTGTTTGTCTTGAGGGCCTGTAAAAATATTGGGTATTGACACCTAGTTGAAATATCCTTAATTTGTAAAATTAATTCTTCAGATTTTTGTCTGATTTAACTATTGAGTTTATCTTGATACTCTTCTAGTTTGGTGCAGATTATCTCCCGACAAATCCCTGTCATCGTTATATTTTTTTCAGGTTCAGAAACCATTCTCTCAGCCACAATCTTTTTCAGTAAGTTTCGGTGAATTTCTGAAATTGACAGTTGTACTGCTACATTCTTAATCTTGGTTTTTCGCATAATATTTACCTCTTTTTTTATGTTATTTTTTTAAAAGTTTCCTGGAAGCATTGCTCCACAGGTTCACACATCTTTATATTTTGTTCTCAATAGTTTTCGAGTTAATTTTCAAAACTGTCATCGCCTTTATATTTATTAGGTTTTGTTGAAAGTGAAATTTTTACCAAATCAGCGCTTAAAAGAACCTCGGCTTTATAGTTTGTTATTTATTTACAGATAAAGGACATTTTCTTGAAATATTATGCTAAATCTATTATTCAATTGATCTATTCCGTTTTTAAAAACAAAAATTCGGGTAAAATGACCAATTTTGCTTATTTTGCGGGGAAAGCCCGATCGGAGGGCAAAATATGTGCGGAAGTCTTGATTTGAATGTATTTAAGCGGCTGATCTGGAATATGACTGATGAATTATGTTGTATTATTTGAATGTTTATATTACTTCTGTTAAACGGATGCAACAGTTTGATTTTAGGCACTGTCATTGCCGGCGTGACAAATGATTGGCTGATTGAGATCCATTGTACGGTCACCAATTATAGAAAAGAAAGATCACAGCGAACGGCAGTCGTATCAATATGCGAGAAAGCCGCATAACAAACGTATTCGTAGCGATATGAAATGGAGTCACAGCAGACAAGAAAATGTCCTTTATCTGTATATTTCGAACAAACTATAAAGACGGCGCATATTTGTTTTAAAAAATATATCCTGGGACTAAGACAGCAAAATGTCCTTTATCTATATATTTCGAACAAACTATAAAGACGGCGCATATTTGTTTTAAAAAATATATCCTGGGACTAAGACAGCAAAATGTCCTTTATCTATATATTTCGAACAAACTATAAAGACGGTGCATATTTGTTTTAAAAAAATATATCCCGGGCACTTGATTTCGGGGTGCAAGAGATTATAAGTTAAAAATTTCTTTGAAAATTGAATAGCGACTGAAAACATTAACGAGAGAAAGGATGGTGATACAAGGCCCAGAGGCTATATTGAACAATACAAAACTATTAAAAAGAATTACTACTGCAAATATTCTACTAATTGCCAGATAAAAGGCTACTTTCTATTGATCCGATTTGAATTTGGATTATCAACTTAACGCAGCTTTCGAGCTGTCCTACTATATTCAGCATCACTAAATTTCCCAATACTAAGATCGTAATTTGAACGAGAATATAAATGTCATAAAAAGGTGAATAATATGATGAAAGAAGCTGGTCAAGTGGCCCCAGGCCACTCGAACCAAAAAAAAGAAGAGAAAACACCATATCTGATAACTGATCAGACAATTGAAGAGTTAGATATTGAAAAGATTAATCATTTCAATCCGGGACTCGATTACATTGAGAATACAGATGACCTTCATCCAAGTGTTATTGAAACGCCAGATGGCTTATTTTGCATTGACGGCTATGAGGTTATTAAACAAGCCAAAGAAGAGGGTAAAACTAAAATTACTTGTAATGTTAGAAAACTTAATAAGCATGATGTCGCTGAACTGACGCTTAGAAAACTGGAGGGAAGAATTTTTGCCTGCAAATGGCAAAGCACACTACACAGAACAGATACGAGGCGTTAAATATATTGTTGAATTACTCAAGAAGACAGAGGTAGATGCTATAACCTTTTTACACGGTGGTGCTAGAATGGGAGCGAGTTTTACAAATAATCGTGCGCATGATGCAAACATCATTTTGAGTAAACGCCTCGGTAAATCCGTTGATACTGTCAGAAAATATATTAAGTTTTCTGATAATATCAATGATGAAACCCTGGTAGCCTTAGCCAAAATTGATCTTGCAGCAGGCCGTAAAGATGATAAAGATGATAAAGATGACAAGGTCCGCAGACCAAACAAACAATTCTTTGAGAGAATTCACTCGTCAAAGAAGGCTTTCATTAAGAATCTAAACGCAGATGCAAACAAGAAAGGCGAGAAGCTAACTAAAGAAGATATAACGAAAAGGGTTTCCGGGAAGGTTATTGAAGCATACGATCAGTATGCTAAAGATCATCCGGTTATGGCTTTCGGAGAACTGGAGCCGGCTCCCCCAAAAGAGGCATCGGAAAAGAGCGATGAAAAGGCTAATATAAATGAGAGGTTTGAGACTTGTTTATCGATGATTAAATCGTGTCAAGATCCAAACCTTACTGGAAGAAATAAGATTAAGAAAATGCTCGAAGCATCAGAAGAATTTAAAAAGATATCAAAGACTGCTGTGGTTGAAAATAAATGGGTCTACACGCCTGATGGACGAGCCCGGGAATATTCGCCACTTGCCCTGGGTGTTTATGGCGGGTGCGATCATGGCTGCCTATACTGTTTTATGAATCAAAAGGGACCACACATGCTTACTCCAACAGCAAGAAAAGATCTGATTAAGAATGTGAATGCAGATATCCAAAAACTGATATTTCTCGGAGAAAAAAATCAGATTTTGCTTTCATTTGGATGTGATGCGTACTGTTCAATTGATGAGACTCAAAAAGATACTGCTAAAATACTAAAAATACTACTGAAGAATGAATTCACTGTCGCAATTTTGACTAAGAGTGAACGATGCCTGAAAGACCTAGTCTTGTTTAAAGAGTTCAAAAAAAATATTAAGGTCGGGATGACGCTGACATTTACTAATGACAAGCACAGTAAACACTTTGAGCCGAATGCAACTCTGCCAGACAAGCGGTTCAAAACATTAAAGAAGTTGCATGACAATAAGATCCAGAATTTCGTATCATTAGAGCCTGTAATTGACGTTAAGCAATCGCTTGAGATTATTGACATCACTCAAGGTTACGTTGATGAGTACAAGTTGGGAATTCTGAGCGGTAAATCCGTTAATAAGCTTGTAAACGGCAAGTTTGAATTCGATATGAATCCAGATTACAAGTACTTCTTGAAGACGGCAGTAACAAAACTGCGCAAGTACGGAAAGAAGTTCTATGTAAAAAAGACTCTACGTGAATGTGATCCAACTTTTAAACTTACCGATGATGAAATGGATCAAGATTTTCTGACACTGAAGTCATTTAAATAACAACCATGTCACAGGGGGGCGCTGGGTTGTCTAGCGGTTCCCTGAGGGCATTTTAAACAACAAGATGTAAAAGGAGATATACTATGTGTGAAAAAGATGTGGAGGAAATTTTCGATGAGCTTGAAAATTACAATAAGAAGAAAATAGACGGTATGATCCTAGCATGCGCTATGAGGCTAGTGCATAGTGCCGGACTTTTATTGAAGGAAATTCCGTTATTAACAATTGGCAATGTATTTGATCAGAATAGTGCGGTCCGGAATGAGATAAGAAACACAAGAATATTAAAAGGTGAAATGATACTACCAATTGATATCCGTGTTAAGCTGATTACATATTATAACTACCTTGTGTCTCATGCGGAATATTCAATAGCAGATACGGAACCTCTTTTCCCTGGCTACTATGCAAATACTACTACTGTTAACGGTGAAACCAAAAAAGTTGAAAGGCATCTGGAAGATATCAATCCTGAATACAAACACCTGATCCGAGATTTGCATGAGCAAGGCATTAGTGATTATTTCAAGAAATCTAGTTACAAAAAAACTTCCGACCAATTCCGGATAACTGAAACATCTGTCCAGTTTTCTATTAACGGAAATATCACCGCAGCCGGAGAAGCAATACCTAAGGGAAAATATGCCCAATTCTTAAAAACAGCTGGGCATTGTGAAAAACTATTAACGCTAGATTATACTGATATTAAACTGATAAAAGAGGCCATTGACGACTGCTACATTGATATTTATTCATCAGAGGATAAGGGACTCAAAAAAACGGGAGAAGGCTCAAAGACAAATGCATTTAAAAACTTTATTAAAATGTTATTGAATGAATGGAAGCCATAAAATGTCCTTTATCTGCAAAACATAAACAAATATTAAAGAAGCTTCATACCTGTCTCATATTATCTTTTTAAATTTAAGGGATATATTGGCAGGAGGCGGCCGATAACTGTTAATTGTATAAGTAGAAAGGAGAAAAAATGAACCGTGATACTGAAAAAGAACATGAGATTGATCTGAACGAGATATTAGAAGAAGATCAAAAAGATTCAGAAACTGAATGTGAATCAACTGACTGAAAATGCCTGACACCGAGCAAAATGTTGTCAGCGCATACTAGATAAATAACAATTACTAAAATAAATACTAAGACAATGGTCGACTCAAATTAAAAGAGTCGGCCTTTTTTTATTTAATCGATATTGAAATGAAAAACATAAAACAGCGGCACCTGTATTCAGAGTGCCATAACAGAAAGATAAAATTTATGAAAAAAGAAAAATTTTGGGAGATTATTGAGACTACTAATCAACAATCACAGGATGATCATATTAAATACTGTGAGATATTAAAACAAGAACTGGAAGCATTACCACTAGATGAAGTTGTAGAATTTAATAACTATTTTAAAACATATCATTTATTTGCATACAGAAAAGACCTGTGGAGTGCAGCAATGATTATAAAACATTTTTGTAGTGTTGATGAGTTTCAATCTTTCAGGAACTGGCTTATTTCAAATGGAAGAAAGATCTATAGGTATGGTATCTATGGTCCTGATAATTTAGTTGATATTGTAAGTGAAGGAATGAAATGTGAATTTAAGGGCTTAGATTGTGTGGCGGGAGAAGTCTACCAGGAAAGAACCGGGAAGAAAATTCCTAATTGGGAAAATAAAAATGTTGGTAGATTTGATCCTGAAAAAAAACCAATTGATATGGATCTAGCGCTTGATGATCCATTAGTTCAACAACTAAACCATCCAAGATTATGGGAAAAATTCAGAGGTGTGAGTGGACTGACGACTGCTGTAAATAATTTACATCTTGAATTAGAAAAACACACAGATAGACACCAGACCAATGTCTTTCACATTATGGCTTATGGGTCTTTTAATGAAGCAGAGCAGCTTTTAGATGGTGGCTATTATTTTTATGGAGACGACAATCGTATTGTGACTAGCCTTAAAGCAATGCTGGGAGATTTTGCAGAGATTAGATGTGACGAATTAGACGACCAGATCAGCTGTGTGCGTGACTGAGAAAATTAATAAAATTAACTGAAATTAAAATACTAAACAGAAAGGCCAATATGCTTAACCCCATATTGGCCTTTTATATTTTAAGCAACTTGAAAACTGAAAAATATTATCTCTAAAAAAATAAGAGAACAAACTTTAAACACAAACCTTTGTAGGAGAAAAAACATGAAAAAAACTATAAACGTACCAGTGATGGTAACAATGGCGAAAGAAAAGAAAGATAAATTGAAGCGGATCGTATCAGCAATGAATCTGAAAGATCCTGATGCGAACAAGACGGTGAGTGGGTTAAGTAGGGAAATCATTGAATTGTATATTGAGAGTCATTCTGAGTCCCAACTGAAAGATTTGGTGGCAGAAGAATTAAATAACAGCATACAATAAGAATGACACACAGCAGCCCTCACACCTGTGGAGGCTGCTGTTTAATATCTGGAACACCTGTTTGCATGGAGAAATATACAGATATAGCAGCAGGTCTACCACTCGTTCCAGTATTATCCAAATGTCAGTCGACATTATTAATCACAAAACACTCTTTTAAGATTCAAAAAAGTTCACTTTGCCAAATATTTAGTGAGAAAAACGTGCTTTAAACGGACATAATCATCTATTAAAGCCCGCTAATAGCATATCAGGGTTGATTTATTTACTCTTTTAGAAATCTAAACAAATATTAAAGGCAATAGGGGCATGTGATCCACAGTCCATTTGTTTCCATGTTAAACAGACAAAAGCGCCGGTTGGCAGGCGCTAACAGCAGATTTGGCCAAAAATTTAACATGGTCTGGAAAAGGAAATAAATTTAAACCCGATGTACATTGATCCTTGAACGATCATGTCAGTCATTAACATTCATAATAGAAAGAGCGGTGCAGCGCCACAGTAAATCATACACCTAAGAAGTTTACCTACTAATAACGTATTCATTAAAAAGTCAGATAGATTGAAATTAAGAAGCAGCTCGATGTTAATGAGTTGTCCTACTGAAACAGAACACTAATAAAAATCAAAATATAATTTATAAAAACATGAAGTGATGAGCAGATCATCTCTATTAAGAGAATTGCGCCCGTCACCTATAGAAAGAGTAAACATATGAAGATAATATATACACCCGGTGGTCGAGCCAGAGAATATTCTCCATTGGCCCTGAACTATTATTTGGGATGTAATCACGGCTGTGACTACTGTTTTAACAAGATGCGGACATTTTTTACAAACCCCCCGCATTTGGTAAAGAACTGGCAGAAGAAGGTTGCAGCAGATGCCGCAACGCTGGCCGGAAAACATGATCAAGTGTTATTAAGCTTTTGTAGCGATCCGTACTGCACAGCTGAAATGACACAACATATAACCCGACAGGTGCTTGAAATATTTTTACAGCACCGGATTCCGACTGCTGTATTAACAAAAGGCGGACTAAATTGCATGAAAGATCTGGAACTGTTTCAGGCTTTTGGTAAGAAAATAAAAATCGGTGCTACGCTTACCTGTACTAACAAAACGCACAGTCTGTATTATGAACCGGGCGCAGCAGAACCCGCTGACAGGTTTGAAATGCTAAAAGTATTACATGATAACGGTGTGCGAAACTGGGCGTCAATTGAACCACCCATTGATCTCCAGCAAGCGTTAGATATCATAGACATTACACACGAATATGTAGACGAGTATAAGGTTGGAAAATTGAATGGATACGATTTAGCAAAGAACAATCCATTCAACTATAACACGCATCCGAACAGGTGGATAAACTTCCTCCATGACGTTGTGGCGAAATTAAGATCATATAACAAGAAGTTCTACATTAAACAAGATCTTCGTAACTGTGATCCAACATTTAAATTAACTAAGAATGAAAAAAATCACGATTATCTAAACGTGAGATGATTTAGGGCAAATCACTTTGTCTTCAGGGGCCGCTGCGTTATGTAGCGGTTTCCAGAGGGCATTTATTACAAACATAAAGTATAACGAAACAAGGAGAAAAAATGAGAAAAAATAAAAAAGAAATTGATCTGAATACAATATTAAATGAAGATCAAGACAATTTAGAAAAGAAAGATAAATCAATTAATTCAGTAAAGATACCTGAGCTGTCCCAAGAAGCAAAAAATATATTTATTGCATTAGATGAATATGTAGAGAAACACAATGGCGATGCTTTTTTTCATGTTGATTTTGGTGCTTATGATAAATCGGGAGATGTTGTTGATGATCGTTATGATGTTTTTGGATGTACAGATGTATTGATAATATCCCTGGAAGAAATATTGAAAGTTCTAAAAGAAACTGAAGACTAAAAACAAATAATTAAAATTAAAATACTAACCGGAAAGACCAATGACATTAGTCATTGGTCTTTTTGTATTTAAAGCAGTTTTGAAAATTAATTCGAAAACTATTGAGAACAAAATATAAAGATGTTTGAACCTGCGAAGCAATGCTTCCAGGAAACTTTAACAAAAGAATAGGACACAAAATCATGAAAGATTTAAAAAAGAATATTGCGGTTCAAATCGCCATCAAACTAGAGGATAAGTATGCACTTAAGAAAATTGTTTCAAAAAAGATTTCAGAAGACCCGGATAATAATTATTCAGTAGCAGGTCTTTGTAAAGAGATTATCCATCAATATTTATCAAAACATTCTAAGCCAGATAACCAAAAAAACAATGTGTTCAAATTGCCGGTCAGTAATGATGCGCCAGATGACCACGATGTATTTGTGTAGAACAGGAAACAAAGATATGAAGAATATAAACAAACAAGCAACTGAATTTTTGGAGACCATTCACGGTCCCGCATTAAAATTAAATACTGAAAATCAAATTCAAATCGGTTCTTTTGAACCCTCCACAGTCAATGGTAACGTTAATACAATTGAAGAAGCTGTAAATATGACATTTGAATTATGTAACCAAGGTAGAGATGTATATTATGGAGTTAATTCATATGCTGGCGGAGGTTGCACAAAAAATGACGTCTCATATGTGAATACGTTTCATGTGGAGGTTGATTTTGGAACTGTCGGACATAAAAAGGTTTCAAAATACGCAACAAAAGAAGATGCCTTAAAAGCCATTAATAATTTTGCGATTAAACCTACAATTATTGTCCTCAGTGGAGGTGGGTTTCATGTGTACTGGGTTTTAAATAAGCCGATTAAAGTTGATAGCAATAACCTCACAAAAACTGAAAATATAAACAAATTTTTAAGTGAAAAAGTCGGAGGTGATCCCGGAACACAGGATATCTCAAGAGTTCTTAGGGTCCCCGGAACATTAAATTTTAAAGACAAAAAAAATCCACGAAAAGTAAGACTCATTGTAAATAATAATATTAAATACGCCATTGAAGATTTTGAGCAGTTAATTTCAGAAGATGAACCAACCCCAGAGCCTAGCAAAAAACCTCCAACAAATGATTACTCTGAATGTCCGATCAGTCTTAAGGATTTGAATGTACGGCCAGGTATCAAAAAACTCATAAAAAACGGCAATCAAGGCGAGTATGAGTCCAGAAGTGAGGCGGATATGGCAGTTATATATCAACTGTGTCGAGCAGGTTTATCTGAAAACGAAATAAAATATATTTATAAAAATACTGATTATATGATAGGCGAAAAATATCGGGAGCAAGCAAACTCGGATCAATACTTTAAAATTACTATTGAAAAGGCAAAGAAGAGAATTTCTGAACTTTTAAATCTTACTGAAGAAGAAAATAATAATCCACTGTTTGTAAAAGGGATTTTATATAAAGAAAATGACAGGATTAAACTGAATATTGTTAGACTACAGGAATACATCACACGCAAATATAAGCTCTGCAGGTTCAGTCAAGTATTTTTTCTTTATGAGGGCAAATGCTATGTTGAATGTAATGAGGAAGAGATTAATAAAAAATGTCAGGATGTAATGGATGACTATCGGTATCTGTTTAAACCTAAAGAATTAAAAGAGTTCAATCATTTTGCAATTGGCAATACAACGATTAAAAAGGAAGATGGTGTGCGTGAACAGTCAAGATATTTAACCCTTCAGAACGGCTTGTTTGACCTGAAAGAAGAAAAACTTATCCCACATACACCTGAAATATTCACAAATAATTTAATGGACTACAAGTATGATCCTGAAGCAAAATGTACAAGGTTCTTGCAGTATCTTGATGAAGTATTTCTGGGTAATACAGAGACAATTAATTTTGTCCAGCAGGCAGTAGGATACATATTCCATAAGCGGATTCCTACAGCAGCAATATTCTTTTTAATCGGAGGCGGCAGCAATGGCAAATCAGTTTTCATTATATTGCTTTACTCGCTGTTTGGAGAACACAATACCTGCAAATTAAGTCTAACTAAATTCTCTGATGAGCGATACATTCCTCAACTGTTTGGGAAGATGTTAAATGTCTCAGCAGAAACTCCCCAGAAAAAACAAATAAACACAGATTCGGTTAAGGAGATTGTTAGTGGTGATATTGTGACTGGCAGAGCTATATATAGTCACCCAATCAGTTTTCATCCATATGCGAAACATTTTTTATCAATGAATGAAGAACCTGTAATAGATGATACGTCTCATGGAATGTGGAGAAGAGTATATCCCATTGAGTTCTTGCGAGAGTTTTCAAAAGAAGAGCAGGATGTGTTTCTTATTGATAAATTAAAATCAGAACTCCCTGGTATATTCAACTGGGCATTAGAAGGCTACAAAATATTAAAAGAAAATAAATTTAAACTTACTGAAACCCCTATGATGAATGATAAAAAGCAACAGATCAAAGAACTGGGAAATAATGTATTAAAGTTTGAATCTGAAAAACTAAAAAAATCAACTGGAACAGATACTAGATTGAGTGAGATATTTAAATCATATGAAAATTATTGTACTTCAGAAGGTGAAAAACATCACAAGAATAAGGGGGAATTTAAAGCCATTCTTAAAAGTGCTGGCTGGAAGTTCGGTAATTCGACTAAGCATAGTAATAATGTTTGTATATTTAATGCGAAAGTAATTTAAAAGAGCAATAGCCGTCTCCCCTTCACAATCGGAGGGGGAGATTTGTTAATAAATTAATAAAAGTTAACTTTAAAAAAGACAAATTAATGCCCAATAGTCAATGTTTATAGGGGTATTCGTTGATAAGTTAATAAGTTAATCTTTTTTCTATAACTTTTTAAAAAAAAAATAAATATATAAAAGAAATAGTTTCAGAATTTTAATTAACTTATTAACTTTTCTCATTTTAACCCTATAAACACTGCACAATGTAGATTAATATTGGGTTTAAAAAATTAATTTCACATTAATATATCCCCTTCTCCCTCATGAAGGAGGAGGAGCCTTCCCCTTCTTCTCCACTCCGGGAAATTCATGTCCAGAATATAAGAACAAAAATGAAAGACTAGATTCAGACGGCTGCTTATTATTTACTGATTGATCGTCCTCCACCCTTGATTCCTTTATTTTATTCAACATTTCCCACACATCATTAAATTATTATTTTTATTCAAAATTATTGAAAGATACTGATGATACTCATCAACACCCCGGCTCAAAGGACACGGGAAAATATTTCTTCTTCATTGTCTTCCTGGTTGCATTTGTTCATTTGTCCTACCTATAACACACGAATTTCAAAACACCCGATTAACAGCATTTAAATCATCGATTAGCAGCACTTAAAGCCATATCACACTCTTAAATCAAATTATTTACATTAACTTTTTAAAGGAGAATTACATCATGAATTTAAACAAAAAAATATCACTAAGACTAACCCAGGATTTATTCAACGCATTAAAACATACGGCAATTTCAGCGGATATGAAATTAGCAGACTTTATCCGGACTGCAATAAAATTTAGTATCGAAGCTCTGGATGATAAATCAAATAAACTTAAATAACTAAGAAATAGAGAACATTAAAATGAAATTTACAGGACATGATTTTTTGCAAATAGAGGATAATGAAGACGTATATGAAATCCTTAGTAGCATACGGATTGATTTTTATGAAGAAGGTTATTGTAATATCCCGGATGTCGTTAAATTATACGTTGAAGTTGAAGACATGATTATGAATTATGGATATAATAAAATTGATATTGTGACTACTTGTCGTGATGGTTGCGAGCTGTTGGGGATGAAGATAGAGTGGTAATTCAAGTGGCCCGCAGGCCGGTGTGACATTAGAAATTGGTTACCAATGATTTAAATGAGTGGAGAAGGCCTCCAGGGTGATGTAGCCGTCTCACCGTTGCCTTGAGCAGTTAATATACTGATAATTCTATTTATCACTAATCCCCCACATGTTTTTTTGTAAGTGAATCTATGTAATACCCCAATTGTAATTCACCAGTATGTCTTGGGTTTAGTTCCACCCCCAATTCAAGTAATGCTTTCACATAAGGAAGAATCACTTCAATAATTTTCTGGGGATCTTTTTCATTAATCCACTTTTCATAGTATGCTACCCCAACTTTGGTTTCTTTAAGATTACGGATAGCAGCAAAATCTCTACACCATTCTTTATTATTAAAGAGGGGATTGACGTTCTTGAACAGGGCATTGATATTTGGTACCCTGTATTTGTTTCTAGTATTATGAAATGGACTTTTTTGACAGTCTCTATGGTAATGTATAATGTTACGGCTATTAGTCGGTGTTGATGTTCCAGGCAATTTTCTATCAGAAAAAGCTGCTCATATAATTAAAGGTCTGGTCGGAGGAGATTTTTTTGATGCTGAACAAAAAGGGGGAACAGGAAGCTTTAAAATACAGGGTATTCCGTCTTTAACTTTCGCCATTTTACAAATCCATTTCCTGAAAATACTTTATAAGGTTTTGGTCAATTTTTCCTGCTCATAATCCCATTTGGCAATACCATGAGCAATAGCACGAAATGCCGCATACTTGCCATTATTTTGAGAGAGTGATTTGATTTTATCTAAAGAAACAGTGTTCCCATTAGCAAAAAGGTTTTCGACTGCAGAACGTCTCGTATCTAAAAAATTTACACCATTTTTCAGCCAATCTTTACTGGCAAATGGATTTTTAATCTTTATTTCCTCTAAAGACTTTCCTCTATATATTTCATTCCAGATTGTCCCATCTTTTTTTGTAGATTTTTGTTCATGATTTGATTTCTTTGAATTACTAAAATCAACCATACCAATATCCTCCATTTCATTAGGTTGAATATTTTGTTTAAACTCACCAGCCGGGATTTCTCTGTATTCTATGCCGTAGGAACTAAGTCGATCTCTTCTTTCTCTGGGTATTTTGTTAGCAATGACCATTAATTCAATATATTCATCAGGGTTTTTTTGTTTATATTGATCATAGAACTGAACCGCTTCGCGGAGACACCTCACAATCGCCCAACGAACAATATCTATCCATCTTGCAAAAATTAATTTCTGAAACAATCAAAATCTAATACAATATCTCCCTGGTAAATGTTTTTTT
>Ga0222695_1000211_pt1 | contig 37985 bp, 30 predicted proteins | sample AntAcemetage1398_FD_179834 | JGI IMG/M metagenome (GOLD analysis project Ga0222695, IMG submission 179834) | Saline water microbial communities from Ace Lake, Antarctica - #1398 | ecosystem: Environmental > Aquatic > Non-marine Saline and Alkaline > Saline | place: Antarctica: Ace Lake...
GTTGTATTCTGAAATATTTCCATCAGTAACTTCCACTTTAACCTGAGACAGAAGCGGTCCTGCTGTCAACATTATAAAAGTGAAAATTATCAGCCTGGAGTAAATGGACATTCAAATCCCTCCTTTAATACCAGTTTTTTCAACTCACGGTCCTTGGGTAAAGGTAACATGCCTGTTTTCTTTATAGCTTCTATGACTGAACTGTCAAATATATTGTTCCCGGAAGCTGTAGTTATCTGTATGCTGTAGACCTCGCCTGAGTATGTAATTCTAAAAAACACTTCAGCTGAAAGTGTCTTTAGGTTCTCTTTTTTAATAATTCCAGGTATATTCCAGTTTTTTCGAATAATAGCGCTTACTTTTCTGGTATACATATTTGCCTTAAGAGCAAGAGCGGGATCGGTAACATCTCCGTCCTCAACGCCATCTTTTGCACCCTCATCAGTTTCTTCAGCTCTGGCATCTTCTTTGATATCGTTCATAGATTCTGAGAGTAATTCGGCAAGTGACGGCTGTTTTTTCTTTTTCGTCTCTTTCTTTTTCACCTTTTTTTCATTTTTCTTTACTGGTTTCAATGAATTAGCTTTCTTTTCCACTTTATGGGCTTTTGATTTTTCAGGTTTTGTTATTCGTGGAAGAAGTTTCTTATCTCTTTCCTTTCCAAGTTTGACAAGTCTTGCCTGTATGGAATCAAATTTGATGTTTTTTCCGCCATTGAAGAAAAGTCCTGACCCAAAAGCCAGAATTAAAATAAGGTGCGCCACAACGGAAACGATATAGAACCTTTTTAAAAGACTGCCTTCTGTTCTGTCATAGATGTTGTTGAAGACAAATGTGCTGGTTTTCCCCGGTTGACTCATTTTTTCCCTTCAAGAGGTTCTGTTACTAGCGAAATGTTTGGAATTCCGGCTTTTTTAATAATAGCCATTATTCTAACAACATAACCATAGGAAAGATCCTGACTTGCATGCAGAAAGACCTCTTTCTGTATTTTCAGTTTTTCATTAGTTTTCAGTTTTATCTCAAGCTTATCAATAGGAACGCTTATCTTGCCGATAAATATCTGGTTTCCGCTTTTGCCCTTTCCTTCAAAAACCCGGATGATAAATTTGTCTTTAGGGCTTTCAATAGGAACTGTTTCGGTGTTCGGGAGGTCAAGATCAACACCCTGCTCGATCATTGGAGCGGCAACCATAAAGATGATGAGAAGAACAAAAACAATATCAACCATCGGAGTGATATTAAGTTCAGACTTGACATTTCTTTTTGATTTTCCCCAGTCGTTATAAAGCATCAGACGTTGTTCCTTTTTATCTGATTTACAAAATCGGTTGTAATATTCATAGCTTCGTTGTCAAATTTCTGAAGTTGGGAATTGAAATAGTTATAAAAGACTGTGGCGGGAATAGCAGCAATAAGTCCGAATGCAGTTGTTACAAGAGCCTCAGAAAGGTGCGGAGCAATTGAACCGAGTGTTGCGCTTCCTGTTTTGCCAATCTCCTGAAAGGCGTTCATGATTCCGTAAACTGTTCCGAAAAGACCAATAAACGGTGATGCGCTGGCGGTCGTTGCAAGGAACTGAAGCTTGCTTTCAAGAACCTGATTCTTTGAATGAGATTCACGGAACATTGCTCGCTGAACGTTCTCTGTTAACTCCTCGACCTTACCACCGACAACGGCGATTCCTTTGCTTTCCCAGCTCTCTCTTGTTTCGTTAAGCTCTTTGTATCCTGCAGAAAAGACGTTTGCCACGGGAGAATCCTTCAGGTTTTTAGATTTTTCCCAGATCTCATCGTGAGACATGTTTTTCCAGAAAATAGAAACGAATTTCTCTGTTTCAAGAACGGCTTTTCTGTACTGAATAAATTTGTAGGCAATGATTGCCCACGAAATAGCACTGATGACAATAAGTAAAATCAGAATGAGGTTAACAGCAAGCGAGGAATTTTTAATTGTTTCAGTAAGATTTATTCCACCGACAAGAGTATCATTGATAAATTGAATGTTTGACGCGTTGATCATCAACTCCTCCAAAAACGAGAACAGTAAATAATATAAACAATTCATTGTATATATTTATTCCTGAAAATACAGAATATTAAGATTTAACTATTCAAATGAATTTTAGGACTAATTATAGCTATGTGAACAGTAAAAGGTTCTAGTTAATTTATACCTTCACAGATTTCCGAAAGCATTTCAGAGACTTTTGATTCTTCTGCGGATTTTTCAGGATCGGTGACGATTACTTTTCCGTTTTCATATTTGAGTTCAAGCGGTTTTTGAGGATTGGAGGAACATATTACTGCGATGCCGTCTTTTTTAAGGATAATGGCGTGAGATCCCTTGCCTTTTTTATAACGGTCAATGATAACAAATGGTTTGTTTTCACTGAGGTCTTCTTTTGCTGACTGAAGTGCTTCGGAAAATTTTCCGTCACGCACTTTCAGGGTTCGGGCAAGTTCTCTGATGCCAAGATTGTTCTGTAGGCTTTTCGGAATGATCCCAGGGCCTTCTGCGTATTTTCCGATCTTTTCAGCAACGATCAGAAGGTTTTTGATATTGTCAATGTTGGCTAGATCAATATTTTCGCGGATATCCCAAGCTTTTTTAAAGTCTTTTTTGTTAAGCAAAACTGCAAAGATAGCACCCCAGAGGTCTTTTGACCTAGATTGAACTTTCAGGGCTTTTTTATAGTATTTCAGAGCGTTGTCCATTTCACCTTTCATATAGCTTATATTGCCGAGAAAATATAATGAGCCGGCGTGTTTGGGCTCTATTTTTAGAGCAAGTTCCATCTGAGCGACAGCTTTTTGAGAATCCTCGGTTTCAAAGTAGATAAGCCCAAGATTGTAGTGCGATTCTGCCTTAAGAATGTCCTTTTTTATGCAGGCTTCAAATGTTTTTTCAGCTTCACCTGTCTTTCCTGTCTGCATCTGAATGTATCCAATATAGAATAGAGCCTGGCTGTAACTGCTTTTGTTAAGTAGTTCAAGTGCAATGGCAGCATTTCCATTTTCGAGTTCTTTTTTTCCTTTAATAAAAGCTTCATCACGACTTTCGATGCTTTCCTGAAGTAATTTCAGGTTTTTGTCATCATTGCTTTCTTTTTTCTGTGCTGTAGAGCACGAAAAAATTAATGCGGCTGCAAGAAAAGTGATTGTAAAGAGTCTCATGTTAACCCCCTTATTTTGATGGAGATTCTTCTCCGTTGATCATTTTAAGGATTTCTTTGAAAGTGTGCTTTCCGTTAGATGTTACAAAGATCTTTCCAAATTCATCGGCTACTGCCAGATAAGGCATCAGGATTCCGGAGTTTGCAAGTTCAGTAGGTGCGTTGAGAACTTCAAATTTCACTTTTTTCTTTTTCATTATTTCCTTTATTTTGCCGGGCATTGGATCAACACTTATACTAAGTATTTTAAGTGTACCTTTCCCGTCTTCGATCTCTCTTTTCAGTTTGTTGATAATTGGAAACATTTCAATACATGGCTCACACCAGCTTGACCAGAAATCAAAGAGTATCTTTTTTCCCTTGTATTGGCTGAAATGCACATTTTTTCCGGTTGTTATGGATTTCATCTCAATGTTGTGAATGTTCTCACCTTTTGAAAAGTTGTCGGCAGTTAGTGCCTGAATTTCTTTTGTGGCTATTTCCTTTTCAACGATTTCTTTTTTAGCAGTCGTATCTTTTTTCTGAGTTTCTGCAACAACTTTCTTTTTTTCAGTGCAGGAAACAAAAAGAAAAAGTGTGGCTATTGTAAGTAGGATGATCTTTTGCATGACTTTCTCCTAAAAATGATCTTTTGTGATCTCCACTCTGGGCAAATTATCACTTTTAACTATTTTTCCAACGTAATATCTATCAGAATTTTCTATTATCTTTTCAGCTTGATCTTCAGGAACGATTAGCATGAAGCCCGTTCCGCAGTTAAATGTTGTGAACATTTCCCTTTCAGTCAGACCGCCTTTTTCCTTTAGCCAGTTAAAGACTGGAAGAACGGAAAAGTCGCCATCTATCTGAGCACTAAAACCATCAGGAAGAATTCTCGGAATATTTTCATAAAAACCGCCGCCGGTAATATGAATCATGCCTTTAATGTTGAATTTTTTTGTAAGTTCAAGCACTTCCTTTACGTATATTCTCGTTGGTTTAAGAAATGCCTCTGCCACGGTTTCACCAAGGGGTTCTATTTTGTCATTAACTGAAAGTCCGAGTTTGTCAAAGACGATCTTTCTTACAAGCGAGAAGCCGTTTGAATGAACTCCTGTTGCTGGAATTCCAAGGATTACATCGCCGTCTTTAATAGTTGATCCGTCAATAATTTTTGTTTTGTCAACAACGCCGACACTAAAACCGGCGAGATCAAATTCTCCCGCGTCGTAAAAATCAGGCATTTCAGCAGTTTCGCCACCTACAAGTGCGCATCCTGCCTGAACGCAACCGTCGGCAATTCCCTTCACCACTTCAGCTCCGACATCAGAACTTAGTTTGCCGGTTGCAAAGTAATCAAGAAAGAAAAGGGGCTCAGCTCCGGAAACAATGACGTCGTTTACACACATTGCAACAAGATCAATTCCTATGGTGTCGAAAACTTTAGATTTAAAAGCGAATTTCAGTTTTGTACCTACACCGTCTGTTCCACTTACAAGAATAGGGTTTTTAATTCCTTCGGGAATTGCAACAAGTGATGAAAAACCTCCGAGACCGCCAAGAACTTCAGGTCTCATTGTTCTTTTTACGTGCGGTTTGATCTTTTCGACCATTCTTGCACCTTCTTCAATATCAACACCGGCATTCTTATAATTGAGCTCAGACATGAAATCCTCCGAAAAAACAGAGTGGTTAAAAAACTGAAACCACTATATTTCAATGGTTAAAAGATGTCAATAAAGGGGTGTTTATCACTTGCAATTCAATTAACTCAAGTTACAATGGCGAGGAATAAATTGAAGGAGAGGTTGATTTGCAGAATACTATTGATTTGTTGAAAAAGGTTTATGAGGCTATAAGTGTGGCTGCTGAAATTTCAGGAAGAGAAGGGCAGAATATAAAGCTTGTTGCGGTTTCAAAGAGAAAACCGGCGGAAGATATTCTCAGATTTAGAAGAGCTGGAGTTGTGAGTTTTGGCGAGAACTATGTGCAGGAATTTCTTGAGAAATATGAAATTCTTAAGGATGAAGATATTAACTGGCATTTTATCGGACATCTTCAGAGTAATAAGGTGAAATATATTGTTGACAAGGTTTTTATGATCCATACGGTTGACAAACTTTCTCTTGCCAGGGAAATTCAGAAGCAGGCAGAAAAACATGATCTTCCTTTTGTAAATATTCTCATTCAGGTCAACATTGGTGAAGAACCTCAAAAAGGTGGTGTAATGCCTGATGATGTTTATACGCTGGTTGAAGAAGTGCTCAAACTTGACAGGATAAGAGTGCGCGGACTTATGAGTATTCCTCCTTTTTTAACATCAGAAGAACTCAAACCTTATCATGGATTGCTATTTGAGTTGAGACGAAATATTCTTGAGCAGACTGAGGCAGATCCGATGATTTTTAAAGAACTTTCAATGGGCATGTCTAATGATTTTGATACAGCCATTGAAGAAGGTTCGACAATGGTAAGGATCGGCTCTTTGCTTTTCGGCGCAAGAGATTAATATTACAGGGCAATTGTCTTTGGCTGAAAAGTTGCTTAATTTAATTAAGTTGTATTGTTTAATAGGAGAATAGAGATGTTTAAAAGTGTGAAGACAATTTTTTTAAGCTGTTTGATACTTATGCCGATGCTAATGTTCGGAAATGAGGTCTATTATTTCAGCAATGGAAAGAAAGTGGTGTTAAAAGAAGACAGTTCAGAAATACTAAAAGTTCCGGGGACTGTTCACAAAGCTTTTCTTAAAAAAGGCGGTTCAAAGGTTTATTCAAATCAGAGACTTTTTGTAAAGATTCCGGGAAATCCTGAGCTTGCGGAAGCTGAAAAATGGTGTAAAGAAAACAGTTTGACTCTGGTGAAAAGATATAAATACATCTCTGAGTGGTATCTTGTAGAATTTTCAGGGGATACGATTTTTAAATCTGCAGAGCTTGTTGAAAAAGGAATAGTAACACAGGCAGAACCTAGTTTTTACTATCCTGTTGAGCTTAAAAGTTTTTCTCCCAATGATCCGTTCTTTCCCAATCAGTGGCATCTAAATAATGAAGATGGAGCTGCTTTCGGATATAGCGGAAATGATCATGCCCACGTTCTTGAAGCATGGAATGTTCTGATGGCATTTAAAGATGGGAAGGGCACAGGCGTTAAGCTTGCGATAATAGATGATGGGTTTGATCTGGATCATGAAGATCTGGCAGGAAGATTTCTTCAGGGAAAAGATTTTAACGACGGAGATGATCTTCCAAATCCCGGGACGCAGGATGCTCATGGAACATGCTGTGCCGGAGTTGCCGGAGCTTCAACCGATAATGGTATTGGAGTTGCAGGAGCTTGTCCTGATTGTGATATTATTCCGATAAGAATGAATATGACGTCAATTGGATCTCTTGATCAGGGTGCTATAGAAACTTTTACCTGGGCTGCAGATCAGGGTGCAATGATAATGTCAAATAGCTGGGGACCTCCGGATAACGGAGGTGCAATGGATATGGGACAGATACTTAAAGATCTTGTAAAAAATCTGACGACAACCGGACGGGACGGAAAGGGAATAATCATTCTTTTTGCTGCCGGAAACGGAAACGAATCGATTGAAGATGATGGTTTTGCAAGCAATCCCGATGTTTTTGGAATAGGTGCTTCTAATGCCGCTGGAAAAAGGTGCAGCTACTCGGATTTTGGAATTTCTCTTGATTTTATGGCTCCGAGTAATGATGTCGATAATTCAGGTGGAGATGGTTGGGCAGGTGGTGCTTACATTGATGGAATATGGTCGACTGACAATACAAGTGGTGGCTATGTCCCCGGTCAGCTTCAAGGTGACGAGAGTGGGAAATATGTGAGTGAATTCGGGGGAACTTCGTCTGCCTGTCCGCTTGCTGCAGGAATAACAGGTCTGGTGCTTGCCGCAAATTCCGATCTTACGAAAGATCAGGTTTATGAGATCTATAAAACTACTTCCGACAAGATAAGCATGGGTTTTGTTAATCCAGGTGAAGGCGATTACGATGCTAACGGTTTTAGCACCCATTATGGTTATGGCAGGATAAACGCCTGTGAAGCAGTTAAAAAAGCTCTTGAAATGGGTGGAGAAGATGTAAGTGAAGTTGTTTGCGGTGATAGTTCCACAGTTCCGGAAAATCCTGATGGTCCTGAAAATCCTGATGAAGGGGCTGAGTCACCGGATGAAACTGAAACTTCGGATTCTGATTCTATTTCAGAGGCTCAGGACAGCGAGAATATTCCAGGATCAAAAAAAATGACAGATAATGGATGTTCGTGCTCTGTACTAGAAATCTGATGAAGAAAATTATAATTCTATTAGTTTTTTTTGTTTCAGGGACACTTCTGGCAGATACAGTTTATTTCTACCGGAATGGAAAAAAGATAGAAATGAAAGGACAGTCATCAGTTTTTAAGAGCAAAGTTGAAAATGCCTACATAAGTCCAAGTGGAGCAAAGTTTTTTCTGAGTGGAAATATGTTTGTCAAACTTCCAACCCAAAATCTCGAAAAAGCTGAGAATTGGTGTGCTGACAACAACATGAATCTTGAGAAACAGTTCAAATATATTTCAAATTGGTATCTTGTGAGCGGAGCGGATGACGTTTTTAGAAGATCAGTTCAACTTGTTGAACAAAAGACCGCGTTGCAGGCTGAACCCAGTTTTTATTTTCCGGTTGAGCTTAAAGCAGCGATCCCTGATGATATTTTTTTTGCAAATCAGTGGCATCTGAGAAATGGAGAGGGCCTTCCTGATGTGTCAGGTTCAGATCATGCACACGTTGCGGAGGCGTGGGACATTCTTTTTCAAATGGACAGAATTCCTGGAAAAGGTGTGAAAATTGGTATTATTGACGATGGTTTTGATCATGATCACGAAGATCTATCAGGAATATATCTTCCCGGACATGATTTTTATGACGGTGATGATCAACCTCTTCCCGGATCGCAGGACGCTCACGGAACGTGTTGCGCAGGTGTTATTGCTGCAAAAACAAACAATGGAAAAGGTGTGGCGGGAGCATGTCCGGAGTGTAAACTTATTCCGATAAGAATGAATTTCAGTGGTCCAACTCTTGATAGCATTGCAATTGAATCTTTCACATTTGCTGCTGATAATGGAGCCCATATTATTTCAAATAGCTGGGGCCCGGAAGATAATATGGGATCAGTTGACATGAGCCAACCGCTTAAAGATCTTGTAAAAACCCTGACTACAACAGGAAGAAATGGCAAGGGAATTATTATTCTTTTTGCTGCTGGAAACGGTAATGAATCAATTGAAGATGACGGTTTTGCAAGTAACCTGGATGTGTTTGGAATAGGTGCAACAAATGCGTCAGGAATTAGAAGCAGTTACTCAGATTACGGTGTTTCTCTTGATTTTATGGCTCCGAGCAGTGACAGTAATGGTTACAGTATTACTGATGGAATTTACACGACAGATAATATTTATAAAGGATACGTGCCGGGAACTATGGCTGGGGACACTTCCGGTCTATATGTTTTTGAGTTTGGCGGAACATCTTCATCCTGTCCGCTTGCTGCAGGAATTGCAGGACTGGTTCTTAGCGCAAACTCTGCTTTGACAAGAGATGAGGTGTATGAGATCTTTAAAACTACAGCTGATAAGGTTGGTGATGATGATTATGATGAAAATGGTTTCAGTGAGTACTACGGATTTGGCAGAATTAACGCCTGTAAAGCGGTTATAAAAGCATTTGAAATGGCAGGGAAAGATGTATCAGAGCTTGTCTGTGATCCTGAACCGACGGATTTTGAATATCCCGATGTTGATTATGAATTTGAAGACGATGTTCAAACTCCTGATCTTGAGCCTGATGAAGAAAATCCAGATGAAATAAAGCAGGATGATATTGCGGATAATATAGTTGTTGATGAGGATGATCTTATTGATGACACAGCTTTTTTAGATGAAGAAAATGATGAGATCTCTGACGAAGATATAAATAAGAAAGATGACGGATGCTCTTGTAGTTTTATAAAGATGTAGTGGAGGAAAAAGTGAAGAAGTTATTAGTATTTAGCCTTGTTATTGTTTCGATGCTTTTTGCATGTACAACGACAAAGGAAGTTAAAAAAACTGAATCTGCAAAACAGACTATTCAGAAAAAATGGGATTATCCGGCAGCGGAAAGAAAACTTGTAAAAGACAACTACTTTGGAGTTGAAGTTGAGGATTATTACCGCTGGCTTGAAGAAAATGATAAAGAACTTGTTCAGAAGTGGACGAAAGCTCAGAATGAATTTACAGAAAAGACTATCTTTTCATGGGATCAGCCTAAAAAGATCGAAAAAAGACTGACAGAAGTCTGGAATTACGACAAAATGAAAACACCTATAAAAAGAGGAGATAAACTTTTCTACCGTCTTTTAACAGGACTTCAGAATCAGCCTGGACTTTTTGTTCAGAATGCAGTCGGAGAGAAAAAAGTTCTTGTTGATCCAAATACTCTGAGCAAAGATGGAACAATAGCGATGGATTGGTGGTATGTTTCTCCAAAAGGAAAGTATATTGCCTACGGTCTGAGTGAAAACGGCTCAGAACAGTCATTTCTTAATCTTATTGATGTTGAAACAGGTGAAAAAATAGATAAGCCTATTGATGGTTGTCGCTATGCTTCTGTTGGCTGGCTTCCGGATGAGAGTGGATTCTTTTACTCAAGAAAACTTGATGGAAAGAACCCTGAAGAGATCGATATGGAACAGACGGTTAGGTTTCACAAGATAGGAACAGAAAGTTCAGATGATGCTGCGATTGCAAAATCATCTATCAAAGAGGCAATACTTGTTTCAACTATTGGAAATGAGGGAAAATGGCTTCTTCTTAGCGAATACAAAGGATCAAGCGGAAAAGCGAAGCTTGCTATTTACAACATTGAAACAAAAGAAACAAGACCTGTTGTTGATAACTATGACAACATTTATGAAGGTGATATCTTTAATGGTTTTATCTATATTAAAACTGACAAGGACAATGCCCTGAGCTGGAAAATTGACAGAGTTAATTGTGAAACGCTTGAATGGGAAAATGTAGTTCCTGCTCACGAAAAAGACGTAATAGATTACTTCGCGGTTTCAAATGGAAAGCTGCTCGTGACTTATATGCACGATGTCGCTGGAAGAGTGGTTCTTATCAATATAGATTCAAAGGAAACGCGTGAAATAAAACTTCCAGTGCTTGGAACGGTTCTTGGATTTTCTGCAGACTCTGAAAGTGATGAAATCTATCTTAGTTTTTCAAGTTTTGCCTATCCTCCGACAATTCTTAAATATACTGACAATGACGGTCTCAAAGTTTTCTGGAAGGCAAATGTTCCTGCAAAGTTCGATGATATTGAAACTGAGCAGGTTTTCTTTAAATCAAAGGACGGAACTGATATTCCAATGTTCATTGTTTATAAGAAAGGTCTTAAAAAAGATGGTAAATCACACTGCATGCTTAAAGGTTACGGTGGATTTAACGTGACGTATCCAATGTATTTCAGCAGTTCAAATCTCGTTTGGCTTGAAACGGGCGGAGTCCTCGCAATTGCCAACATCAGAGGTGGTGGAGAATATGGTGAAAAATGGCATAGAGCTGGAATGCTCGACAAAAAGCAGAATGTTTTTGATGATTTTGCATGGGCAATGAAGTATCTGTCAGATAACAAATATACATCATCTGAAAAGCTTGCAATCTGGGGCGGAAGCAACGGTGGACTTCTTACAGGAGCAATGCTTACTCAATATCCTGAACTTTTTCAGGCTGCACTCGTAGCTGTTCCTCTGCTTGACATGCTTAGATTTCATAAGTTCCTTATCGGAAGATACTGGGTAAGTGAATACGGCTCAAGTGATAACAAAGAGCAGTTCGAATATATCAATAAATACTCTCCATACCAGAACATCAAAAAAGGTGGAAAGTTCCCTGCAACCATGCTTACAGCCGGAGAACATGATTCAAGAGTTCATCCGCTTCACGCAAAAAAGATGGCTGCCGCACTTCAGTATGAAAATACATCAGATAACCCGATTTTTTTGTGGGTTGAAACAAAAGCAGGACACGGACAGGGAAAATCAACCAAGGCAAGAATCAAGGAAACCGCCATGGAACTTGGGTTTTTTCTTAAAATGCTTGATGTCGAGTAAATCTGACAATATCTGAAAATCTAAATATCTAATCTAAAAGTTGTTAAATTAATCTTAATGTTATATCTTGCCTAAAGTGATTTTCTGGAGGAGAAAAATGAATAAAGCTGAAATTGTTATTTACAAAGATTCTGAAGAAGAAAATTTTCATATAGATGTTTTAGTTAAAGATGAAACGGTATGGTTGAATCGCAAACAACTAGCAGTTTTATTTGGTAGAGATATGAAAACAATTGGTAAACATATTGGAAATGCTTTAAAAGAAGAGCTAAAGGATATTTCAGTTATCGCAAATTTTGCGACAACTGCATCAGATGGTAAAATATATCAGGTGAAAACAGAGCTTCCTGCAAAACAGGGAATCTTTTTTGATGGTCAGGTTTTTGAAGCATACAAATTTGTTTCTGATGTTGTGCGGACAGCTGAAAATTTGATAACTCCCATGACCGATTCCTGATAATTGACGAAAAGTGTCTCTATCATTTTGGAGCTTCATTCAAAGATCTTGGAAAAAAATGGTTTGCATTTTCCAAAATGGATGTGGAGATTTGACTCTTGTTTTCTTATCTGATAATTTAAGGTCGTTTTAACGTTTTAAGTGAGAGAAAACATGAAAAGAACGCTGTTTAAGAATGTAACAATATTTGATGGACACAAATTTTTTGAAGGAAGTGTTTCGATTTGTGGAAAAACAGTCGAAAAGATCTGGAAAAGTGACAACCCGACTGATGAAAGTGGTTATGATATCGTGACGGGGAATTACATTCTCATGCCCGGAATGGTCAATCTCCACACACACATCCCGATGACACTGTTTAAAGGCGTGAGCGAAGATCTGCCGCTTGAAAAGTGGCTTCATGAGAGAATCTTTCCGCTTGAAGCGAAGTTCATAACTCCGGAGATGGTATATCTTTGTTCTTTGTGGGGAATGGCGGAGATGCTTAGAAGTGGAATAACAACTTTTTCAGATATGTACTTCTATGAGGAAAAGGTGGCGCAGGCTGCAAAGAAGGCAAAAATAAAAGCGATTATTGGAGAGGGAGTGATTAACTTTCCGACTCCTGCAGGAAAAATGCCTGATGAAAATATCGAATATACTGAAGTTATTGCACAAAAGTATAAAGATGATGAGTTAATCTCTGTTGCAGTAGCTCCACATTCGCCATATCTTACTGAAGAAAAATATCTGCTTAGACTTAAGGAAATTTCTGACAGATTTTCAATTCCGTTTCATATCCACATGGCCGAAAGCAAAGCTGAAGTGAAAACATACATCGAAGAACACGGAAAAACAGAGTTCGAAAGATTTGAGGAGCTTGGACTTCTTTCGCAGCGATTTGTAGGTGCGCACTGTGTAAATATCACTGAAAAAGAGATTGATATAATGGCAAAAAAAAATGTAACCGTCGCTCACTGCCCGTCAAGCAACATGAAACTTGGAAGCGGGATTGCAAAAGTGGCCCGGATGCTTGAAAAAGGTGTGAACATCTGTGTTGCTACAGACGGAAGTGCTAGCAACAACAACCTCAATCTTGTTCAGGAAGCTGAACTTGCAGCAAAATCACAGAAAGCCTCAATGGGCGACCCAACTGTGTTCAAGTCACTCGAAGCTCTAAAATCCATCACTTCCAACGCAGGGAAACCTCTCGGGAATACCGCAGGAACAATAAAAGAAGGTGAAAAAGCAGACCTGGTGCTGATAAACACAGACAGCTGTGAAATGTTCCCAACTTATGATCCCGCAGCTTCCATACTTTACTCTTCTTCTCATTCTGACATTGAAGCCGTCTATGTGAACGGCGAAAAAGTCGTTGATAAGGGAAAAATTCTCACGTTTGATCTCGTAGAACTGAAGAAAGAGCTCTCAACGCTAGTGAAAAAGGTTAAGAAGAGTATCTGAAAAGTTATTCAACTATTTTTATATTGATACAGTTAAAAAATATGCTAAACTCCACTTTGTTCCTGATTTTTTCTTCATTTAGTAAAAGGTGAGAAAATGAAAAAGAAAATTCCTCTTGTTGAATACAGGAGAGAGCTTCCGTACACAAAGATACTTATTTATTTCCCGGGTGGAAGCAGTGTGGAAGATGATAGTTCTGCTGGGTTTGCTCATTTTTGTGAGCATCTTGCTTTTAAATTGAGAGTAGGAAAAGATGGAATTGCTGATTTTGTTGAGGGTCGCGGTGGAAACTGCAATGCTTATACATCACATGATCTTATTGTTTTTGAAGCGGTCGTTTTAAACAAATTTGTCGATGAAACTCTGGTCTTTTTTGAGAAGATTTTTAAAAAAGGTATCGAATCAATTGATGATGTTCATTTTGAAGAGGAAAAGAAGGTTGTGCTTCAGGAAATGGTGATGTACGAAGATGAGCCGATGGAGAATCTTTTCACTGAAATGATGAAAAATATGTTTCCCGGAAAAGGCTATGGCAAAAAGATCATTGGAATAAGAGAAGTCCTTGAAAAGTCTACGAAATACGATCTATCTGAGTTCTTTAAAACACGGGTTATGACAAGACCTTTTCTTGTCCTTTCAGGCGGGTACGGGAAGTCCCAATCGATTACGCTTGATGTGAATGATATAAGTTTTGATCTGAAGATATCTAAATGGAAAAGTCAGGACAAATTTGAAATAAAACACAATCAGAAAAAGAACTATTTTATTGCTGGCTGGAAACTTCCGCCTCAGGATGGACGAGTTGATGCCTGTCTGCGGATGATATCGGCACTTGTTTACGGTATGGATGGAGCTAGACTTTATAATGAACTGGTCTATGAAAAAAGTGTTCTGGATAATTTCAATATTCATTCAATAGGTGGAGTTGCGGGCAGTATGTTTATTCAGTCCGGAGCTTTTCCTTCAGAAAAGATCAGAAACCGTCTGGAAAAATGGATGAAAGCCTGGGAAAAATATTCTTTTTCTCAAACTGAGACAGCAAGAGCGAGAGAGGTTATTTTAAGCAATGAATACTTTAGTGGAGAAGGTCTTGGAAGTATGCCTGAAGTGACAGGAAAGAGTTACTTGCTTTTTGGTGACAAGGAAAAACTTGAAAAGGATTTCTTCTATGAATTCATGCACTTAACGGCTGATGATCTTAATAGGTTTAAAAATAAATATCTTACTTTGGACAAGATGATCTTTGGTCTTGGAAGAGGGAAAAGGTGTAGATTCAGCATATCTGATCTGAAAATTCCGAATGAAACTGCAAAAGTCAAAGTAAAAGAATTCATCAGATTCAAAAAACCAGGTGTAAAAGCAGTTCTTAAAAATATCAAGGATTCATCAATTCTTTCAATATACCTACTTAAAAAGAGTGGTGCTTTGTCAAATATCAAAGGAAAGCCCGGGTCTTTTAAACTTTTCCTTGAATCTCTATGCACAAGAGCTAACGGCATGAATAGAAATGAAACCGAATCGTATCTTGATAGATTTGGAATAACGCTTTCTCCGGTCTCTGGAAATAATACAGGCGGAATAAAAGTTAAGGTTAGAGATAATTTTGTTGATGAAGCTGTTGAGATCATTTCAAAAATACTTAAAAATCCAATTGATAAGGAAGATTTTGAACAGGAAAAACTGTATACACTTTCAAATCTTTCCATTGCTGAAGAAAGCCCCGGATACCATATTCAGAACAGAATACATAAGGAGCTTTTTGAAGGAACTGCCTATGAGAATACAGTTTTAGGAACGGTTGAAGGAATACGTAAAACAAAACATTCTGATATCAGAAAAATTCGTGATAAATTTTTCAGAACCGGCAATTTTGCTGTTGCAATGGCAGGATCAGCAGATGAGAAAATACTTCATGATATTTCAGAAGCAGTCATGAAAAAAGGAGTAAGAAAAAATCCGCCGGTATCTCATAACTTTGAAGACCTTAAAGAAGATATCATAAGAATTCCGCTTAAAGCCCGTAAGCAGGTTCATGTTGCAAGAGTTTTTAGAGGGCCTTCAGTTTATGATAGTGATTTTGATACTGTAAAATTAATTGACAACTACATGATGGGTCAGAAATCGCCCTATTTTCAAGAGCTTAGAGAGAAAGCGGGTCTGGTTTATTCCCTTGATGTAACCGGGATGTCTGGCATGATGGGCGGCTACCTTGTTTTTTCTGCAATTACCAGTCCTGAAAACGTCGAGAAAGTGATGAAAGGAATTGAAAAGTCAGTTTCGTGGCTCAGAAAAGGTAAGATTAACAGTGCTTATCTTGAAGAAACAAAGAATGGTCTTATTACTAACCTTGCAAATTCTGTGGTTCAAAGCAACTACCACGCTTTTAATCTGGCTCTTGAAGAAGCTCTTGAACAGCCTTCAGGACTGTATCTCAAACAGTCTGAAACGATTAGAAAGATCTTAAAGAAAGATATGACTGAAAGTGCCCGGAAGTGGTTAAGTCATGGTATGTGGATCCTTGCCGGAGACGTCTAAAAAAAGAAATCCACGTTTCGCTTGAAAAAAAGAGGATTTAATCGTAGTATTTATCTAAGTGGAGTTCTGATTTTAAATTCAGGTCCTTTTCGGGAGATTGTATGTTTTTTAAGAAAAAATGGGCACTGGTGTTATCGGGTGGCGGTGCAAAAGGAATGGCTCATATAGGTGTTCTAAAGTTTCTTGATGAACTTGGTGTAAAACCGGGGTTGATCGTAGGTACCAGTGTTGGTGCAATACTTGGTGCGTTTTATGCGTGTGGAATGAGTGGTCGGGAAATAGAGGATTTTATTATAAAGGAATTTAACTATAGAGATTATTTTGATATCAAAACACTTCATCTGCCTGACAATACGTTGACTAAAGCTCTTCAGGCTGGAGAAACTATAAAGAATCTTTTTACAAGGTCCGGTGTAGATTCCGGATCCAGGATCTATGATAAGGTGCTTGAGCTGACTGGAGAAAAAGAATTTGGTGAAGAGAACATCACTTTTAGATGTAATTCCGTTGATATTGTAAATCATGAGCATGTTGTACACCGGTCTGGAAAAATTGCGGATGCTGTTAAAGCCTCAATATCTGTTCCTGGTTTTTTTTCTCCCTGCAAAATGGATGGAAAGCTTTTGGTTGATGGCGGTGTTTATGAAAACATGGCAGTCAGTGTTGCTAGGGAAGAAGGTTTCAGTGATGTAATAGCAGTGAATTTAAACAACGATAATCCTGTTAATGTTGAAACTTTAGAGTATGGGATCGATGTTATTATTGAGGCTTTATTTGTCAACAGCAGGATAAGAAAAAGAGAAGGAATACATAAGCCTGATCTTGAAATAATCGCTACTGATGGACGTCGTTCAGAAGACTTTTCAAATCCCGGAGAACTTATTCAGATGGGGTATGAAAAAGCGGCAGAACATAAAAAAGAAGTTGTTAGGATTACTGTTCCATTTTTTAACTTTTTTAACAAAAACTGATAGGGAGATATCAATGATCTTTAAAAAATCTAGTGTGTTGCTGATTACTTTGTTAATGTTATTTGTATTTGTTTCATGCAAAAAAGATGTTGCGAAAGTTCCGAAAGTTGAAATTAAAGTGGAAAACAATTTTGATTGCGGAGTTTTTACACCACCTTGGGGTTACGGATACTGGGAAGACTGGGGAAAGGCTAATCCTGACAAATTTGAACCGTGGTATGTTTCAGTTATTCCTAAAATGGCAAAGATTACAGGTGATGAGATAGAATCATGTTCCCATCTTGATAACTTTTTTATTGGTTTTTCAAAATTTCAAAATTTAGAAGCCTTCTCAAGAATGACTCATCTTAAAATGCTTGATATGCGATTTTCTCAGGGAATAAAAGACCTTAAGCCGATTAGTAAGCTTGAAAATCTTGAGTATCTAAATATCTGGAAAACGTCTGTCACAGATCTTACTCCAATAGTGAAACTTCCAAAATTAAAAAGAATAGATGCTAAAATGACAGCAATTGAGGATATTTCAATGCTGAAGGACATGAAACAGCTTGAATCGATTGATCTTCTGCAGACAAAGGTAAAAGATATTTCTGTATTCAGTGAGCTTCCAAACTTGAAGGAAGTTCTCCTGTGTTCAACAGAAGTTAAAGATCTTTCACCAGTTTATCCGATTGCAGAGCAGATAACATATATAGATATCTGTAATATAAAATTCAGAGATTTCGAGAAACTCAGAATGTTTAAAAATCTACAGAGACTAAAAATCTGGGGGCTCCCGATTAAAGATGCTTCATTGTTTTCGGAAATGAAAGATCTTTATGAACTTGATCTGTGGAATACTAAAATTACAGATCTTTCTCCTCTTTTTAAACTGACGAAACTTAAAAGGCTTGTAATAATAGGCTTAAAAATAGATGAAAAACAGCTGGAGATTTTAAAGAAAAACAATCCGGGAATAAATATAATTAGAAAACTGTAATTAGCAGAGAGGCTTTCCGCAACAATACTGACAGTCGTCTCCGTTCTGTTTCGAACTTTCGGTTACTTTAATGATTTTCGGTTCCATAATTTCCTCCAACAGGTTACATTTTAAGTATAACTCTTGCTTAAGATAAATTCAAGTGATTTTTTCATGCAGCTTCTTTTGAGCTTTAGCCATAACACATTCGTGGAAACTATGAGCTGTAATTTCCATGCCATTTTTTATTGCATTTCCATGGCATCTGTTACAGTAATTCCTATCTATGCAGTCAGGGCAGTCTTTAAGATCACTGAGTTTAATCTTTCTGATCGTTTTAAGTGTCTGAGAGTTTTTCCAGATATGATCTAAGGTTTCATTTTTTATATTTCCTGCTTTTCTTCGAATTTCAAGACACGGAAAAACATTTCCTGCAGGATCAAGGGAAAACAGAGATCTGGCTGCATTGCATGGAAAATCATCAGGGTTTTTGTCTTTTAGCCTTGAGCTGAATTTTTTGTTAGCTGTTTTAATACACTGCAAAAGTTCATCACCGGTGATGTTTAAGTCAACAGGTGACATGTCTCCATTTCTCTTTGGAAACATTTCGTAATTAATAACGGTCTCGATTTGTTTGTTTTCTAAAAAGTCTAGGATATTATTGAAGAATTTAACGTTATTTCTGTTAACACTTATTGCTGCCTGAACAGAAACTCCGAGTTGTTTCATTGTTCTAAGAGTTGTAACTGCTGAGTCAAAGGAGCCTTGAACTCCTGTGAAATTGTCATGAATTTCTGAGTTGTGACCATGAATTGAAACTTGAAAGGTTGAGATGCCTTTTTTTGCGATTCTTTTAAGAAGTTTGTGGTCCGGGTTAAATCCTGAACTCATAATGGAAACGGCAATCCTTTTTGCTCTGAAATAGTTGAAAACTGATTCAAAATCTTTGTGTAAAAGAGGATCTCCTCCAGTTAATATTGCATAAATTCCACCGAGAGTATGAAAATTATCAATAAATTTAAAATAATCTTCTTTTTCAATTTCATCTTTTTCAGGAACTTCACTTCTATCAATATAGCAATGAGTGCAATTTAGAGGACATCTGTACGTAAGTTCCACTATAGTTGAAACTGGAATGATTCTTTTAGCAGCGTAAATTACAAGTTCATCAAAAACAGAAGATTTCTCTTTTTCCGTAGGTATCTTTTTGGGCGCAGTTGATCTGACGAGGTTGTTTTCAATTATCCCGGTAGCCTTAAGTGATTGAATGAATTCAGAATTAATGTCGATCCCAGATCCTTTGCCATGGTCAATATTTTCAATAATAGTTCCACCATCGGCGTTAAGTCTGTATTCTCTACCGCTTCTATGGTCAAGCACAATAAAAAAGTCATTGTAACGATGATATGAGATCCGGGACGATATTTTCATTGATGTCTCTTTCAAACTATTTTGCTAAAAGTAGTTCCTTTTGGTTTTTAAGTCAAATTCAACAATTTGCATATCTTGCATTTTACTTAAAATATAGTATAAAAATAGACCTGTTGTTTAAAGTAATTATTTTGTAGGGAAAGCAGGCTATGAGTGAATCAAAGAAAAAGCTTTTTAAACTCCTTGAGGGTTGGGAGACGACTTTGCCTGAAGAGATAGCTCCGTTTGTTAGAAGGAAAGCAATGGAGCTTGATGATGAGGTGATCGAAGATTTTTTTGAAAAGTTCAAGGTGGCTGGAATTGATTGGGGTTTTTCAGAGTATGCCCCACTTGTTAAAACAGTTCTGGATGCTACTCTGAGTCGTCTTTTAAATACTGACATAAGAGGTGATAAAAACCTGAAAGAGGCTTTAAAATCACTGAAAAACGGAGAATATGAAAGATTAGTGATCATTGCTAATCATCTTAGTTATTCGGATGCCAATATTCTTGCAACGTCTTTTGATAAATATTTTCAGGAAGCTGGCCTGGGTAATATGCTTTCTGTAATAGCAGGACCGAAAGTTTTCACACATCCGCTTCGAAAATTTTCAAGTATGCATTTTAATCCCCTTCTTATTGCACAGTCTCAATCTGTAGCTACAGGCGAGGCGACACTTCCGCTCAGAGTTATTGCAAGAGCTGCAGTGAAGGTTGTGAAAGATATCAGGGAAAATGTTAAGATCTTCCTTGTTTTTCCGGAAGGTAAAAGAAGTCGTGATGGTGCGCTTACCCGATTTCTGCCAGGGGTTTATAGACTTATTGATACTGGAGATGTTAGAGTTCTTCCTGTTTCTGTGCTTGGAGGTGACAAATTTCTGCCGATCTCCTGTTCCAATCTAAGTTATACCGATGTAAGAATAAATATTGGAAGTATGGAAAACATAAAAGATATCCGTGAAAAGTATCAGAACTTGCCTAATTTCAGACAGGATGCGATGGATTGTCTAGGTAAGAAGCTTGCTGAGCTTCATCCGGAAGAAAAAAGAGGAGTTTACGGCGTATGAGTAGAAAGCTTAACTCCTTAAAGGAAAAATTTATAGTGAGTCCCACACTCACAGTTCTTGTTGAGTATCTTGAGCAGATGAAAAAGGATAAGATGTGGGACAAAATGATAGAGGTGCTTAACAACTGGAAAGGTTCGGAAACTCCCGAGGTAAATTTTTATAGAGGTCTTGCCTACGTTAATATGGGAAAAGCTGAAGAGGGGACAGCTGAACTTAGGAAAGTAGTTCAGAAAAATCCAAACCACTTTGCAGCAAAACGGGAATTGGAAAAGCTAGGTGTTGATAAGGACAGCCCTGAAAAGGAATTTGGCCCGGGAGCAGATTTAAGCAAAATACTCATCGTTGATAAAACCCCGGAAAATAGTGAGATGTACAGAGGCCTGTTTTTTCGGAATATTTCTCTGTTAATTATTGTTCTTATTTTTGTTGCAGTTGGTATTTACTGGTTTTTTATAAGAGAAGATAAGGCGAGATCTTATGAAATACAACTTGAGAATCCGAGTGCAAATTTTGTATCCACAAGTTACTCGGAGTATAGTCAGGAAGTTAAGAGATTCAAGATCGTAGATATTAAGGAAGACATCGGTCAGCCTGTAAAGAAGAGTATTCTTTATCTTGCCGGTTTTGCTATGCTGGACTATCATCTTGAGGGTGAGCTGAATGAAATGTCACAGCTTAAAATGTATTCGACTCTGGTTACGGCTAAGGGTTTTGAGCTTCAAAATCTTGTTGATTATGTAGAAGGTGTTGCAGCTCCAAAAGGCACACAGCTTTATCATAAGCTTGAAGCTGATTTTCCAAAATCACAAATGCAGATAAAGCGACTCAATATAAACGTTCCTGCAAAAGTTTCAAAGGATAATCTAAGAGAAAGTTTTTATTTGGCGCTGATGTTTTTTAGAAGAAACGATTTCAGGGTGGCAAAGACGGTTGTTGACAAGATTCTTTTGGTTTTCCCGGAGTATGAGCTGGCAATGAAGTTAAAGATAATGATTCGTGCCGGTTCATCTATAGAAAATAATTTTACTTTTAAAGAAGCTGATAATGACCTCTTGATTCTTGACAGGTGGAAAACCCTCAGCATTGAAAGGTATTATGCCGGTGAGGCTAGAATACTTCTTGGAAAAGCTTCACATCGATATGATATTGAAAGGGATGGGTTTTATTCTGTCTGTCCCGGAAGAAGTTTTTGTAGGGATATAGTGAAAAGTTTTATTAATAGAGGTAACACAAAAGAAGCTTCGAGAATGGCTTTGTATATGAAGGAGCAAAAGGAAAATCACAGAAATGCCGAAGATGTAAAGCTTGTTATGGAGACAAGTTTTCTCGAGGGAGATTACAGCAACTGCTATTTTTCCTTCAGAGAGCTTCAGCAGTTTTTTCCAAATGAAATAAATAATGACATGTTTAAAAGAGGAGCGCAGTGCAGTGAAAAGAACGGCTATTTTGAAGAAGCTGTTGCTGCCTATGAAAAAATAAATGAAAAGGATCCAGATCCCAGTATAACGGCAAAAATATTAAGAATGAAGTACAGACTTTCTCAGGAGGAACTTTATTTCACTCAGCTGGAAAAACTTGCGAAAAAAAATTCGGACAACAAATCGATACTTTACAGCTTTCTTGATGCCTTAAATAAAAAAGAAAATCTTCAAAAGACGATCCCTGTTCTTGAAAAGATCTATAAATTGGAAAGTGACGATAAAAAGATCAATATAATAAGTCAATATCTTCGTAATGGAGCCGTTTTTCAGGCAGTAACGCATCTTCAGGAGTTGAAAGAACAGAAAAAATATAGGATTCTGCTCAACACTATCTACAACAGATACATGCTTTTTGAAGAAGCTGATGAAGTTCTTGCAAACGGAGAGCTCAATGATCCTTTGTGGATGTTTTTTAGAAAACAGGTTGAGTTAAGCCGACAGAAGGAGTATCAACTTGTTGCAAAAAATATAGATAAGAGGATGCAGACACTTGATAACTGTGAACCGGCTTTTCTTTATCTTCTTGCTGAAAGCTACAGAAACCTTGGAGATAAGCAGAGGACATTCGGAATGATAGATTCCATTCTTGAGTGTAATTCCCACTATCTTCCCGGACTAGTGTTTGCTGCTGAGATAACATACTATCAGGGTGATCTTACCAAAGCTAGGGAAGGAATTTCCTATCTTCTGGAAAATGAGAAATTTCTTTCTCCCGGCAAGATATTTTTTCACAACTATCTTGTTCTTTTAAATGCGGAGATCATGGTCAATATTGGAAAAGAAAATCAAATTATGGGTTATCTGAAGAAAAATCTGCAAAAGAAATTTAAATTTGGCGACAGAGAACAGGAGAAAGCTGGTGATATTCTCGAAAAACTTAAAGAATCAAAAGCTTCTATTCTAGAAAAACACCTGAAAAGAAACTTCAAATTCAAAAAATCTAAAACAAAAGACTGAACTCTCTTTTTGGAGGAAAAATGCACTACAATCATTTACAGATCGAATCAAAATGGCAGAAAAAATGGATTGACGACGGATGTTTTAAATACAAAGGCGTAAGCAGTAACAAAAAGAAGTATTACATGCTTGAGATGTTCCCTTACCCATCAGGAAAACTGCATATGGGACATGTGAGGAATTACTCAATAGGCGATGTTGTTTCAAGATATTACTTCCGTTGTGGATACGATGTTCTTCATCCAATGGGTTGGGATGCTTTCGGTCTTCCAGCTGAAAATGCAGCAATTGAAAACAATATTCCTCCTGCAAAGTGGACATACAGTAATATTGAGGCAATGAGAGAACGATTCCATCAGCTTGGATTCAGTTATGACTGGGATCGTGAGATAGCAACGTGTTCTCCGGATTACTACAGATGGGAGCAACTGTTTTTTATTGAAATGTTTGAAAAAGGACTGGTTTATAAAAAGAAAAGTGAAGTGAATTGGTGTCCGCAGTGTAATACGGTTCTTGCTAATGAGCAGGTTGAAGATGGAAATTGCTGGCGACACGGAACTCCGGTTGATAAGAAAAAGATCGAGCAGTGGTTTTTTAAGACAACGGCCTATGCACAGGAACTTCTTGAAAGTCTTGATGATCTTAAAGACTGGCCGGAACATGTTAAGGAAATGCAGAGAAACTGGATCGGAAGAAGTGAAGGCACGTTCATCGATTTTAAAATTAGTGGAACAGATAAGGTTCTTTCAGTTTTTACAACCAGGCCTGACACTCTGATGGGAGTTACGTTTGCAAGCATGTCAGTTGACCATGAAATGGCCTCTGAAATTCTTGAACAGACTGATGACCCAAAAACGATGGAAGCCTTTTTCAAGGAAGTTAAAGAGCTTCATGAAGCAACAAAGGACGATTCTTACGAAAAGAAAGGCTTTTTCACTGGAAAAAACCTTGTTCATCCTGTTACGGGAGAGGAAATTCCATTGTATTTCGGAAACTTTGTTCTTGCAGATTATGGAACAGGAATTGTTATGGCAGTGCCTGCTCACGATCAGAGAGATTTCGAATTTGCACAAAAATATGAACTTCCGATTAAAGCTGTTATTAAACCGTTTGATAAGGATTTGGAACTGCCTTTAACTGAAGCTTTCACAGAGCTTGGAGTTATGTTTAATAGCGGTGATTTTAACGATCTGTCATCAACAGAAGGTAAAAAGAAAGTTGCCGAGTACCTTGCGGAAAAAGGCTCGGGAAAAGTTGGAGTAAACTATAGGCTTAGAGACTGGGGAATAAGTCGTCAGCGTTTCTGGGGAACACCTATTCCGATGATAAATTGTGAAAAATGCGGAACTGTTCCTGAAAAGAAGGAAAATCTGCCGGTAAGACTTCCTGAAGAAGTTGAATTTACCGGAGCTCAAAGTCCGCTTAAAGATATGAAGGAATTCTATGAGACGACCTGTCCGGTCTGTGGCGGAATTGCAAAACGCGAAACTGATACGATGGATACTTTTGTTGAAAGTTCATGGTATCACATGAAGTACTGTGATCCTAGATCTGAGAATGAACCTTTTTCAAAAGATGAAGTCAATCATGCAATGCCGGTTGACCAGTATATCGGTGGTGTTGAACATGCAGTAATGCATCTTCTTTACACTCGTTTTTTCACAAAAGTTCTTGCCGATCTTGGATATGTTAACTTTAGAGAACCAGTAAAAAGACTTTTAACTCAGGGAATGGTATGTATGGAGACTTATTCAGCAAATGGCGAATATGTCTATCCTGACGACGTTTCATATGTTGATGGAAAAGCAATCAGAACTTCAGATGAAGCTCCGGTAGTGATCGGTCGTGTTGAAAAGATGAGTAAATCAAAGAAGAACGTTGTTGATCCAGTTAAGCTTATTGAGAAATACGGTGCAGATACAGCCAGACTTTTTGTTCTTTTTGCAGCTCCTCCGGAAAAAGATCTTGAATGGTCGGAAGATGGTGTTGAAGGTTGTGCCAGATTCCTTCATAGAGCCTGGAACATTGTGACAGACAATATTGAAATGATAAAAAATACTCGCAAGATTGGTGAAGAAGTAACTGATGGCAAAGATCTCTGGGCAAAGACAAATGAGACTATTAAAAAAGTTTCTGAGGAGATCGAAAGGTTCCATTTTAACACAGCTATCAGTGCAATAATGGAGCTGGTAAACGCTACCTATAAGTTCAAGGCTGATAATGATGAAAAGAAGACAGTCTTTGCAGATGCACTCAAAAATATGATCATGTTGCTTAATCCTTTTGCTCCTCACATCAGTGAAGAACTTGCTGAACTTTGCGAAATGGAAGCACTTGCAAAAGTCGAGTTTCCGAAACTTAACGAAAAAGCGCTTGTTAAAGATGAAATTCTTATTGTTGTTCAGGTCAACGGAAAGCTCAGAGACAGATTGACACTTAAAGCAGACATAACGAAGGAAGAAGTTGAAGCTGCTGTTCGGGAAAAAGATTATTCACAGTTTCTTAAAAGCGGTCAAGTCAGAAAAGTGATCTATGTCCCTGGAAAACTTATTAACGTGGTAGGCTGAGATGTCTTATCCGCCTTCAATAAAAACCTACATAGATACCGATGGTTTCGGAGGTGTTTTCTTCATAAATTCTCCTGAACGCTATGTTTTTGTTAAAATGAAAGAGGAACTCCGCCAACTTGTTAAAGATAAAGGCGAGAAGGAAGTTTTTTTCTATGATATGAACGATAATAAAAACATTATTCCGGAAGCTGTAAATACTGCCCGTGAAATAGGTTTTTTCTCTTCTCAGAAGATAGTCGTTCTTGAACTTTCTGCGAAATTGACGGATAAAGATCGGAAAATGCTTCAGGATTACATAGATGTTTCAGAACAGAACAACTTTCTGATAGTCTTAATTTCTGAAATTGATAAAAGAACAAAGTTTTTTAAGGCACTACGGCAGATGAAAAAGATCTATTCTGAAATTCATGAGCCGGGCCCCGGAGATATCAGACAGTTTGTCAGAAATAGTTTTATGCCGTTTAAACCTGATGGTAAGTTAGAAGATTTTTTTGTGAATTCTCCTGACAGGGATCTTTTTTATGTTTATAACGAAATTGAAAAGATAAAGCTTTTTGCAGAAAGTAAGGGAATGGAAAATATCACTCTTGAAAAAGTTGATTCGATACTTTACGGACTCAGTGAACAGGTTATATTTAAAATAATGGACATGCTTTCCGCAGGAAAAAAACCCGATGCAATAAAGCTATATCGGGAAACGATGATAACGGAAGGCGAATACAAAGTGAATCCTCTAATAGTTTCTATGTTCTTCAGACATTTTAGAGGAATAATGAAAGCAAGGATACTGCTTAGAGATCACCAAGGTTCCGAACTTCAGTCTTTTCTTAATAAAAACAGGCTCTTCTACATGAAAAGGTCAGCTGAAGCTCTCGCAGGAAAATATAAGAACATCACATTACTACAGGCGCTCGGAAAGCTTTCAAAAATTGAGCTTGGCATGAAGGGCGCATACGGTATTGGAACCACATCTACATCTATCGAACTCGAACAATTTATGGCTCAGTATTTTTAGAACAGAGTTAATCGTGATCTTTTGTATTCTGCAGAGTCTCAAGGCGCTCTAAAGTTTTTTCAATAACTTTCTTATTTTTTACAAAATAGCGGTTTAAACGTTCCATAAGCTGTTTTTGTCTTTGCTTATCATTTAAATAATATTCGTGTTCTAATAACTTTTTTGCCCAATCCAAATTAGATTTCACTTCTGCAGGAATCCTTTCTCCGTCATGGCGAACTGCGTCATTTGGACACACATCATGACAAACCCCGCATCGTATGCATTCACTTTGATTTATTACTGCAACACTTTCATCCATTGAGATAGCGCCGACAGTACATTCATTGACACATATTTGGCATCCGACACACATTTCTCTGTTTATCCAAGGCATTTTCATTTTCTCCTTTTTAAATTTTGTCTATTTTCATATTTATAACAACCACTTATCTTATTCTCTTAAAAAACTAGTCATCTCTACAATGTTTTTAAATAAAAGTCAATTCTACGTTAGGCTGAATGTTGATATTGAGGACAAGATTGGTCCTGTGCGTGCAAAGCAGAAAAAACCTCTTGACATAGGTTTCAGGTGTGGTATTTTTATCAACCGTCGACTTTGTCCGGCGGCCGTCGACCTTGTCCGGCCACAAGCTTTATTTACCATATTTTTTTGGAGATGAACATGACCAGAAGAAAAATCCTTATTATGGGTGCCGCAGGTAGAGATTTCCACAATTTCAACACTTTTTTTAGAACAAACAAAGATTGTGAAGTTGTAGCATTCACAGCAACACAGATCCCGGATATCGACGGAAGAAAATACCCCGCCGAACTTTCAGGCGAACTTTATCCTGAAGGAATCCCGATCTATGACGAATCAGAACTTACTAAGCTTATCAAAGATCTTAAGGTTGAAGAAGTTGTTTTCGCTTACAGTGATGTTCCTTACAGTTACGTAATGAGCAAGAGTGCTCTTGTTAATGCTCTGGGAGCTGATTTTACACTTCTTGGTTATGATAAGACAAAGGTTAAATCAACTAAGCCTGTTATTTCTATTTGTGCTGCAAGAACAGGTTGCGGAAAAAGCCAGACTACAAGATTTATCTATGATATTTTCAAAAAGATGGGCAAAAAGGTTGTTGCTATTCGTCATCCAATGCCTTACGGCGACCTTGTTGCACAGAAAGTTCAGAGATTTGCTGAAATTAAAGATCTCGAGTTTCATAAATGTACAATTGAAGAGATGGAAGAATATGAGCCACATATTGCTGCTGGAAATGTAATTTATTCCGGTGTTGATTATGAAGCGATCGTAAGAGCAGCGGAAAAGGATATTGCCGGTGAGCCGGATGCTATTCTCTGGGATGGCGGAAACAACGATTTCCCTTTCTATGATGCTGATCTTAAAGTTGTTGTAGTTGATCCTCTTCGTCCAGGACACGAAGTTTCTTATTATCCTGGTGAAGTTAATGTCTGTATGGCTGATGTTATCATTATCAACAAAATGGACAGCGCAACTCCTGAAGATGTTGAAACTGTAAAGGCTAACTGCAAAAGACTTGCTCCGAATGCAGTTGTTATCGAAGCTGACAGTGCACTTTCTGTTAATGGCGACATTAAGGGAAAGAAAGTTCTTGTTGTTGAAGATGGCCCAACTCTTACACATGGTGGAATGAAAATTGGTGCTGCAAGTGTTGCTGCAAAAAGATTTGGTGTTGCTGAAATGGTTGACCCAAGACCTTTTGCTGTTGGCAAGATCGCTTTTACATACGAAAAATATCCTAATATCGGTGAAGGAATCCTTCCTGCTATGGGTTATGGTGATGAGCAGAAAAAGGACCTTGAGACAACAATGAATGCTATTAAGGCTGATGTTGTTCTTAGTGGTACTCCAATTGATCTTGGTAGAGTTGTAAATTCTAATAAGCCAATAGTAACAGTTGGTTATGAGCTCAGCCCAAGAGATAACGGCGCTGCAGAACTTGAAAAGATCATAGTTGACAGACTTTTTAAATAAGTTCTTTCAGTTTTGAAGTTTAAGGGGGGCTCTTTTTGAGCCTCCTTTCTTTTTTGAATGGAGTTTGCATGAAAATAGTGGTTGCTCTTGGTGGAAATGCACTCATTAAACCAGGGGATAAAGGAACAATTGAAGATCAGGAAAGAAATATCAGAGCTTCAGTTGGCGGAATAGTGGAACTCATTAAAGATGGTCATCAGGTTGTTGTTACACATGGTAACGGACCTCAGGCCGGATCAAGACTTATCCGAAACGAAATGGCGGAAACGGAAGTTTATCCCGATCCTCTTGTTATCTGTGTCGCAGATACGCAGGGTAGTATGGGATATATGATTGAGCAGGGTCTGATGAACTGTCTTTCAAAAGCTGGGAAGCGACCGAAGATCGCAACTCTCGTTACTCAGATTGAGGTGAATCCAAACGATTCAGCTTTTAGAAAACCGACAAAACCTGTAGGTCCCTTTTATAATCAGCAGAAAGCGCTGACAAAGATGAAAAACGGTTGGAAAATGGTTGAAGACAGTGGCAGAGGTTATAGGCGTGTTGTTCCTTCTCCGATGCCTCTTCGGGTTCTGAATCCAAACGCGCTGACAACTCTTCTTGATGCAGGTTTTACAGTCATAACTGGCGGTGGTGGTGGAATTCCAGTTTACCGGAAGGATTCCCGAGGCTTTGTGGGTATTGACGCTGTTATCGATAAGGATCTTGCAAGTGTTATGATCGCAAAGACCATTGATGCGGATATGGTTGCAATACTCACTGGTGTTGAGAAAGTTGCGATTGATTTTAAATCCGATGAGCCTAAATGGATAGACAAAATGACTGCAAGAGAAGCTGAAAGCTATATGGCTCAGGGTGAATTTCCTGCAGGAAGTATGGGCCCTAAGATGAAAGCTGCAGTTGATTTTGTTAAAACAAATCCCGGAAAGAAAGTCCTAATCACTTCTGAAGGCAAACTTATTGATGCTATGAACGGAAAGACAGGTACGTTAATAGTTCACAGTTAAGGATTGCTTTCTGAAAAAATTATCTGATATTTTTAAGATTAAATTAGATGAAATAGTTTTTACCTTGAATTATTTTTCGATACAGTATTTTTGACGGCTTATTCCTGTTATGGCACAGTCATCAGATATACATTCATAATCTTCATCACATTCTTTACCAGTTTCTTTTTGAGCAACACACCAGCCATTAGCTTCTGTTCCGTATTCATCATCATCGTAAGCGCAGTAAAAAAGCTTACCTTTCTGCTGTGAGCAGTATTTATTATCAGGAGTCTTACCACTGAGACAGGTTGTACGACATTCGTGTGTGGTTGAATTGAATTGATAATAAACCCAGAATGGGGCTGGTTTTGTCCCTTTATTTATATGACATACCGTGCAGGCAGTTGAGGTGGCACAGTTGCCATCACTACACACTTGTTGTGTCGGAATATATCCTGAATCATACAGCCATCCAGTTGCTGTGCATGCCGTTTTGTTGAGGGTGTTTGGACATGTTGATGCTGTACTCCATGAGTCAGGGTTACAGGTTTTAAAGCTTATGGAAGAGTAACAGATTTTATCTCCTGAATTAAACCACGCACCTTGGTAGGCACAGTGGTCAGGAGTGTTTGGAACACAGTATGAGTCAACCGGTGTTGCAGGGAAGTCATCTTCTGTACAGTCTCCCGTCGTACATGCGTCATTCCCAAGGTCTGTACATTTTTGACCAGGGCCGAGGTCTAATTGGCAGCTACCAGCTTCATTACAAAAGTAATTTGTGGCACAACCACCATTGTCAACACAATTGCCGGTTGCAATACACGTTCCTGTTACTGAGTCACAGGAATTGGGGGTGCATGCTGAAGTAGTAAGGCCCGTATTGTCACAAACTCCGGCACCGTCGCAAAAAGCTGCTTCCGTAGAGTGTGTGATGCCGCCGCTACATGTCGCATCTTGGCAAATGATAGACGTGTCGAAAAGGGAGCACACTCCAAGACCGTCGCATGTTCCAGTTGTTCCACATGTTGATGCATCTTGAGTTGCACAGTCATCATCAGGATCTGTATCAGCAGGAATTGGTGAACATGTTCCTTCAAGATCTGTGACATTACAAGCAGAGCAGAGTTCAGTACAGTCACTGTTACAGCAGAGACCGTCAACACAGTTGCCACTTAGGCAGTCATCTCCGGTAAATGTTCCGTTGTCACATACACTGCCAAGGCTCAGTTTCTCTATACAAATATGATTGTCTTCATAGTAGGCATCCATGCAGGCTGTGCATATCCAGACTCCATCATTTTCTTCACATTTTCTATTGCTAACAGCACATGTAATGCATTCGTCTGAAATGTTGTCAATGTCAGGTATTTCTTCATCGGTGTCATCTCCGATAACGTCGTCGTCACCAGTATTACCTGTGTTGCCTGTATCACCGGTATTTCCTGTGTCGCCAGTATTTCCTGTGTCGCCAGTGTTGCCAGAATCATCGTCGCTCACCATTTCATCGGTGTCAGATGTTTCATTGTCGTTGGTGACGATCTTTTTTGTATTATCACCACATGATGCAAGCCCAAAAAGCATTGCAATAATAATAAAGCCAATAAAGTTCTTCATTAAAAAAACCTCCAGAATAAAAAATCTAAATTAAGACAAGCATATTATCGTTATATATATATGTTGTCAAATTTTGAGAAAAAGTATGCGTTAGTTCTTATTTTAAGGATTTTCTTTTTAGTCTTACATATACTTCGCTGGGACCTTCTTTTTCAGTGAACCTGAGCTCAAAATGATTGCGATAGGCTTTCAGTAGCTGAGAAAGCTGAATATAGCCATAGGTTCTGGGATCAAATCCGGGATCAAGCTGGCTTAGATAATTTCCGAAAAGTCCAAGGTGGACCCAGTCAGCATCTCCTGCCATATTGAAAGCTTCCGTAAGAAGTGGAATCGGATTGGGTTTTTTCTTTTTTGCGACAGGTTTTTTCTCGGAATTCTTTGTTTCCTCTTTTGTCTGACTATTTTCAGATAGAATTGCGTTATCCTCAAGATCTTCCTGATTAAGTTCAAGATTTTCGGTATAAGTAAAAATATTACACGCCTTAACAAAAGGTTTGGGTGTAGTGGATTTACCGATTCCCATTACAAAAAAACCTTCCTCTCTGATCCTTGTTGCAAGTCTTGTGTAGTCACTGTCAGAACTTACGAGACAAAAAGCATCACATACATCTGAATGCAGAATATCCATCGCGTCAATTATCATTGCACTGTCAGTTGCATTTTTTCCAACTGTATATCTGAACTGTTGAATAGGTTGTACCGCATGATTGTTAAGTGCCGCTTTCCATCCCTTCATCTGAGGTGTTGTCCAGTCACCATAAACCCTTCTAATAGTTATGTTTCCGAACTTGGCACCCTCGGTAAGTATCTTGTCAATAAGTGACGGCTGAGCGTTATCTCCATCGATAAGTACTGCCATTTTTCTGTTAGATCTTATATCCTTGGTCATGTATCCTCCTTAATTATTCATTTTGAATAAGCGTGAAATTATACATTAATCAATATTTATTGCAAATTGCCACGGCAGCACAGAAGGCTGTTGAAAATGCCGCCTGAATGTTATATCCGCCGGTATCTCCGTCAACATCAAGAACTTCTCCGCAAAAATACAGTCCTTTGCAGAGCCTGGATTCCATTGTCTCAGAGTTTATCTCTCTGAGTTTGACTCCTCCGGTTGTGCACATGGCTTTGTTGAAAGATTCTTTTTTAACATTAATTTCAAGATTGCATATTTTTTCAGCTATTTTTCTGATCTCTTTTTTTGAGATAGATCCGCACAGTTTTTCCGTATTGATTCCTGAATTCTTTAAAACTATGAAGCTGAAATTTATTGGAATGCCGATATTTGGAAGAATTTTAACTATTTTTCTGGAAGCAGATTCAAAAAAAAGATCTTTGAGCTTCTCAATGACCGTTTCAGTATTAAAATTTGAAAGGAAGTTAATTGAAACGCTGTCGTTCACATCAGAATATCTTGAAAAATCAAGAACTAAAGGTCCACTTATGCCGCTATGAGTTATCAGAAGCTCTCCATTTTTTGTAATTTTTTTCGAGCCTGATTTTTTTGAAATTGACGCATTTTTAAAACTATTTCCTGCAACTGAAGAAAACAACCAGTTCTTTATGAAAAAAGGAACAAGAGAAGGTTCAATATTATTTACGGAATGTCCCAGGGTTTTAGCAAATTTGTATCCGTCACCCGTTGAGCCAGTTTCCGGGTAAGAAGCTCCACCAGTTGCAATAACCAGATTGGAAGATGTCAGCTCATTTCCTTCAGAGTTTATCGTAAACGTATTATTATCTGAATTAAAACAAATACTTGTAACACCTGAATTCTTTAATATCTCGTGGCCATTTTTTCTAATCTCTGAGGTGAGAATACTTGCGATATCGCCTGATTTAAGAGACTTCGGAAACATTTTCCCGTCATCTCTTTCAATGATCACGATCCCAAGACTATCAAAATATTCAACAAGATCAGAATTAGAAAATTTGTACAGAGCCTTTCTCAAAAACCGACCATTTAAACCATAGGCTTTTTCAAAAGAGCTTATGTCTCCGGAATGTGTGATGTTGCATTGCCCGGAACCGCTGATCTTGAGCTTCGTGCCGATCTTTCCGGTTTTTTCAACAAGTAGAGTTTTTACACCATTTTTTATGTTTGCCGCACACATAAGGCCAGCGGCACCTGCACCGATAATAATTAGGTCGTAGTTAGTCATTTGATGTTTCCAGTTTAAGTTTTATTTTTTTCCATTCGGGCATTATTTTTGAAAGAAGTTTGTAAAACCCTTTTCCATGGTTTTTGTGTTTACTATGGCATAGTTCATGCGTTACAACGTAATCGATACATTCTTTAGGTTTTTTTATAAGCACCAGATTCAATGTTACATTTCCTTTTGTTGAATAGCTTCCCCATCTTGTTTTCATTTTTCTAATTTTTAGGATAGGTTTTTTAATGTTCGATCCTTCAAATTTTTCAAAACACCTATTTAAGCTTTTTGTGAAATGTTCCTGAGCTTTTTCTCTATACCATTTTTCAACAAGGTTTTTTATTCTGTCCGGGTCTTTATCTTTGCTGTAAACAACGATACATCCACGTGTCGCAGCAACTCTTTCTTTTTTTTCAACACAAATTTTCAGCCGGTATCTTCTACCAAGATAGAAATGTGTCTCTCCGCCAATGAATTGTCTCGGAGGAACTTGAGGCTTAATATTAATAAAATAATCCAAATGCTTTGATATCCATTTCGATCTTTTTTTCAAACGCCCTTCAATTATTTTTAAAGATGTCTCAATCGGCGCTTTGACTACTACTGACCCATCAGGATAAACTGCAATTGTCATTGTTTTTCTTTTAGAATAATGAAGAGAATAATTTATAATTCTTTCTCCGTATTTAATAGAGTTTTTTTCAATCATCTTCCATCTCTACTTCTTGCAATTCTCATGATTATATTGATTATTTCGTCCATTGTTCCGGTTTTAAGATCTATACTTCTTTTCTTTTTGACTTCATCATAAAGGTAGTCATCAATTTCATCAATCACTTTATTCTGAGTATCTTCATCATCCCAGAAATTCACTTTATTATTTGAATCAATTATTTCTGATAAAGAGATGGCAATGTCTGCTGCTAAATCATCATTTCCAGAAAGAGATAGTTCATTTTTCTCAAGAATTGACTTAATTGAACCAAAATATGCCATCGAATCTTCTTTTCCATTGAGTTTTTCCGGAATATCATCATGAATTTTACCGACAACTTTATTTTTTAAATTTTCTACACTATTAAGGTATTCAATATCTGATATTTTCTCCGCTCTAAAGTCGTCAATAACATCTTGAATTAATTTAGAAAATTTCTGATAAAATGTCGGATCTTCATCCATGTTCTCATTTATAACTTTTTTAGTTGCATGAGCGATAGAATCTGCTTGTGATGCAACAGATTTTGATCCGCTGTAAATCCCTTGAGCCTCTTTAACAGAGCCAAAAGATTTGTTGTCAAAGATATTTACGGGCTTATTCATCTGTAACACTTCATTTGCCTGAATATGAGTGTCCAGAAGTTTTTTAATTTTCGGTTCATAATCGGAATAATTTATTGATTCGGCATACCTGATTTTCACAGATTCCCTCAAAAGATAAAACTTCCTGAAATCTTTTTTGTACATTTCCAGTTTTCCGTCATCAGTTTCCATTAGAAATTTTTCGCTTGAAAATGCATTTGAAAGAACTTTTCCGTACTCAGTGAGTCTCTGATAGAATTTGTCTCTTATACTAACATCAGCCAGAAGCCTTTCATAATCCTCTTCATCGTAGTTGTTTTTGACTGTTTTAAAAATATCCCAAACGTCTGAATGTTTCTGCGGAAGTTTAGCGATCTCATTATTTATTGATGTGAGTGTTCCTTCAATATCAATTTCATCAAAACCCGCAAATTCATTATACATTGTGAGCGCTTTATCAAGCTCTCCAAGAATGTTTTCATAATCTACTATATATCCGAATTCCTTGTTTTCATATACTCGGTTGACTCTTGCAATTGCCTGAAGAAGATTGTGCTCCCTAAGTGTTTTACAAAGATAAAGGACCGCATTTCTCGGTGCGTCAAATCCTGTAAGAAGCTTGGAAACAACTATCAGAATTTCTGGTTCTTCGCCATATTTGAACTGGTTGATGATTTGTTTTGTGTATTCTTCTTCAGATCCATACCTTTTCATCATTCTGTTCCAGAACTTTACGACTTCTTCTTTGGGTTCTTTATCAAATTCTTCATAACCTTCTCTCTGATCAGGCGGAGAAATGACGACATCGCAGGACAGTCCAATTTCTTTAATGAATTCGTCATACTTTATTGCTGAAACTTTATCAGGCGCAACAAGTTGAGCTTTAAATCCAGTTCCTTTCCAGTTTGCTCTGAAATGTTCACAAATATCAAAAGCTCTCATGTAGATCACTCGGTCTGATTTGTTAAGCATTTCAGATCTTGCATATTTTCTTTTAAGATCTGCTTTCTGTTTTTCGTTCAGTCCCTGAGTATGTCTTTCAAACCATAGATCAATTGCAGCTTTATTTTGTTCAAGTTCAACAAGCCTTCCTTCATAAAGAAGCGGAACAACAGCTCCGTCTTCCACGGCCTGATTTATTGAGTAATGAGGATCAATAAGTCCACCAAATTTAGCAAAACTACTTTTTTCTTTTTTGAGGAGCGGAGTTCCTGTAAACCCGATATAGCATGCATTGGGAAACATTTGTTTCATTCTTGCTGATAGCGTTCCGAATTGACTTCTGTGACTTTCATCCACAAGGACGAAGATATCGGGAGATTCATCTTGAATTTTCTTTAAATTCAAGGCCTTATCAAATTTATGGATTAATGTGGTAATAATTCCTTTTTTCTTTTCAGTAATAAGTTCCAGAAGATTTCTTCCTGAAGTTGCTCTGCTTGGATCAAGATTACAGGATGCAAAAGTATTTCCAAGCTGTTTGTCAAGATCGTTACGGTCAGTAACAAGCACTATTCTCGGGTCTTTAATTTCATCATCAAGAGCAAGATTTCTTGTAAGCATTACCATTGTGAGCGATTTTCCGGAGCCTTGAGTATGCCAGATTATTCCACCTTTTCTCTGACCTTGTGAGTTTTTCTTTTTAATTCTTTCAAGAGTATTTTTCACAACAAAATATTGCTGATATCTTGCAACTTTCTTGATTCCACCGTCAAAAATAGTGTATTTATGTGCTTTTTCAAGGAGTCTTTCAGGGTTGCAAAGGGAAAAGAGCGTTTCATCCTGATTCGTGACAGATCGTTTTCCAGTATCGGGGAATTTGAATGTTTGCAGAGCGTTACAAATTTTCTTTTCAATTTCTTCAGGCAATTGGCGGTTGATTTTTTCATTAAGAACTTCATGTTCCTCTTTAGAAAACTTTTCTTTCCATACAGACCAGAATTTTTCACTAGTTCCCACGGTGGCATATTTGTGAAAATTTTTGCTAATGCCTATGACCAGTTGAGAATATGTGAAAAGTTTGGGTATATACTCATCTCTCTGATTGCGGATAGATTGAGAGACAGCTTCTTTAATCTTTATGTGGGGAGCTTTGCATTCAATTACGCAAAACGGAATTCCGTTAACAAAAAGGACAATGTCAGGTCTTGCCGTTTTAGAGCTTTTTGATCTTTCTACGCTAAATTCTGTTGATACATGAAAAGAGTTCTTTTGAGGATTTCTCCAGTCGATATATTTCAGAGTGAAACTTCTTGAGTTCCCTTCAATAGTCTGTTCAAGAGAAGTTCCCAGAGTAAGAAGGTCATATATTTTCTCGTTTGTTCTCAACAATCCGTCATATTTGATGTTTTTAAGTTTCTGAATTGCTGTCTGGATGTTTTCTTCACTGAAAAGATAATCGCCGCCTTTATGGGTTATACTGTTTATTTCTTTGAGCTTTTCACGCAGGATGTTTTCAAGGATAACATTTGAAAGTCGATCTTTCCGCTCTTTTAAAGCTTCTTTCGGAGAAATGAATTCATATCCCATGTTGATCAGAAGCTGTAGAGCGGGGATCTGGGAAATGTGTTTTTCGTTAATGTTGAAATCACTCATTTATTTACTCCAAGTGCAAACCAGTAAGAATCAAAACTATCTTCAACAATTAGTGTTATTAGAGAAATAAAAGGTTGATAGTTATTTTTTGTGTGAGCTATATCCAGTGCTTCATAATACGATAATCTTTTTTCAACCGGCAGAACAACTGGTGGAAAGCCGTCTTTTATAAGTTCAAAATTCATTAATAATCTTGAAGTTCTGCCATTTCCATCAACAAAAGGATGGATTTTCACAAAATCAGCATGAACTCTGGCGGCTCTCTCAACGGGGTGAAGATTCTGAGTGTCTGTTTTTTCATACCAAGAAATAAAGTTGCTCATCTCTGAAGCAATCTGAGACGCATCCAGAGGAGTGTGGTCAGCACCGGAAATTGTAACATTGACTGATCTGTAAATTCCAGCATTTTTATCATCAATATTTTTAAGAATAAGCTGATGAATTGATTTAATATTCCATTCACTCAAAGAACTTTCTTTTTTCACCAGATCTTCAACAAAAAAGATAGCATCACGATGATTTATAGCTTCAAAATGCTCTTTCATAGTTTTACCACCGACAGTAATTCCCTCAAGAGCAACCTTTGTCTCTTTTAAAGTCAGAGTGTTGCCTTCAATAGCGTTGGAGTTGTATGTCCAGCGAAGGACAATATCTTCATGAATGTTTTTCACAATTTCAGGAGGCAGGGGACGGAATGAATCAAGTTTTTGTTTCAGCTGGTCAAGATTATTAAATTTAATCATTTGTTGTCTCCTTTTTGTGTGATCCATATTGGTTAATAACTTCCTTTCTTACTCTCCACTCTCCAGTCAGTAACTTCTGCATCAATCCTCGTTTCTGCTTTTTATATTTTTCTGATAGCTTTTTGAGGAGGGTTATTTCATCTTGAGCAGAGTTCAGAGTTTCAGCGATTTTTATTTGTTCATTAAAATCAGGAAGTGCAATTCTAATTTTTGAGAATTCACTCCATCGTAAACTGCCTCGTCTATCAACAGATGAACTTGTTGTGATTTGAAAAATATGTTTATATAAATGAGCTAATTTCAAAACTCAAACATCTCAGATTATCAAAACCTCATTTTAAAAGCAATTTCTTTTTTATTTGAATCTCAGAGATCCTATTCTGCTAACCCCTTCTTTTTTAAGGTCTTACGGGGTT
>Ga0222695_1000213_pt1 | contig 37829 bp, 35 predicted proteins | sample AntAcemetage1398_FD_179834 | JGI IMG/M metagenome (GOLD analysis project Ga0222695, IMG submission 179834) | Saline water microbial communities from Ace Lake, Antarctica - #1398 | ecosystem: Environmental > Aquatic > Non-marine Saline and Alkaline > Saline | place: Antarctica: Ace Lake...
AAATCCACAAGTCCGGTTCTGTGAGGGGCATTGAAACTCCTCTAGGTAGTTTATTAATTTGGACTAAAGGAGGAGTCATATTATGTCTACTCGACAAAAGATCTTAATTTCATTAATGTTTGTTGTGTCTTTTATGATGGTTTCTTGCGGTGGTGATACCAGTGACACAGGAAACACAGGAAACACCGGGGACACTGGAAACACTGGTGATACTGGAGACACAGGAAATACAGGAAACACTGGTGATACGGAAAAACCTGACGATCCAGCAACGGACGACCCCACATTTTCTGATGAAAAGGTGAACGACACTACTGATAACGAAATCACAGATGAAGATAGCTGCATTCCCGACTGTTCCGGGCGAGTGTGTGGTGATGACCGCTGTGGTGGTTCGTGTGCTCCGGGATGCAATGAAACAATCGAGACATGTACTCTCGAAGGTCAGTGTGAAACAAAACCGGAATGTACCGTGCCGTCAGATTGCGCCGATAAGGAGTGGTGCAATACAGAACATTGTGAATGTCAATCAGGATTTATAAAGAGTGGAACAACCTGCGTTGCGGTTACGGTCACCCCTTTTGACGCACGAACTAAAACTGAGGTCTGCGCAAAATATAATAGTGAATACGGAGACTTAGCAATATCATCCATTCCGTCGACAACAACCGCTGTTTGTGACGCCGGAGAGCTTGGATGGGATCATATTAATGACGCTATACGGCGACTCAATCTCTACAGGTGGCTTGTCGGAATTGGTCCATCATACTCCGTTGAATCATATAACACTCAATCACAAGAGGCGGCGATGATGATGGATGTAAACAACTCTTTGAGTCACGCTCCTCCAACATCGTGGTCTTGTTATACAACGGTTGGAGCAAGCGCCGCCGGTCAAAGCAATCTTGGACTGGGATACTATACCCCATCTTCAACGGTGGACGGCTATGTTATTGATAATGGAAATGAAAATACGCTTGGACACCGCCGTTGGTTACTCTCCCCAAGTCTTGGAAAAGTCGGTATCGGACACAGCGGACGAGGCAACGCAATGTTAGTCTTCAGTGGTGGCGGCGCAAACGATGTTGGGAATGACCCCGACTTTGTTGCCTACCCGTCAGCGGGATATTATCCCGTTGAAATGACGGGGGGACTCTGGTCAATCACCCTCATTCGAGGCTCGTATTCAGGAACGCTCAGCGCAACAGTTGAGCAACTCTCAAATGGAACAAATCTGGCAAATGTTGTTACAAGAATGCCTGATGGATACGGCGACAGCAGCACTATCTCCATCAAATTTACGGGAACTGTTCCACAAGCTGGCCAGGAATATCGTGTTACGGTCAATGGTGTCAGTCTCAATGGTGAAAGCTTTCTTTCGTATGTGGTAAAGTTGGTTAGTTGTCAGTGAATCTTTGGGTAAAAGAGAGGGTTAACATGAAAAAGATCTTAATTTCATTAATGTTTGTTCTGGTTTTTTTGATAGTCTCGTGTGGGGATGATTCAGATGTTGATACAGGTGACACTGGCAACACCGGGGATACCGGAAATACGGGCAATACCGGAAATACGGGCAATACCGGAAATACAAGTTACCCGTGGTCTTGTCCTGATTCTAACAAATTCTGTCATTCTCACGATGGATTGAATTGGTCTGATGTTTGTTTTCTCTTTGTGGATTGGAATTATGCGGTGGCCTATTGTGAAAAACTTGGCGGCAGACTGCCTACAATTAATGAGCTGAGAACACTTATTGAGAATTGCCCCGGCACTGAAACAGGTGGTAACTGTGGAGTCACTGATAATTGTCTGTCTACTGATTGCTGGAGTGATTCTTGTGATAGTTGTGAAAATGACGGATCCGTCAAATATTCTGTTTTTGGAGATGAGGATTACTTCTGGTCGTCTTCGGGGCTGTGGGATGATGCCTTCGGTGCGTGGGGTGTGTATTTCTACGATGGCAGTGTGGTCAGAAGTTCCAAGTTAGGCAGTGGTAGCACGGACTATGTTCGCTGTGTGAAATGATCTTTCCAGTGTTTCCCAGAGATTCTTTCAATCAGTTTTAAATAACTCTTCCATTCCAACCCTAATTCAATATACTATCTCACGTGAAAGTTATAATGTGTGAGGATATAATGAGAATTTTTCTATCTATTTTGATTGCTGTTTTTCTATGTTTCACTGCCTGTTCAAATTCTTCTAAGACCTCTGATAAAAAAGATGATGTGTCCACGGATGGTATTGAAAACACTGACGAATTTGAAGATGAAGCGGAAATGGACGAGGATGTTACAGATGCGTCAGATGAAACACCTGATGAGGATGTTGACAATGAACCTCCGCTTGAAGTCGTGACTTTTAATGATCCCGACCCGCAGTACACGGAAACTCCCGTTGCTCTTATTGTTACGAACGAAGAAATGCAATCTGTTTTTGAAGATCTTGCATCACTTCACAGTTTTTACGGTATCCCGACAGTGGTAACAACAGTTGAAGCTATTTGCGGTATGGCTGTCTGTAATGATGAGGATACAAAAAATGACACTGCAAAGGCGATCAAGGACTATCTGCTCAATTTTTCAGGATTAAAATATTTTGTAATCGGCGGAGATATTGAAGTCGTTCCGTCAAGACAGGTTTATGACAGCTATTCCAATATTATGGCAGGAACTTATGAAGGAGATTTTCAGACAGATTTCTACTATGCAGATCTTGGAATGTGGGATGCAAACAACAATGGTGAATACGGTGAAGACGATGATAATATTGATTATACAGCTGAGATAGCAGTCGGCAGAGTTCCAGTTTCAACAGTTGAGGAAGCGGAGAATTATCTTAACAAAGTTATTCATCATATGACAGATTATGATCCTATGCACGTTAAGAAAAGTCTTCTCCTTGCAAATGTTGCCACGAACTTCAGTGGAATTGATATAAATGCCGGATATTATTACGAAACTGATGGAAGGACAAGAGATATTATTCCGATGGATTTTGTTAAGAGAAAGATATACACAAAGACTTTTCCGTCACCTGCCGGGGATGCAGAAGATCTGAACAATGAGATACAGAAACAGGCACTTGAAGAAGGTGTGAATGTGGTTGTTCACAATGGTCACGGTTATCCTTCACTTTTAAGTTGTGAGCAGTCAAATGACGACAACAATTTTACTGCAGGCATGGCTCATGACCTTGTAAACACTACTTATCCGATATTTTTAAGCTGTGCATGTCAGGCAGGGCAGTTCGAAGCTCCTTTCATCTATACCTATGAAAACAGCGAAGGTGAAACAGTGAACAAAGAATTTAAAGAAGATTCAGGCGGAGAGCAGTATATAACGGCACCAAACGGCGGCGGAATCCTTTATATCGGAAACACTACAACAGGTCTGGGACTTGCAGGCGGAAGCCAATTTATTGATGAAATGCTCAGATCGATGTTTATGTTCCCAAATTCTGTTATCGGTGACAGCTATCTTTTTGCCCACGGTGCATTAAAACAGAACGATACTTTTGCTCCTCCTATTCCTTCGGTTCCTGCAGTTCCTGTTGTTGATCCGGATAGCTGGAGATGGACAAAGAAATCAGTCGTAATGCTTGGTGATCCGCTTCTTACATTCTGGAGAGATGTTTTTCCAAAGATCGAAGGAAGCGTAACAGCCGTGTCAGAAAAGGTTAAGAATGGATATAGACTGAAAATAAATGTATCTACGGAACTTGAAGGTCAGACACTTGGAATCTATGCTGCAGGCAAGTATTATTCAATGATCTTCGTTTTTGTAGGGCAGAACATTCTAAATGTTGAAGGAGAAGTGAGTTCTGTAAACATTTCCGTTGTTAAAGAAGATCATCAACTTTTCTTTCAGAAAATAGAATTTTAAGTCTTCAAAAAATTGAATATCACTGAACTTTTCTATACTATCATTGAGCCTGTTTTTTATCTGTATCATTTAGGAGGAAATAATGGTCTTCAGAGTTGAAGTAGGACTCAGCAAAGATTTGGTAGATTCGGAAGGTGTTGCTGTCTTGAGAAGGATCTATAGTGATCTTGACATAGAAAGTGTTAAAGATATCAAAGTATTGAATGTTTATCTTGTTGACAGCGAAAAACTTTCCGCCTCACAGATAAACAGTTTTGCAAGTGATGTGCTTGCAGATAATGTTATTGAAAACTACGAATCAGATGAAGTTCTTGCCGACAACTACAGCTTTGACTGGATCATTGAAACAGGGTTCCTTCCCGGTGTAACTGACAACGAAGGAAAAACTGCTCTGTGGGGACTTAGAACATACTTCAATGAAAAACTTGAGAACGATATGGTGTTCTCGGGAAGAAAGTATCTCATATCCGGATCAATAGAAAAGAACGAAGCAGAAAAAATTGCTTCCAAACTTCTCGCTAATCCGTTAATACAGCGATATACTGTGATAAACAGGGCGCAGTGGCTTGAAGGAAAAAAAGTTGGCAACAATGTTCCAAGAGTCAAAAGTGTGACTAAACCTGTTGTGGAAACAATATCTCTTGATGTTTCAGACGAAGATCTGATGGATATTTCCAAAAGCAAGGTGCTTGCACTCAGTCTTGAGGAAATGAAGGCTGTAAGAGACCATTTTAGAAAGAAAGAAGTGCTTGAATATAGAAAAACAAAAGGTTTTCCTCAGAAAGCAACTGACTGTGAAGTGGAAATTCTGGCTCAAACGTGGAGTGAACACTGTAAACATAAGATCTTTGCTGCTGATATTTCCTACGAAGACAAAATAGATGATAAGAAAGTTGAAATAAGATCTCTATACAAAAGCTATATCAAAAAGGTGACAAACGAACTCAGAGAGAAAAAAAGCTGGGTAAAATCCGTTTTTGATGATAATGCCGGAGTTGTTCAGATAGATGAAGACACTCTGCTTGCAATGAAAGTCGAGACCCACAATTCTCCAAGCGCACTTGATCCTTACGGCGGAGCTCTGACAGGCATTGTCGGCGTGAATAGAGACATAATCGGTGTGGGAATGGGCGCGAAACCCATTTTTAACACTGACGTTTTCTGTTTTGCAAGTCCATATCACAAGGGAAAGCTTCCAGGCTCAAACCTTATGCATCCTGCAAGAATTTTTCGGGGAGTTCACAGAGGCGTAAAGGACGGTGGAAATGAAAGCGGAATTCCAGTTGTAAACGGTTCGATCTTTTTTGACAGCCGATATATTGGAAAACCTCTTGTATTCTGCGGCACGGGCGGATTGATGCCGTTAAAAGTAGGAGACAATCCAAGTTATTTAAAGGAAGCTAAAAAAGGCGACTTCATTGTGATGTCCGGTGGAAGAGTCGGTAAAGACGGAATTCATGGAGCCACTTTCAGTAGTGAGGAACTCCATGAAGGCAGTCCGGTAACTGCTGTTCAGATAGGGGACGCTATTGTTCAGAAAAGAATGCTCGATTTTATCCTTGAAGCCAGAGATAAGGGACTTTACAACGCTATCACAGATAACGGTGCAGGTGGCTTAAGTTCAAGTGTCGGCGAAATGGCTCAGGACAGCGGCGGAGCATTGGTAAGACTTGATAAAGTGCCGCTTAAATACGAAGGTCTGCAGCCTTGGGAGATATTTATTTCTGAAGCTCAGGAAAGAATGACGATGTCTGTTCCTCCTGAGAAGTATGAAGAACTTCAGAAACTTGCAGATATTCATGAAGTTGAGATATCTAATATCGGAGAGTATACAGATTCGGGTTATCTTGAGATATACCATGAGGAAAAAGCTACGGCACTGCTTGAGATGGATTTTATGCATGATGGAAATCCAAGGTACTCACTTATTGCAGAATGGGACTTTGTTCAAAAAGAAGCTCAACCGCTTCAGGATTACAAAGAACTCAACAACATTATGCTTGATATGATCGCAAGATTGAACATTGCATCAAAAGAGGACTGGGTGAGACAGTATGATCACGAAGTTCAGGGTAGAAGTGCAGGAAAACCGTTCTGCGGAGTTGAAAAAGACGGTCCAAGTGACGCCGGAGTTCTTCGAGTTTCACCATTTAAGCAAAATGCAATTGTTGTTGCTCATGGTATAAAACCGACTTTCAGTGATATCGATACATACTGGATGACGGCTTCTGTCATTGATGAGGCAGTTAGAAATGCAGTCTGTACAGGTGCTGATCCTAATTTCATGTGCGGACTTGATAACTTCTGCTGGCCTGATCCGGTTTATGATGAAGTGAGAAATCCTGATGGAAAACATAAGCTTGCACAGCTTGTACGTTCAAATATGGCGCTTTATGATTTCTGTAAATACTACGAAATTCCGCTTATCAGTGGAAAAGATAGCATGAAAAACGACTACGGTTCCGGAGAGAATAAGATCTCAGTTCCGCCGACGCTGCTTTTCACACTTATTTCAAAGATGGACAATGTGGAAAAAATGGTCACTATGGATTTTAAGAATGTCGGAGACCGGATATTTCTTATAGGTCAGACGGCAAAAGAGCTTGGTGGAAGTGAATATCATGCCTATCACGGGCAGATGACCTCCGGTTCAGTTCCAAAAGTCGATGCAGGTAAGTTTATGAAGCGGTATAGAGCCTTAAAGAAGGCAATTGACGCCGGGCTTGTAAGAAGTGCTCATGATCTTTCAGATGGAGGTCTTGGAGTATCGCTTGCTGAATCAGCATTTTCAGGAATGGTCGGCGCAAAGATAGATCTTAGAAAAGTTCAGAGAACCGAAGACACCCTAAGAAACGATACGATCCTTTTTAGTGAATCTAATGGCAGAATACTTGTTTCCGTAAACGAGAAAAATGTTGATGTGTTTATGAAAACAATGAATGGAACTGACACTTCCCAGATCGGAGAGGTTACTTCCGGAGGATTCGTTAAGGTTATGGGACTTGATGGTTCAAACGTTGTTAATCTTAGTATTCAGGATCTTAAGAAAAGCTGGAAAAGTCTTATGTCAAAGATGAATTAGGAGAGTAAGATGGATAAAGTTAGCGTACTTATACTTACAGGATACGGCATCAACTGTGATGTCGAGACAGGATGGGCATTTGAGATGGCCGGAGCGCAAAATGTGGATAGAGTTCACATCAATAGGATCGTAAATGGAGAGGTCAGTCTTGATGATTATCAGATCCTGGTTTTTTCGGGCGGATTCTCTTTTGGTGACCATATTGCTTCAGGAAGAGTTCTAGCTCTTAAAATTGCCAAAGAGATGAAAGAACAGCTTAAGAAGTTCATTCTGGACAAAAAGCTTGTTCTTGGAATATGCAATGGATTTCAGACACTTGTAAAGATGGGGATACTTCCTGGAGATAGATCGGATGTTTTTGCAAAGCAGGTTGCGACCCTAACAGCAAATGATTCAGCAAAGTACGAAGACCGTTGGGTAAAGATCAGGACAAACGGAAAGAATTCTTCACCATTTCTAAAGGATATTGATGTTATGGATATTGCTGTAAGGCATGGTGAAGGAAAGTTTGTTGCAAAGAGACACTTCCTAAGAGAAATTAAGAACAATGAGCTGGTAGCTTTCCAGTATGTTGATGACAGCGGAGAACCCACAAGAAACTATCCTGAAAACCCAAACGGTTCAGACCTTGCAATCGCCGGAATAACAAACTACGAAGGGAACGTGCTTGGTCTTATGCCTCATCCTGAAGTTTTTATCAGCAGAACACAGCATCCTCACTGGACTAGAGAAAACATGGATGAAGTCGGTGCAGGCTTGAAAATATTTGTAAATGCAGTAAATTATGTAGTTGAGAATTTATGAAAAAAGAGTTGCTTATAATTGTTGCTATCTCTGTTCTTGTTGCCCTAATGCTCTGGATAACGGATCTGGCGCCGATATTTTATGATATCAACAAGACTCTTTTGATAAAACTTTTTGATTTTATAGGATCTTTATTTTAGATGAAAAAAGAAGAAACTCCTTTTTCAAAAGTCCAGAACGTTGGTAAGCTGACGTTCATTTTTATGATCGTTGCTACTTTGATCTACTATATTATCGGTGGCGGACAGTGGTCTTTGTTTAACTGTTTTTATATGACCGTTATCTCAATAACAACAGTTGGTTACGGTGAGATAATGGATTTTTCTCAGAATCAGTGGGGAAGGGCTTTTTCCATTGTTGTCGTTATCTGGGGATATATTCTTCTGGTTTATTTTGTTTCGGTACTTTCGGAACTTCTTGTTACCGGAGAGATAAAAAAGTTCTTTAAAATGAAAAAGGTGAAAAAAATGGTTGATAAGTATGAAAATCATTACATTTTATGCGGTTTTGGAGAAATGGGAAAAAATGTTGCAAAAGAAATTGTAGCATCTTATCGCCAGCTTGTCATAATTGATTCTAATCCTGATATTGATGAAATCGTTCAGAAAAATTTTGATAGACCTGTTCCTACTATTTATGGTAATGCTTCAGATGAGGAAGTTCTTATCGCCGCTGGAATTAAAAAAGCTTCAGGACTTGTCCTTGCTCTTCCGGAGGATAAAGACAACCTTTTCATACTTGTAACAGCAAAAAGCATAAATCCTAATATCTTTATTGCAACAAAGGTTGTTCATGAACATAATAGTTCAAAGTTTAAAAATGCCGGAGCAGCAAAGACAATAAGTCCTTCCCGGATTGGTGGTCTGAGGCTTGCAAGTGAGGTTTTAAGGCCAACTGTTACAAACTTTCTCGATGTTATGCTCCGTGACAAGGAAAAGAATCTCAGGATAGACGAGATCGAACTGGTAGAAGGTATGGAATGTATAAATAGAACTCTGCAGGAAAGCGCATTCAGAAATAAAACGAACGTGCTTATCATGGCTGTGGCGTTCAGTAACGATGATTTTGTCTATAATCCTCCTGCAAATCATAAACTGGAGACTGGACAGAAACTCATTGTTCTGGGTGAATCTAAAGATATTGCTAAGTTCAAGAACCTTATCTGATGGAGTTTTAGGTGAACTATCTGAAATTATTATTCCTTTTCGTCATTTCAATGCCGTTATTCAGTAGACTGTGGGGAGTCGTCACCAGAATTGAGAAACCTGAATGGCTTGCTGCAAAGATGATATCTGTATTTAAAAATCACTATGACATAGATATGAACCAGTTCGTCGGGAACGAGGAAGACTACGGCTCGCTTTCTAAATTCTTTGTAAGAAAGCTGGATAAGAACACTAGACCGTTGAAGGATGATGAAAAATCGTTTCTATCACCAAGTGACGGCGTTGTAACAGTTTGTGAAAAGGTTGCCGCTGACATCGCAACTCAGGTTAAAGGAAGAACTTACTCAATAAGTGACCTTGTGAGAAAAGAGCTTGATTTCAGTGATGGTTACTATCTTTTTACTATCTATCTTTCTCCAAAGGATTACCACCGTTACCATGTTCCGGTTAATACTACTGTTCGTTCCTACATCCATACTGGCTGGAGACTTTTTCCGGTAAACAAGATGTCAGTTAATTGTATAAACGATCTTTTTGTTAGAAATGAAAGGGTTGTTGTTAAAATGAAAAAAGATGACTATGAGTTCTACTATGTTGCTGTTGGAGCTACTTTTGTAGGTTCAATAAAGATGGATTTTTTTTCAAAACCTGTTGATGGTAAATGGACTGTAGTTGATAAAGAATATACGCAGAATCAAGAACTTGGGATGTTTGAGATGGGATCTACAGTAGTTCTTCTGGTTCCTGAAAATATGGTCGGTGAAGTCAATATAGGACAAGGCGATACTGTTAAAGCAGGCGATCCGCTTTTTCAAATGACAAAAAAGTAATGGAGCAATGATTGTCCGGTTCAGATAAACGACTTTTAAAGAAATATCTGAACTTCATAAAACTCGAAAAAAGACTTTCACTAAATAGTGTTGAAGCCTATACCAGAGACCTTAATGATTTTCTGGGATTTCTTGAAGGAAAGGGGCTTTCAGTCACTTCGGCAGATTCTGTAAATGTCAGTGAATATATAATTCATCTTTCAAAGGACAAAAAATTCAGTGATAGATCACTGGCAAGGTCGATCTCAAGTCTTCGAGGCTTTTTTAAATTTCTACTTGAAGATGATTATATAACTTCTGATATGCTGGAAATTCTTGAACCGGTAAAACTTTCAAAAACTTTGCCCACCTTTCTGACAATTGATGAGATAGAGCGTTTGTTCAACGTTATTGATACTGCAACACCTTCGGGGCAGAGAGACCGGACGATGCTGGAACTTTTTTATTCATCGGGGCTTAGGGTTTCAGAGCTGATAGACCTTAAGATCGGAAATATCCACAGAAAGGACATGATACTTCTTGTTTTCGGCAAAGGCAGCAAGGAAAGAGCTGTTCCTTACAGTGATGATGCAGCGGAATATCTTCATCATTACCTTGACAGAATGAGACATCGCCTTATAAAACAAGGGGATTTTAACGAGTACGTGTTCATTAACAATCGGGGTGGAAAGTTCAGCAGACAGGGAATCTGGAAAAAGCTTAAGCAGTTTACAAAAGCGGCCGGGATCACTAAGGATGTATCACCGCACAAGCTGAGGCATACTTTTGCGACTCATCTTCTTGAAGGAGGAGCTGATCTGCGAAGTGTTCAGATGCTTCTGGGTCATGCAAGTATAAATACAACAGAAATATATACTCATGTTGAACAGCAGGCAATAAAAAAGGAATTTGACAACAGACACCCCAGAGACAATAAGGAGTAACCAATGGAAGATGGAAAGTTATTTTATATAGCGATTTCAATAGTTCCCGTGCTTTTTTCGATAATATTTCATGAAGTGGCGCATGGATGGATGGCTGATAAACTTGGAGATCCTACAGCCAGAGAGAAGGGAAGGCTTACACTTAATCCTCTTCCTCACATTGATCCGGTAGGCTCAATTCTTGTTCCAATTGTTCTTATGATACTTCCGGGGAAATTTCTTTTCGGTTGGGCAAAACCTGTTCCTTTTAATCCCTACAGGTTCTATCAGCATATAAACATGAGAAGAGGTACGATGTGGGTGGCTGCAGCAGGACCATTGAGTAATCTGCTTCTGGCAATTATCAGTGCTTTTCTTTATGCGGCAACGGCAAGGTTTTTTCCGAATCAGGCCCTTCTTACTTTTTTCTATTATGCTCTTTTCTTTAATGTTCTTCTTGGGTTCTTTAATATGATCCCAATTCCTCCGCTTGATGGAAGTAAGGTGCTTATGGGGATTCTTCCTCGTGAATATGATAGATTTTTTATAAACATTGAACGATATGGATTTTTCATTCTTATCGGTTTGATGGCAACAGGCGTTCTCAGTGTTCTTCTCTATCCTGTAAGATGGATCGTTGAAGCACTTCTCTATATTCCGAACCTTATCTTTTTTGGATAATTTTAAGTGAGGTTGAAATGACTCAATATCTTGATTTTAAAGACTTTTTTGATATGACAAAGACGGATTTCGGTGATATCTTTGATGGTGTTGAAAATCCTTACGACATACTTCCACTTATCGGTGATTACGTTCTTAAGAAAGGCCCTGAGCTTGGCGAAGGTTATACCCAGATCAAAGAGAACGTCTGGGTCGGTGAGGGAACAAAGATCGCAGAAAACGCATCGATAACCGGACCGGTTATTATAGGTAAGAACTGCGAGATAAGACACAACGCTTTTATTCGTGGAAAAGCAGTTATCGGTAACAACTCTGTCATTGGAAATTCAACAGAAGTGAAGAACAGTTTTCTCTTTGACAACGTCCAGGCACCGCATTTTAACTATGTAGGTGACGCAGTGATGGGATTTAAGTCTCATATTGGAGCAGGAGTAATTCTATCCAATGTTCGTTCGATTCCCGGAAACGTGAATATTAGAATCGATGGAGAGTTGATAAACACAGGTTTAAGGAAATTTTCAGCAATACTCGGAGACCACGTTGAAGTCGGGTGCAACTCAGTTTTGAACCCAGGAACAATAGTCGGAAGAGAGTCTGTCATCTATCCTTTAAGTAGCGCAAGAGGCGTTATTCCTGAAAAACATATCCTCAAAAATGATGGAAGAAAATTCAAAAAAAGAAGTTGAGAATTGATGGAGGTAGAAAATGAGAAAACTTACTCTTTCGCTTGATAAGAGGTTTCTTGGTGTATGTGGTGGAATAGGGGACTATCTTGAAGTTGATCCTGCTGTGTTGCGGATTCTCTGGGTAATAGGTACTTTCGTTTCTTTTGGAATGGGTATTCTTATCTATTTCGTTTGTTACGTGATAATGTCTTCGCCTAGATAGTTCGGTATATTTAATGAATTCTTAGTCGTCGATGTTCATAGGGTCAGGATTGAAAAGTGTCGCAGCATTCTGAACAATATACATACAGTCACTTCCTTCAGGAATTTTAACTTGTTCAAAATAGTTGGTTAGTCCGTCAAAGTAATCAGACGTCGTCTTACAACTATTAAGAGACCCTGATTTTAACAATGTGTTCGTTGTCTGAAGAACATTCTGTTCATCTGTCCAACCCATTTCTCCTCCAGCTTTCTGTCCATCTGCTGAAAACCAGCAACCAATAAACTCTGATGATGACTTTTGAACAATATGAATGTCTCCTCCTATTGTTCCTGTAGCTTTTATATACAATCCGGGAATTCCGTCATTATCCCAATCCTGAGCACAAGGATCATTTGTTGTACTGGGAATTATATAACCAGCAGGATTATCGCCATAACAATTAGGATCAATTGATCTAAGCTCCCAAAAAATATTCTGAGTAAAACCGAAAGTTCCATCACCATTATCAACTAGTGTAGATTCTTTTGAAAGAACCGGAAGCGCATCAGGAAAAGACTGAGGCATATTCATTTTCATTATACCGCTAACAGAATTGTCAATTTTTATAGTACAGGTCTTTGCTTTGATGTAGATAAGGTTTTTTTCCTGTTCCTGCTCTATTGCTAAGAATGTTCTTGTCCAAGCTTCGGCCATATTAATAGTCGCAACTTTTGAAGCAGCTGTATACCACATTTTCTGTCCATAGGTCCCGCAAACTTCAGGATATTTGCCAGGATCGCAAGTGCATTTTTCAGTGTCTATCCAAACTCCGCCTGTACATTCCTGGTAAAGTTTGCCTTTGTTTGTTGAACCGCAAGTCGTCTCACCGATCCTTGTCTCACCAGCAGTCTGACAAATTTCACCTGTATCACCGGTATTTCCTGTATCGCCCGTGTTACCAGTGTTTCCTGTGTCTCCTGAATCTCCAACGTCGATGTCATTCACTTCATCGTTTACATCCATTCCAGTGTTTCCTGTATCTCCTGAATTGCCAACGTCGATGTCGTTCACTTCATCGTCTACATCCATTCCAGTGTTTCCTGTATCTCCGGTGTTACTGGTATCTCCGGTATTCCCCGTATTATTATTATCTTCGCCACATGAAACAAACATTAGCATTAGAATTGTAGTAATAAGTATCTTTTTCATCTTTAACTCCCTTTCATAAAATATCAGCTATAGATCTTTCTTTCTTTAATCAGCTGCCAGATACCTTTTGGAAGAAATTTTGAAGGGTCTTTTCCGTTTTTTATCATATCTCTGATCTCTGTGCTTGAAATATCAGGCAAAGAGAGGTCATAATCACTTTTTCCTCTTCCGATAACGATAACTTCGTCGCAAAGCTCGTCTATTTTGCTGAAATCTTTCCACTTATCTTTGATCTTCCAGTTGTCTTCTCCGATAAAGAGATGGAAAGAATAGTCAGGATGCCGTTTTGTAAGAAGTTCGATAACATCTACAGTGTGAACAATTTTAGTACCCATTTCCTTTTCAATTCCTAAAACTTTCACTCTTCCGGTGTTTTTCCAGGGAAGAACCATATCTTCAGTCATTCTGAATCTAAGGTCATAACTGCTTGACTGAAATCCGAAAGGATGAGAGAAGGTTGGAATGACCCAGACTTCATCCATAGAAAACTTCTCCAGAGCGAGAAAAACAGTCAACTGGTGTCCAAGGTGGGGCGGATCGAATTTTCCGCCAAAGAGGGCAATGTGTTTGTTCTTAGATGTGCTTTTATTCATTTATAGTGGAGATAATAGGTAGGTTTGTCTTAAAACTCATTGAATTCATTCTTTTTGTCACGAGATCTATGAGTTTTTCACTGTGACCTTGTTCAATGATTTCCCGTTCCTTCATATTTTGTTCAGTAAGACCGTAAATAACTGGATCCATTTCAATATAAGAAAATCCAATCTCATTTTCATCGGTCTGGCCTTCAAAAAGATCAGCCGAAGGAGCTTTTGTAATAATCTGCTCCGGCAGTCCAAGATGGCGTGCAAGTTTGAAAATATCAGTCTTGTAGATTGATCCAATAGGATTGATGGCAGAAGCTCCGTCACCGAAAAGAGTGAAGTAGCCGAGCATTATCTCACTTTTATTTCCTGTTCCAAAAACAATGGTATCATTAGCGGAAGAAAAATCAAAAAGAGTTGTCATCCTGACTCTTGCCATTATGTTGCCAAGTCTTGTGTCTCTATTCTTTTCAGGGTTTAGCATGTTGTTTTTTGCAAATGCATCAACAGTTTCACTTATCTCAAGTATCTCGTGATTTATTCCAAGATTCTTTGCAACTGCAATTGCATCACTTAGACTTGAAGGGTTGGAAGTCCTGTATGGCATGCATATGCCTGTAACATTTTCTTTTCCAAGTGTTTTAGCGCAGAGCGCCGCAACAACAGCACTGTCCAGTCCTCCTGAAAGTCCCAGAACTGCTTTGTTCATCCCAGTCTTTTCCATTTCAATTGTGATAAAACTGACAAGGTTATCTGTTAGTTTGTTAAAGTTTTTTTCAGGTAGAGTTATCATTTCAACCTCTAATATTAAGTTGATTAATAAGAGCTCTCCGAAGTTTTCTGGAGTAGGGAAAACAGTCTTCTATAGTTTGTTCAAGTGAATCAACTCCGAATCCTGAAACCCGGAGATATTCTTTTTCAATGTTATCAAGTGTTTCAAGGTCAAAATCGTTTTTCAGGACGACATGGCATCTGGTAACGAATTCAATTTCGCCCAAGTCGTTGCCGCAGAGAGAATCAGCAAGTTGTGAAAGCCAGTGAGCTGCAATGAGATTCGAAGGTTTTTTCCTTAATGGAATATCATCATCTCCTGAGTAATGTTCACGCAGAAAAAAAGTGACATTTTTTCTTTCAACAGAAGCTTCACACTTCTCAAAAAGTGAAAGACAGTTTTTGCCTGAAAAGAATCTGTACTTTGAGTTGCCGTCATGAAGAGTGTACCAGAAACCCTTTTCACTGCATTTTTGAGAAACTATTATGCCTGAAATGTTTTCCATTAGTCCCTGTTGAACTGTTTCTTTTTCTTTTTTGGTTCGCCGAACTTATCACGTTTTGTTCTAACACCCATTTTTTTAGCTAAGGCAGTACATTCATTGAGAAATGGGATCTGGACTTCTTTGACGTTCTTTGATTCGGTCTCAAGGCATTTTTGAAGATAGATTTCTCCCTGCTTCTGGTTTCCTTCTTTATACATTTTCACAGCACCACGATACAGAGCTTCGATATGATAGGGGCAGAATTTGATGCAGGTCTGATAGCTTTCTGTAGCGTTCTTATGCATTCCCATTTCATCGTAGAGAAGTCCCAGTTCTTTGAAAGCTTCGCAGTGAGTTCCTTTCATTTTCAGTGCACTTTTAAAAGCTTTTTCCGCAAGGTCATGTTTTTTCTGAAGTCTGTAGACAATACCGATATTTGTTTCAACATAATGTGGAAAAGGATAAATGGGGTTTGAACGTATAATCTCAAACTCTTCAAGAGCCTTGTCGTATTTCTTTTCTTTTATGTACAGAACTCCGAGATTATTATGCGGATCGAGGTAAAGATTATCAATATCAAGAGATTCTTTAAGATTCTTTTCAGATTCCTTATATTTTCCAAGCTGCATATTAACCATTCCGAGATGATTGTGATAATGAGCAACATCAGGAGCGACAGCTATTGCTCTGGAAAAATCTCTTCTTGCTTTAATGTAGTTCCCTTCATTCCATGCTGCAAGCCCAAGTTGATAGTAACTATTTCCCTTTTTATGGTCACTGTCCGATGTTTTATCAGTGCTTGCACAAGAGTTGATTAGAAGCATAAGTATTGTTGCAGTAAGAATGACCAGAAGGTTCTTTTTCATAGTTTTACTCCGCATTGAATTTGAAAGTTCCTGCTACGCCGATCTCAGTAATATCCGCTGATTTATCAGCAACAGGGATGAACTCTATGTTGTTATTAACCTTTTTTCCGCTTCCGACAGATACTTTAAATGATCCTTTCTCCTTTGAGGGTGGAGCGTTAAAGCCAAGAGTATTTTCTCCTTTCTTAAGTTTGTTTTCAAGTTTGAAGAAAGTTTCCTTCTGTCCTTTATTCACCTTTCCAGCAGGGTTTCCATTGAGAATGAAAGTAACATCAACAGGTGAGGGCTTGTCAAAACTGACCGCAACATAATACTCTTTTGTTACAGTGGTTTTCTCATCAAGGATCTTGATATCCGGAGCCGTTATATAAACGTCACCTTTGTCGTCTATTTTAATAGAGCATTTGCTGATCTCCTGACTCTTTATTCCAGTGACCTTTACACCGTTAATAAAGATATCCTCAGCAAAAATAAAAGTGCTGATAAAGAATAAAATAATAAGAACTACTGTTTTCTTCATGTCTAGTCCTCTTTAAAAGTCATCGCCTAAAAGCTCCGCTTCTTCGCTTTTTTCTTCTTTTTTCTTCTTTTTCTTGCTATCATCCTTGCCCCATTCATAGCCGAATTCCAGGTCAAACCCCCAATCCCATGAAGAAACAAAATGTCCTTCAAGGTTGTCGTTTGGCCTTGGTCTGTCAGCACTCCAGAATGACCAGTGCTTTCCAACATAGGCATTGATATAAAGTATCGGCAGGACCTGAAGTCTAAGAACGCCTCTAAACACTGTACTCACATTATCTGTTGAAAAAATATCGGAAGCACTACCTATGCCTCTGCGGTAGTAGGAAAGCATTCCTTTAAGTATCCAGAGGTCCGGAAGTTCAAAGTGTCCAAAAACAGAAAATGATCCCGGAAGCTTTTCATAACCGAGTGAAAGTGCCATCCATGTTTTACAGGAATAGCTGAACTCTCCGTAAAATGAGAAGACCCAATCTCCTTTACCGTCATTTGTAAGATGCCAGTATTTCGATCTTCCGTCAGGGGTGAAATTACTCTTTCCGAAAACATTGGTCATCATTTCTACTCTTTCAACATCGTAGTATGTGTCAAAAAATGAAGGCTGGTAGGTATCTCTGTGTCCTCTAAACTCAAGTTGAAGACGCATTGCGTGTTTTTTAGCCTGATCCAGATTGAAACGACCGAGAAATCCGCCGGTAAAACCACCGTTTCCGAAATCGTCCTTAAACCAGGAATAGTCAAGAAAGAACTTGAGATCTGCAAACTGATTCTTATAAGCCTTGAACTCAAAATCTATACCCTGGACATAAAGAAACTCTGTATCAAGAATAATTGGTCTGTTCTTTGAATTTCCTTCAAGTCTTCTTACTCTCTGTCCATTGTAACTAGCTTCATTTATAGCATCCCAACCTGCAGGATCAGTATTAGGGTCAGGCATTCCGTAGTATGTTTCGTATTCAAGAAGGGTGGGCGCGTTTCTGTCTCCAACAAAAGTGTATCCGAAAGAAATACTCTTTGCATGATATCCGCCAAGTGCGCTAAAAGGTTTTACAAAGACAAGTCCACCGAACATATTTCCTCTTGCAACATCACCCAGAAGTGCTTCAAATCCACCATAATCACAGTACCAGTTTACCTTTGTTGAAAGAGTTGAAAATGTGGCATCATGATTGGGAATATATCTTTTTAAGATCGTACCGTGGCCAATTGTCTGAGCAAAGTTGCTTCCCATTGAAAAGAAAAATTTATCTTCAGAACGTCCTACCTGGATGTAACGGAGAATCTTCAGATAATCCTGCCATTCGTCCCAGTCTTCTGTCCTAAAAGTAAAAGCTTCCTGATCGCTTGTAATATCTGTATTAAAAAGCTGAATGTTTAAGGGAACATGGACCCCGAAGATCAGTCCAACCTTATCAAAGCGCAGAGCAAGTTTCGGGTTAAGAGTGAGGTAGTATCTCTCATCCATCATTGACATACCTATGGAAATACCTGCGCTGGAGTAGGGAGAGATGATCTCTTTTGAACCGATGTTGGCAATTTCACCTTTCCAGAACCTCTTCTTTTTCACAGGTTTATCTTCTTGTGCAGGAGTCTGTTTTTCTGCATCAGTCTGTTTTGGCTGTTCAGTTGCTTTCTTTTCAGGTTGCACTGGAGCTTTCTGAGCAGGAGTTGTATCCGGGACTGGCTCCTGAACCTGTTGGGTTTCTTCCGGCAGTTCCGTTATTTTTATCGGATCAGTCTCTACAGGTTGCGCCGGAGTTTCCTGAACTGGTTCCTGAACCGTTTCTAGTACCGGTTGTTCCTGAGTTTCCTGAGTAGGTGCCGGAGCCTGGATTGGCTCCTGAACAAGTAATTCTGCTGTGGGTTCTATTTTTTCTTCGTTCTCTTTTTTTTCTTCTGATTCTTCTGTTTTCTTTTTTTCTTCAGCTGGTTTTTCAGTTTGAGCTTGAGCTTTTTCTTCAACTGCTGCTTTCTTTTCGGGTGCTGCTTTCTCTTCGGGTGCTGCTTTTTCTTCGGGTGTTGCTTTTTCTTCGGTTTGTACCGTGTCTTCAGTTGCTGCTACTTCTTCAGCCGACAGCGTGAAGATCAAAAGAAAAATTGAAATTGCGGTAATTTTCAAGATAGATCTTTTCATATCTTTTCTCCGTAAAATTAGTCAGCAACAACTATTGCACTGTCTACAACATCTTTCACTTCCGGAAGATCAATTTCCGCTTGTGCTCTTGTAGCGTAACAGCCATGTCTTATTCTGTACCATCTTCGACCCCTGATCTCTGCTTCAACAAGTCTTAAACCTTTGAAAGGATATCTTTTTTTAGCAGAAAGGGCTTTTTCTTTATCCGGATCGCTGAACAGTTGAATTGAAAAAGAACAATTTTTTTTCTTTTCTTTTTGTTCCACTACTTCTTTTTTCTCAGGTTTCTTTTCGGTCTGATCGTCCGGTTTCACAGTTTCTTTCTTATCTTCTCGGTTTTTCTCAACTTTTTCAGGTTCAGCCTTCTTATCAATGACTGTGCACACAAGATTCTTTTCAATCCTGCCGTTTTTATCCATTAGACCTTTGTTTTTTGCAGCACTGATCAGGCTAAGATGTTTTGCGGTGATCTCCTGAAGTTTGAAACTGCAGGCACTTAACTGTTCTCTTACTTCACCTTCATCTGCACTGGTGATATTCTGAAGTGAATCATCAGTTTTTCCTATCGCAAGACCGAGACCGAACGTAAGAGTAAGCAGCACAAAGGATAGCACGAGTGCCTTTACAAGAAGTGGTTTACTAACGGACAAGGTGTCTTTTTTCATATTAGCCTCTATGTCTTTCGGTCTTTCGACGATTCAGTTTTTTCTGAAGGAGTAGTTGTGATTCCTTTAAGTTGTCTGTTTTGAACTTTGAATAGGTTTCGATCAACTTGTTCATGTTATCTTTTATCTCTGGAGTATTGAAATCATTTGTTACTCTCATGAAATAATACAATCTTTTCCTATTTCTTTCAAGTTCAGACACTGCATTGTATAGTTTTTCAGGAGTTATCTCATCAAGTATAAGGCCTCGAGTATATTTCCTGACCTTTTCAGCTACGATGTGTCTGGATGAACATATCACAGCTTTTCTTGACATTACAGCACTGTTAAGCAGAAATGTGTCGCTTCTGTGCCATTTTGACGGAAGGATAAGAACATCAAATGTATTGAAAACAGAATTTATTCTGCCCGGTTCTATAGGTCCGTGAAAGTAAGTGTTTGGATTACGGACTTTTCTATTTAGTCTGGAGAAGTAGGGGGAGTTTTCGAAAAGTTCACCATAGATGTGAACTTCATTCATAAAACCATCATCATAAAGGGCGTTAAAAGCCTTTACCAGATCAAGAATGCCGTCTTCAGGAATTATTTCGCCCATAAATCCGAATTTGACAGCTCCTTCGATCTCAAACGGCCTGTTCTCAAAAGTTCCATCACAGAAAATACCCTGCTCAAGAAACGATGTTTTTTCTTCAGGAATTAGAGTTCTGTAAAAGAGGTTGTATTCAAGTTCAGAAAGAAATATCACTCTGTCTGAAAGATCTATAGCATGTTGGGCAAGTTCCGCCCGTTCCATCATTGTTGACCGTTCAACTGAGTTTAGGGATGTTTTGTTGTAGTAGGAACTATATCTTCCAACGTTTTCATACCATGAAGTTCTTATGCTATCTGAAGAGAAGAACTTTTTAGCTCTTTTAAGAAAAACTGACACGGGGCTGTCAACGAAGTTCGATATCCGGACTTTTTCTTCAGTAGGATCAGCTACACCTTTGTTAAATACGGAATTTGAGAAAAGGAATCCGTCAGATATAGTCGTTACTGTGAATAATCCACGTTCCTTAGCAATAAGAGGATAGTTCATGGAGTGATTTTTAAAACTCCAGAAATGAATAACGTCAAAACTGTGTTCTTTAAGAATGTACTCAAAAACATTGTCCATTTCGGGATTTGAGAAAGTTTCCTTGTAACTGATAAACCTTGATGGAACATATGTGATAAGTCTTGTGAACTCGGAGCTGGGAACAATGTTTAAAGAGTAGAGCTCCTCATTTTCACTTATTTCCGGATAGTAGATAAAAAGATTAACCTCTTCACTTAGAGAAGTTATCAAAGCATCAATATAACTGTTGAAAAATGCCAGTGACGAACTCGTTTCCGGAGCAGATTCCAGTACAAATAAAATAGAAAGTTTACTGTCAGACACCGCTTATAACTCCATTTAGAGCACTCATTGCTGCTGTTTCGGGGCTTGCCAGGTGAACAACACCGTTGCCCTGTTTACCTTTAAAGTTCCTGTTCGATGTTGAGACGATGTACTCACCGTTTCCAGTCATTCCTATCTGACCGGAGGCACATCCGCCGCAACCGGGATTACTGATAACAAAACCGGCATCAAACAGAATTGCGATCAGTCCTTCTTTGAGCATTCTGCCATAGACCTCTCTTGTAGACGGAACGATAGATCCATTACTTTTAATCTTTTTTCCTTTTACGATCTCGGCAACTTTTTTCATATCAGAGTATCTTCCGTTAGTGCAGCTTCCAATAAACACAGTATCAACGGGAGTGCCTTTGAGTTCGGAAACACTTTTTACATTATGAGGATAGGGCGGAGCAGCTATCTGAGGTTCGGTCATTTTATCAAGATCTATTTCTTCTTCAGCGCTGTATGCGGCATCTTCGTCAGCCATAATAACGTCCATTCCTTCAAGTCCTGTTGTCGGGATCATGATCGAAACAGCTCCCATTTCAGTTCCCATGCTTGCAATGGTTATCCTTTCATCGAGAGTTAGCTTCTCAACTTCTTTTCCGTAAAGCTCAACGACTTTTCCAAGGAAAGTTCTGGAACCGAATTTTCTAAGCATAAAGAGGACGATATCTTTTGCTGAAAGTCCTTCTTTTCTTTTTCCTTTTACTACTAGTTTAACTGATTGCGGAACTTCAAACCATGTTTTCCCAGTCTTCCAGATGTAGGCAATATCAATATCTCCCATGCCCTGGCCAAAACAGCTGATCGCACCCATAATATTAAAGTGACTGTCAGTTCCTACAACTGTCATGCCCGGGGTTGCATATTTATCTATGAGGATATGTGAGCCGATACCGGCATTAATATCGTGCACTTTAAGACCTTCTTTTCTGGCAAAGACCCTGCATTTTTGCTGGTTTATTGCATATGGAATAGTTTTGGCAGGAACAACGCAGTCAAAGGTGAAGAGTGTCTTTGACTTGTCTGATATAAAGTTTGAATCAAAATTGGTCTGGAGATTGTTAACAACGTTTGCGCCACCAAAATCTCTAGCTGTACGGTAGTCAATACCAATCCACACGATTGACCCCGGAATAACTTTTTCATTTGAATCTACAAGGTGATTTGAAAAAATTTTTTCAATAATTGTCTTTCCCATACTGATCTCCAATTAATGTTAAAAAAACTAGTTGGCGTAATGATAGCAGAACGATAAAGCTTTGTCAAAATCGCTAGGTACTAAATTGCGAATAAAATCAGTGGGTTCAAAGCATTTCCAGAAAAGCTTCAATTCTTGTTGCCAATCTTGAATCGATTTGAGCTCCGGGCTTGTCAGCCTCAAGTGTCAGAACAGGGATATTGATGCCCCGATCTTTAAGCATTTTTCTAAGGATAATGTCTTCAAGTTGTCTGTGACAGAAAGACTGAACATAGTGGATTATACCGTCAAGATTTCTTTTTTTGATCTCAGGAATAGTTTTGTTGAACCTGAATCCTGACGAGTATGTATATGTGTAGTTGAGATACTGGTCAACGATGTTTTCATAATTGCCTAACATCGCAAATTCTTTCTGGATCTCGTTAAAAACTATAGTCGCGTTCCTTTCCTCGATAAAATCATAAACCGGAATGATGGGAGGTACACCTAAAAATCCAATCTTTTTCCTGCCTGTATTTTCATAGTTTTTCAGATGCTCTTTCCGATCATTGAGAAAGTTTTCAAGCATCTTGTCATAATTATGATAGTTTCCACCAAAATCTGAAGTATTTACAAGTAGTTCATGGTTCTTTGCGCCAGTGATAAATCCCGGAAATTTATAGGTCATCTCATCGATCTCAAAAAGCTTATCTCTTGTTTGTTGAAGTTCGTTGCGAACAATTTCAGCTTTTTTAATGTCTGTTCCAAGGAATTTTGCAAACCTTGAGATCTCATTTTCAAGTTTTGATCTATCTCTATCGTTAGGAAAGTTAAACAGAAACGATCTTACACCGGTTTTTGATGAAATTATCTCTTCAAGAACCCTTGCGTTAGAGCAATCTCCCTCAGTCACAGCAATAAAAACATCGTCATTTGTGAAAGTTTTTTCGAGTAAAACAGAGTATAGTCCCTTTATCCAGGCACACGAACTTCCCGGAAGACCATCGGTCTCAGCTTTTTCAAGATGAGAAATAGGGGAGTCACATGTGATAAACTCATTGTTCAGGTCAATGGGTTTAAATCCTGCTGCAAAAACAACTTCCATAGGTATTGTTGTAGTAAATACAGCTTTTTTCATTACTTGACACCAAAGAAGTCATTAAAGTTGTTTGAAACTGTCTTTGCGATCTCATTTATATCAATTTCAAAAAGTTTGGAAGCAAAATCATAAACATGAAAAACTTTTGCTGGCGTGTTAACTTTTCCTCTAAACGGCACAGGAGCAAGAAAGGGTGAATCGGTTTCAAAAAGAACTTTTGAGATTCCTATCGTTTTAAGGATCTCATGAAAATCGGTCGATTTTTTAAATGTAAGTATCCCTGAAAAAGAGATCAGCCAACCGGTTTCAACTATCTCCAAAGCAGTTTTCATGTCTCCTGTGTAGCAATGAAAAAGGACTTTGAGGTCATTTCCGTACTCTTTAATAATATTGACAGCACGCTTTTCAGCGCTTCTTCCATGGATAATTAGAGGTTTTTCTAGTTCTATAGAGAGCTCAATCATGCTTCGAAACACTTTTTCCTGATTTTTTTCGGGTGAAAAATCATAGTAAAAATCGAGCCCGACTTCACCGATTGCAAGTATTTTTGAGGAAGAATTTCTTATCCAAGTGTAATCTTCAGATGCTTTTTCTGCTTCATGAGGATGAACTCCTGCAGCATGAAATAATTTAATTCCGTTTGACTTAAAAATCTCGTTTAAACTCAACGCATGATCAAGTTCTTTGTCGTTACCACTTATATTAAGAACAGTGAGAACACTCTTTTCTTTCAACTCTTTAATTATCTGATCAGAAGAAATATTTCTTTCCTGAATAAGCATCGATTGATGCGCATGACTGTCTATAAACATTAGTTAGGAGTATTGTTCTGCGGATTTTTTGGCTTTGGATTTCGAGGTCTTCTTCGTCTTGACCGGTTGTTCCTGGAGTTGTTGCTCTTTGGATCGTTGCTGTCTTCTTTCTTTTCATCAACAGGGTTTTCTTTATCTCTAATTACAAAAGGTTCAACATCTGTGAGATCTATCTGGGCAATTTCAGGCTGATAATCTTTAAGCAGCCATCTGTTACCGCTTTTTTCCAACGAATCTTTAGGAAATGTTTTTTCCTCGTATTTTTCATTTTTAGAATGATTTTCCGGGAATACAACGGTAATTTTTTCTGTTATAACATTGATTTTCTTAACAAATCCTCGTCTATTTGTGTTTTTTTCAAAGACGGCTGATTCTTCTTCTGGATAGTTTTTTAAAGCTTCCTCGTATGATGGGTTTTCATAGCCCAGACAACAGAAAAGTCTGCCGCATATTCCGGATATCTTGTTGGGATTGAGGCTGAGATTCTGGTCTTTAGCCATTTTTATTGAAACAGGCATGAAGCTGTGAAGGACTTTACAGCAGCAAAGCTCCATTCCGCAGGGACCAAGGCCGCCCATTATCTTTGTCGTGTCTCTAACGCCTATCTGTCTCATCTCGATGCGTCTTTTAAGCTCGTAAGCAAGTCTTTTTATTAGTTCTCTGAAATCAATCCTGCCGCCGGCACTGAAATAAAAGATAGCCTTCGAATCATCAAGGGTGTACTTGACTTTCACTATCTTCATTTTTATTCCCAGTTCCTTGTTGAGTCTTTCAATGGTATGCTTTGCTTTAAGAGCGTTTTCTTTAAGCCTTTCTGCTTTCTCAAAATCATGCTTTGTAGCTTTTCTAATATAACCATTCTTAATAAAATTGATCTTATTCTGTTTTTTAAATTCCTTTTCGCTTTTATTAAGAACTTTGGCAAGTTCCATGCCGCGCTCACTGTAAGCTACAATATAGTCACCATTATTAAGAGGAACTTCCTCTTGTTTTTCTTTTTTATGAAAATACCAGTAAATCTTGCCTGCATTCTGAAACTGGATTGAAATTATATCTTCAAAAGCAGGAGATTCATCGTCATAATCAAAGTAGATCGCATTGCCGCCGCCAAGTGGAGCGATAGGGGAACCGGCTTTTTTGTTTTTAACATTATCTTCATCTTTAAAACCTTCATCATTGCGTTCCATATCCTGAAGTTTTCTAAACTCTTCTTCAGTCATGTCGCTTGGTTTTTTGTCGACGGTGTTCCTTCTGTAGTTATCGTTTCTGTGATAATTGCTGTTTCTGTTATTATCTCTTTTTTCTGTGCTGTTATTATCTTTTTCCAATTTCTTCTCCAATCAATGTATAAAAAACTGATGCGTCAAATGAAAAAGTCTGAGAATTATTAAGAAACTCAATAATTCTCTTTGATACATCAGGTTGTCTATTTTTAATGAAAAATGCTGAAAAAGCAAGGCGCATCTTAATTATATTCTTTTTAAGAAAGTCAGCGTTGTTTGAGTTTGATATGCTTTTTATTGAATCTGATTCAGTAAGGTTGCTGTACAATCTATCAATAAATTTAAGACTTTGCAGGTTAGCATCTTTTATAAGTATCTCAAATTCTTTGATCTGGGCCTCAACATAGTCGGGAGCAACAGAGTAGATATCATCTCTAATAAAAGGAAAGTATTTGAGGACTTCATGTTCACATTTTTCAGGTAAATACAGAAGTACCGTCCTTGAAAGAATAGTGGGAAGAAGTTTGTTCTTTTTGTTTACGGTAAGAATGATAACAGTTCTTTCAGGAGGTTCTTCAATAAGTTTGAGGATCGAGTTCTGAGCCTGAACAGTCATCTGGTCAGCATTTGGTATGTAGACGATCCGATTTTTGGATTCAAAAGGAAGATATGCAAGCGATCCGTCAAGCAGCTCAAGTGATTCAAGTTTAATTTTACCAGTGTCAGAGCGTACTATGTTAATAAAATCAGAGTATTGCGAAGATCGGCAGAGTTCAGAGAACCTCGCATCAGTAATGTTTTTTTTTGGATGTATTATAATTTTTGCCGCAGAATAAACGAAATCGTCTTTATCCGACTGAGGACAAGGGCCATGGAAAAGAATCGCATGAGGGAGCTTATTGGTTTCAACGCAATTCTTTAGTTTGTTATGTATTAGTTCTATCGGGTCCATAGCTTTTAGTTTACATAATATATGTTATGCGAAGTCGATAGGAGGAAAAGGTCAATCATCTCGGTCCCTTCTTAGTTTTGTGATTGTTGTAAGTTTTGTTTCCGGAGAAAGTTTTAAAAGGTTCAACCTTGTACTCCGGTATTCAGGAGTCATTCCAAAACTGAAAACTATAAGTGGTGGCTTGTTTGCTTTCTTCGGTTGAAACAGGTCGTAGACATCATCACTGATCAACAGTGACAGATAGTTGTCAAGATCCATCTTCCTGCCTTTTATGAAAAACACACTGTTAAATGATCTCTGTTCTTTTTTTGTTCTGAAATGAACATTTATGGTTGCATTGTGTTTCTGCGCAAAAAATGTAAGAAAAATAAAATCCTGCCATACATTTTTAATAGTTCCCCTTCTTGGAACCCACAGAATCGTTTTTTGGGGATTTTTGGGTATACGGCCAAGGTCAATGTTGAAAACCTCGTCAGAATTGATCTTAGAGCAAGATTTTCTGTCTTCTTTAGAAAGGCATTTTGTTGAGCGGTATCCGAACCTTTCACCATCCTGCTGATTAAAAATATAAGGGGCAGCTGTTGAAATTAAAGATGATTCTTTTTTCACATAACTCAGTTTAGTGAAAAAAAGTGAAAAAAGTGAAAATTTTGAAGATGTTCTGCCGGCTCTTGAAAAGAAAAGAAGAAATCTTGAAAAGTTGCTCCTGCAGAAATCAATACCCAAAGATGGTTTGATCTTCCAGATAAATTTAAAGATCTCGAAAGATGAGAACCCACCGTTTTTTTTAACTTTCTTTTCCTTTTCACGTGATACAACGCTTACAGTTTTTTCATCGCAGTCAATAACGTAAATACGTCCTTCGGGATTAAAGCTATCTGATTTAGCTAATTCCATCGCCTGGATGACAAAACCTGTAAAGTTGTTCCTGTTAGTCAACAATAAAGTTGTAAAAGGAACAATACGTTTTTTGATCTTCATAGTTTTTTGCTTTTCACATCTATAATATCAGCTACTTTGTTGATAATTCCGTTGACAAAGGAGCTCGACTCCTTACTGCCAAATTTCTTAGCAATATCAATGGCTTCATTGATCGTAGCCTTAAATGGAACACCGTTGCTTTCGTCAACAAGTTCAGCAACAGACATTCTAAGGATGTTTCTTTCGATAAGAGCTATCCTGTTCATTCTCCAATTAATAGCAGCTTCTTCAATAAGTTCTTCAACCCTGTCGGAATTGTTAGTGACTTCACCTAAAAGATAATTAATGAAGTTTTTTTCCTCAGTTTCAGTTTCCTCATCAAAGTTTTTTGAAGGAAGATTGTAATATTCATAGTACATTTCAATTGCTTCTTTCGTAATCGAATCTGTGGCAAATTCCATACTGTAAAGAATCTGTAGTGTTTTTTCTCTTGATCTGCGTCTAAGTCCCATGGTAGTTTTTTCTTTTGATTATAGTTTATCAATTACATTAAGCATTTCAATTGCAGCAAGTGCGCTGTCAAAGCCTTTATTTCCGGCTTTTGTTCCAGCACGTTCAATAGCCTGTTCAATAGTGTCAGTGGTGAGAACTCCGAAAGAGATGTAAACTCCTGTTTCAAGAGATACCTGGGCTATTCCCTTTGTGGCTTCTGCAGCAATATAGTCAAAGTGAGGAGTATTGCCTCTGATCAAAGCTCCGAGGCAGATTATAGCATCGTAGTTCTTTGACAAGGCTGCTTTTTTTGCAGCAAATGGGATCTCAAATGCTCCCGGAACCTTTATCACATCTACTTCTTCGGCTTGATGTCTTTCAAGACAGTCAAGTGCTCCGTCAAGAAGAGAATTGCTTATAAAACTGTTGAATCTTGAGACAATAACTGCAAACTTTTTTCCTTGTGCTGAAAGTTTACCCTCGTAGTTAGTTACCTTCATTGTTTTTCTCCTTGTCAAATATTTTATGACCCATTTTTTCCTGTTTTGTCTTTAAATATTTCAGGTTGCTTTCCTGAACTCCGCAGATATTGGGTATCTGATCTATTATCTTAAGACCGTATCCTGTAAGACTTATCATTTTTTTGGGGTTATTTGTCAAAAGTTTGATCTCCTTAACACCCAGAGCTTTAAGTATCTGAGCCCCTATTCCATAGTCTCTCAGGTCATCTGCAAAACCAAGAGCGATGTTGGCTTCAACTGTATCCATTCCATTATCCTGAAGATGGTAGGCTTTAATCTTGTTTCCAAGACCTATTCCCCTTCCTTCCTGTCTCAGGTAAAGTATAACACCTCTTCCTTCTTCTTCAATAATTTTCATAGCATTTTCAAGCTGATATCCGCAGTCGCATCTTATACTTCCAAGAGCATCTCCTGTGAGGCACTCAGAGTGAACTCTTACAAGTACAGGCTCTTTGGCAGAGACGTCGCCTTTGGTAAGAGATACGTGTTCCAGGCCATCAACAAGGCTTTTGTAAACTTTAATATCAAAGTTTCCACCGAATTTTGTCGGAAGAACAGAAGCAGCAATTTCCTCAATGAGAGATTCAGTTTGAAGTCTGTATGAAATAATATCGGCAATCGTTACTATCGGAATATCATGTTCTTTTGAGAATTTTTCAAGCTGAGGCATTCTTGCCATCGTTCCATCATCGTTCATGACTTCACATATTACGGCCGCACTTTTCAGTCCTGATATTTTAGCAAGATCCACAGAGCCTTCAGTTTGACCTGTTCTGACTAAAACACCTCCGTCCTTTGCTCTGAGCGGAAAAATATGACCAGGTCTCGCAAGATCTTCCGGGCCTGAATTGTCGTCAACTGCAACCTGAATGGTTCTAGCTCTGTCAGCGGCTGAAATTCCAGTTGTAACGCCCTTTTGGGCTTCAATTGAAACTGTAAAAGCTGTTCCAAATTTGGAATTATTATCTGAGACCATTGGAGGAAGATCAAGTTTGTCAGCGATCTTATTGTTCATTGAAAGACAGATGAGACCCCTTCCGTATTTTGCCATAAAGTTTATGTTTTGAGCTGTTGCAAACTGTGCTGCAACAACGAGATCACCTTCATTTTCACGATCTTCATCGTCAGTAATTATGACCATTTCGCCGTTTTTAAACTTTTCAACTGCAGCTTTCACTCTTTTCACATTATTGATCACAACATCCTCCAGTTTTGAAAAATGAAATGTATTCAGGTCTTATTATCGTTTCATGCCTACCTGGACCTATGGAGACAATTGAAACTTTTGTTTTAAGGGATTCTTCTATGAATCTAATGTAATCTTTAGCTTTTTCAGGTAGTTGCTCAAATGTTTCAACTCCTGATATATCACAGTTCCAGCCTTCAAGTTCGATGTATTCTAATGTTATTTCACTCAAAATTGAGACGTTTGAAGGAAAAGATATAGGATCTGAATTGTATTTGTAACCGGTGCAGACCTTAATGGTTTTAAAGTTGTTAAGAACATCCAGTTTGGTAAGAGCTATTGAAGTGTATCCGTTCATATCAAAGACATATTTAAGTGCCGGCAGATCAAGCCAGCCACATCTTCTAGGCCTTCCTGTAGTTGTGCCGAATTCGTTGCCTTCTTTTCTAAGTTTATCGCCTTCGCTGCCAAAATCTTCAGTCGGAAATGGGCCTTCGCCAACTCTTGTCGTATATGCTTTCACAAGTCCGATGTTATCTTCGATACATCCAACCGGAATTCCGCTTCCTGCACCATAGTAAGTTGAAACGGTGTTGGATGAAGTAACAAACGGATAGGTTCCGTGATCAATATCAAGAAGAGCTCCCTGCGCTCCTTCCATAAGAACTTTTTTTCCTTTTGTAAAGTTTGCGAAACTGAAATCTGTCGGAGCAATATAAGGTGCTATTTTCTGTCCGAGATCGTAGTATTTTTCTGTGAGGTCTTCCCATGAAAGTTCTTCGATCTTATAGAGAGACTTGAAAAGTGCATTCTTTTCCTTTAGGGATGCTTTGATCTTTGTTTTAAGAAGTTCCTTATCAAGCAGTTCCCCTACCCTTAGACCAATTCTAGAGATCTTGTCTTCGTAGGCGGGTCCGATACCACGTCCGGTTGTACCGATCTTGTTGCCTTTTTTGGCTTCTTCACGGCATTTATCAAGAATTTTGTGATATTCCATAATTACAGCGGCTTTGGGTGATACCACAAGTTTGTCACAGGATATTTTAATACCTTTTTCTTCAAGTATAGCCATTTCATTTATAAGCTGAATAGGATCAAGTACTGTGCCGTTACCAATGTAACTGACAGTGTTATCTCTGAGAATGCCTGAAGGAATTGCGTGAAGGTCATATTTCACACCTTTTATAACGATCGTGTGACCAGCGTTGTTCCCACCTTGAAATCTACAGACAATATCGACTTTCTCAGTTAACAGATCAACAATTTTTCCTTTACCTTCGTCACCCCATTGAGTCCCGGTAACAATATGAGTTGTCATAGAAGCTTCTCCAAAAAAACAATAACAGTGAATTCTAACTAACCACCAACCATTGACAAGTTTTTATTATTATTCCTCAGAAGTGTCAAGGACCACAAGAAAAGCCTCCTGAGGTATTTCAACATTTCCAAGCTGTTTCATCCTTTTTTTTCCTTCCTTCTGCTTTTCCAGAAGTTTTCTTTTTCTTGAAATGTCACCGCCGTAACATTTTGCAGTAACATCTTTTCTGTATGCTTTAACAGTTTCTCTTGATATGACCTTTGAACCTATCGCCGCCTGAATTGCAACATCGTACATCTGGCGGGGAATGACCTTTCTCATCTTCTGAGCAAGGGTTCGGCCGATATTATATGCTTTTTCATTGTGCACAATAAGGGAAAGTGCATCAACAGGTTCTCCGTTTATAAGTATATCCATTTTAACTAGTTTTGATTTTTCGTAGTGAAGGAACTCATAATCAAGTGACGCAAAACCTCTGGAGATAGATTTGAGCTTATCATAAAAATCATACACGATCTCTCCAAGCGGAATATAGTATTCCAGCATCACTCTTTCCGTATTTGCGTATGTCAGATTTACTTGTTTTCCTCTTTTATCCAGACATAGTTTGACCAGTCCGCCTATATACTCTGTAGGTGTGAATATCGTTGCGTGAACAATGGGTTCTTCAATATGATCGACCTGCTGCAGAGGAGGAAGCTTGTCTGGATTTTCAATGAAGATGACTTCTTCTTTTGTCGTTACGACCTTGTAGGAAACGCTTGGTGCCGTGGTTATAAGCTCAAGGTTAAACTCTCTTTCAAGTCTTTCCTTGATAATCTCAAGATGAAGCATTCCGAGGAATCCGCATCTGAAGCCAAATCCCAGAGCGCTTGAAGTTTCCGGTTCATATGAAAAGCTCGAATCATTTAGGGTCAGCTTTTCCATAGCTTTTTTAAGATCTTCGTGTTTTGATGTTTCAACGGGAAATATTCCGCAGAAAACCATCTGTTTCATCTTCTTGAATCCGGGAAGAGCAATTGTGGCCATATCGTTTGTTCTAGTGATAGTTTCTCCGATCTCCACATCATGAATAGTTTTTATTCCGGCAGCGACCACAGCAACCTCTCCAGCATGTATCTCCTTGACTTTCTTGAGGAACGGAGTGTATGTTGAGATGTCAATAACTTCATATTCCGACTTTGATTCCATGAGGTAGATCATGTCACCGACCTTGATGCTGCCGTCAAATATCCTTGAGAGCATTCTTACGCCCAGATAAGGATCGAACCAGCTATCAAAAATAAGTGCTCTTGTGTTTTGGGATTCATCAGTCGAAGGTGCGGGAATGACTTGAATTATCCTGTCTAGAAGTTCAGCAACTCCTTCACCCGTCTTTGCTGAAATGGGAATTGCATCTGTAGCATCGATCCCGATCATTTCCTCGATCTCCATTCTCACTTTTTCAACATCAGCATTGGGAAGATCGATCTTGTTAATTACAGGAATGATCTCGAGGTCATTTTCCATCGCCAGATATACATTTGCAAGTGTCTGAGCTTCAACACCCTGAGTAGCATCAACGATGAGAACAGCTCCTTCACAACTTGAAAGCGCCCTACTCACTTCGTATGAAAAATCCACATGTCCGGGAGTGTCAATAAGGTTAAGCTCGTACGTTATATCCTCAAAAGTATGCTCAAGAACAACGGCTCTAGCCTTGATGGTTATGCCGCGCTCTTTTTCAAGATCCATATCGTCCAGGAACTGAGCTTTCTGATCCCGTTTTGAAAGAGAACCTGTCAGCTCGAGCATTCTATCTGCCAAAGTAGACTTCCCGTGATCAATGTGCGCAATAATTGAAAAGTTTCTTATGTTTTTGATTTCTTTCATGAATTTTCCTTCAGTTACCAACTCTCACTTCATAAACAAATAAAGCGGTGATTTTTATACAATATAGCTTGGAGAAATGCAAGTATCTTAATTGTTAAATATATAAATATATATAAAAGCATATTTTGGATTGACAGATGGTTCATCACCTTCGTCGAAATATTCCCCTATTGAGAAACCCGTTCTTATCGAATCCTTTTCTGAGGCTGAGGAAGAGTGCGAGGAGCGTGGATATTTCTGTGGCGGCAAATATTGCCATGATAATTACTATCTGATATTTGACGGCAGTCATTGGGTCTGAGCCGCCTAAGATCTGTCCTGTCATCATTCCTGGGAGTGAGACGAGTCCGATTGCTGAATATGTGGCTAATGCTGGTGCCATCCCTGCCCTGTACGCCTGTTTGAAGAATGGTCTCATTGCTTCTCTTTGCGTGGCTCCCATTGAAAGATAGGATAGATATGTTTCGCTGTCTTTTCTTATTGAATCATAGAATCTGTCGAGTGTTACAACGGTTCTTGTCATGCTGTTTCCTAGTAACATTCCTGAGATGGGAATTATAAAACGTGCGTCAAAGATGTCGGGTGGTGAAAAAACAACCACAATGTAATATGAAAGCACGGCGGCAATTGCAATGAGATAGGCAGGAAAAGTATAGAAAAAGAGCGCCATGGTAAAGCCGCTGTTTCTCAAAATTGTGTAGTCGGCCGCAGTTATCATCACAACGATGTAGGCAATGTTAAGTGCCGGATTATTAAAGGCAAAAAGCGCTTCAAGATAAAATCCGACAAGAAGAAGCTGAACTGTCATTCTTAAGAATGTGATTATCGTATCTTTTCTGAGATTTATCTTAAAATATGTAAGTATCAGCAGAGATACACCAAGAGACGCAAAGGCGTAGATCATTCCCAATGTTGATATTTCAGGCGTTTTCATGTGACTCCGAAATATCAACAGTGTTCTCAAATGCTTCTATCCACTCGGGATCATGGCTGACTGAAAGAATGGTAACTCCGCTTTTCCTAAAATGATCAATGAGCGCCGCCCTATTCTTGTGATCAAGTCCAGTTGTAGCCTCATCAAGAAGATAGATGTCTCTTTTAAGCAGAAGTCCTCTAGCTATTGCAAGTCTTTGAGCCTGTCCGCCTGAAAGTTCAGACATTTTCTTGTCTTTTAATGAACTATATTCAATGCCGAAAACTTTTGTTATTTCTTCAATTTCCTTTCGGGAAGGAACGATCTCTCTGTTTGCTTTGAAAGTGAAAGGCAGCATCATGAATTCTTCAGCAGACTCTTCCGCGTCAAAGGATATTTTCTGCGAAATGTAGCAGATCATTTTCCTGACGTCCTGAATTGTTTCAGAGGTTAGTTCTTTTCCATTACAGATTATTTCTCCAATTTTAGGAACCACAACACCTGTAACGGTTTTTAGAAGGGAACTTTTCCCGCTTCCGCTAGGACCGGTCAGAACGATGTGCTCACCCTTAGCGACATCAAGCGAAAATCCGGAAAGGATGATTACTCCATCAAAAGATATTTCCACATCTTTAAAACTAAGCATTATGAGTTAAGCGCCCTTTTTATTGAACGTTTTACAGCATTTGAAAACTCTTCCTGTGTATATTCCTGCGGATATATGGCGGGAAGATATGTCACATCTATCTGTTTAAATGGATATGGCAGTTTTTTGTTTCTTGGAAATGCTTCGTAAGCTCCCTTGATCGCAACAGGAACAACAGGAATGTTCAGCTCAGTGGCAAGTAAAGCAAATGTCTGTTTAAATTCAGAAATTTCGCCATCTCTTGTTCTTGTTCCCTCAGGAAAGATGATGATGTTTCTTCCCTTTTTAAGAACAGATGCCATTCTTTTTATTGAGTTGATGATGTCATCGCCTTCACTCATAACTATGATGTTATTTCTATTTGCCAGGAACCTTCGCCATCCCTTTCTGAAGTGTTTGTTCTTTGCAAAGAAATAAGTTCTTCTAAACTGTCTGGCAGAGATCTTTCCAACAACAAAAAGCCCGTCAATAACGCTCTGATGATTGGGAGCAAAGATAACCGGACCTTGCGGAATATTCTTCCAGCCGTGATATCTCAGTTTAAAGAAAAGTCTCATGATTATAATTAGATATGATTTCATCCACAGATGGTACCAGGAACTTCTAGGTAGATCCAGATGAATGTTTTCTTTTAAAAGTGATTTCCAGTCCTGCGTGTCTTCCACAACGATGTCCTTCTGTTTATCTACAAATTTTGCAAGTTCTCTGACAGTTGGGTTGTTGTGAAGATCTTTTTCAGATACTTTTGTTTTAAAATGCTTGCTGATAAAACCTGCAAGTTCGATCTTATCAAGAGAATCAAGTCCCAGATCTATTTCAACATGGTCATCAGGGAAAACCTTGTTCTCTGCGAATTTGTTGAGATATCCGACAATAGCCTTGTAAACCTCGTCTTTAGGAATATCGGCACTTTTTCTAACCTTTTTTCTTTTATCAAGGAATTTTTCAATTTTAAATCTCTGAAGCTTTTCAAGACGTGTTCTTGGAAGCGGCTCGTTGATGAGAATAAAATCAAGTAGCTTTTTGTGATGGCTAGCTTTTTTATTGTACTTATCAACGATCTCCCATCTGACAAATTCCTCAAGGTTGGGAATCTGCCTGTTTGCGAGTATCTTGTCATCAGGTCTAATTACGGCCGTAAGTGCATTCTTACGCACAAGAACGGCAGCTTCGAGAACTAGTTCATTTACCTCTTCCAGAGCTTTTTCAATTTCAACAGGATTTATATTCTTCCCATTTGGAAGAACAATGATCTCCTTTTTTCTGCCTGTGACATAGAGTCGCCCATGCTTATCAAAATGCCCGAGATCTCCGGTATATAGCCACCCATCTTTAAGGACGTCGGCTGTTTCTTGCGGGCGGTTAAAATATCCCTGCATGATGTTTTTTCCAGAAGCTACTATCTCGCCGTCAACGATCTTCACAGAACCTTTAACTAACTCAGTTCCGACGCATCCTGCCCTTCCGGTTCCCGGTTTGGGAAAAGTAATCATCGGAGCTGCTTCAGTCATTCCGTAACCTTCAGAAATTAGAAAACCGAGCGTTTTAAATTTGTTAAAAACAACCGGATCAAGCTTTGCTCCACCACAGATTATATTCTTTACATTTCCACCGAATTTTTTGTGAATTGATTTAAAAACTGTTTTTGAAAATGCCAGATTCCCCAGTTTTTCCGATATGTTATATAAATTAGTGGCAATAAAGCTTTTCTTTATCTTTTGCATTATTCCCCGGATAAGCATCTCGTAAAAACGTGGAACACCAAGCAGCATTGTAGGCTTTGCTTTTTCCATCATTTTAAGGATATCACCGGAATCAAGTGAAGGAACAATAGCCGTCGTACCCCCTCCGGAGAAAACTGCGATAACAGTTCCTATTATCGGATATATATGATGAAGCGGTAGGATCATAAGAACAATTTCATCCTTGCCGAAATAACCGGCACTGACAACCTGTTCAGTATTAGCAATAATGTTGGTGAAAGAAAGCATTACGCCTTTGGGAGATCCTGTCGTTCCTGAAGTGTAGATAAGCAGAGCTGTTCTTTCTTTGTCTGCAAAATCAAGATCTTCCATCTTCCCATTGCCATCATCGTTAGGAATGTGTTCAAATATTATGGTGTTAAGCTCATCAAGGTCTGAAGCCGAGACCGCATCATTTACAAGCTGCAGACATTTTACCGAAGTGAAAACAGCAGCAGGCTTACAGTCATTGATAATATAGGCGATTTCATCAACAGTACTCATAAAATCGACAGGAACCGTAGTTCCACCGGCACTCCATATCCCGTAAATCGCATAAATATACTCAGGACGGTTCTCACTAATGATCAGTATTCTTTGACCTTTGGCATCCCCAAGAACATCGCTGTAGTGGGAAACCCGTTTCAGAACAGAATTGTATGAAATCTCGGAATCGGCAGTAACAATTGCAGTCTTTTCACTTTTTCTTACGAACATGGTACCTCCATAGCAACACCAGTTCGATTTTATAGTTTCAATTGTTAATGTAAAGGGAAAGAAAGAAAAAAATGACACTTGAGTACAGAAAACGACTCAGTCCGTTGAACGTGAGCTAAGAAAATGCGAGCCTTCAGCCCGCAAGACAACGTATAGTTTTTGTAAATTTTTTGGGTAAAACTTTAAATTTGTACAGATTTTGGATTATTCCTTATTGAATATGATGTCTTTTTCTCTGCAATAATCCCTAATTATCTTTTCATCAACTTTAATATCAGCATCTGCGCCGTTTTTATACAAAAACAAAGCTAATTCTTTAACTTCTTTTTCGCAAGCACTGTATAATACAGTTTCCCCTTTTTTATTAATGTGATTAATATTCGCACCATCATTTACTAATAACAAAATTATTTCTTGCAACTCATTCATTATTTCAGGTTTTGATAAATCCAAAGCTCTCACCAAACTTTCAATTATTGATGCTTTAAAGTAAGGCAAAACAATTTTCCCATCTGCTCCATTTTCAATTAATATTTTTGCAATATTTAACGGAGCACCAAATATCGGAGGGGCTCCATAACTATCCACATCATTTACATTCGCACCATGTTTTATTAACAACTTTACCAGATCAGGGGAATTCGTAGAAACAGCGTATTCTAATATCGGACGATAAAATCCGTCCTCACAGATAAGTGTCTCACATTTATTTGGCTTCACAAGTCCCTCAAAAAGCTTATCTACTCTCTTTCTTCTTTGTATTAACTCCTCAAGTATCGTTTCCGTCCCATTTTCATCAATCCATTTAATGTAAAGGTCGTTTAAAAAATAAGTCATAATTACTTTTGGAACATCTTTTAAAGTGGTTTCCAACTCTTTAGATGGATCACTTTGAAAATTTTTAATCTTTTTTCTTAAGAATTTTGCCACTTCATCATCTGAGTTACATATTATTTCTGCAATTTTTTCTACTGAAATAATTTTGTTAGGATAAAATAAAGGTTTGTTTACAGCAACTTTCTCATTTATATTAAAATCGCAATTATTCAAAAGATATTTTGCTGCTTTGTAGTTCCCTTCACCTACTGCAGCAGCTAGTGCTGTCGGATAAATACGGCCACTGGAATCAAGACTTATAACACTTTTAATTGTACAATTTGCACCGTAAGATAACAACATTTCTATAATATCGACATCTCCTTTAAATGCAGCCCACACAATCGGTGCTCCTTTTAAACTAGAATCATCATTTACATCGACTCCCTCTTCAAGAAGAGTTTTCACTTTATATATACTTCTCTGTTGTATCGCAATCAGGAGGTCATCTTTAAGAAGTGGCTTGTGGTTAAGATTGATAGAAACAAAC
>Ga0222695_1000216_pt1 | contig 37600 bp, 55 predicted proteins | sample AntAcemetage1398_FD_179834 | JGI IMG/M metagenome (GOLD analysis project Ga0222695, IMG submission 179834) | Saline water microbial communities from Ace Lake, Antarctica - #1398 | ecosystem: Environmental > Aquatic > Non-marine Saline and Alkaline > Saline | place: Antarctica: Ace Lake...
GAATTGGGTTGTTTTCGGCTATTCTCCAGAAGCAAATGACCCAACGGCCCCGGCAGTCGTCAGATGTTTAGACCTCCCCATAGAAATTTTTCCCAAAAATAATGAGCGTGTCTCCCTGATCAACATTTTTCTGCTAGGACTTTTGCTTGCGATAATTTATAGGATAGTGTAAAGTTAATTAACAGATATGGAGATTAATACTGTGAAGATATGCGGGGGTGCTACACGTTTGGTCTTGGTCTTTAAATCATTTGTAGTAAAAGTCCCCACGTTTCTATCCTGGAGGCTATTTCTTCATGGGCTACTGGCGAACATGCAGGAAGAGTTGTTTTCGGGTGTAAATGATTGTCTATGCCCTGTAATCTGGGCTGACATCTTTGGCTTTGTCCTGATAATGAAAAGAGCTTATGTGATCCCGAACAGGATTAATCACCTTAATTTCTGTAATTATTTGGAGGCTAAATACAAAAACAATAATATGCGTGAATTTATTCTATCTGACTCCAAGCCGTCCAATTGGGGGATTCTAAAAGGCAATCTCGTAAAAATTGATTATGGTAGTTAAATATTCCCCCCAAAAATAATGAGACCTCTATTACTTGCTATTTATTTCTTTCTAGAGTAGTGTTGTCTTGTCTCTTATGTTTTATTTATTTTTTATTATGGAGTTCACAATGTCATTCAAGACAAAAGAAGCAGCCACCAAAGCAATGGAAGCCAGACAAGCTCAACGGTTAAAAGACACCCCACCTAAATTTGCTATTGGCCACAACGTAAACCTTGAGTGCCGGTTATCACTTGACATGACGGTAATCAGTTTTGAGGAAGATGATGGAGGTTACTCTTACACTTGTTATTGGTTTGACACATATAGTCATATCCAGCTTTGTGTATTCCCTGAGGTGGCATTAAGATTAAGTCTACATGGTGGAGGCAGATAATGAGTAAACGATTTCTCGTAAAGAAGACACTGATAATGTGTGACATAGGAGAAGAACTTCTAAGAGGGCTTCCGAAACTTGAAGCTACTCTCAGTGTTGTTGGTCATACAAACAGCACTTGTGAAAATGGCAAGACAGAATACGGATCATGCTTGAAGTTTAATGAGTTTCCTTTTGATTGTAATATTAACATTCTATGGCAGGAAGATGCTAAAGCAGAAGATATTCTTGATACACTTATTCATGAGTTATGTCATGCGTATTCTCACCAACTAGGATATTCAAGGAATACTGCTATCACAATGGAAGATGTCAGAGCTATGGATGAAGCATACTGCCGGTTCTCAGGCCACATAGGGTTTAATATCTTCCTGAATCATACGAAGATCACTGAACTTTTCAAGAAGTATCTAACTGTAGAAAAGAAAAAAGAATCGAAATCTAAGAAATCTAAGTAAAACCCCTATTCCTTGACAAAATACAATCCATAGTTTACACTTCCGATAAATTGCGGAGGAACTGTAATGGGTTTAGAAGCAAGTGTCTGGGGGCTTCAAGGCAAGTCAAAACTATTCAAAAAGAGTACAGTAAAGAATATTAAGAAACGTCTTGATAAGCAGATACAACCAGTAATACCAGGAGTATTTGACGGTAAAGTATATGGGTTTATCCGAATACCTGTCTGTGGTGCTTATGGACTTCACCTTATTTCAGCAATAACGAGTCTTTGTAAAAAGAAGGGTAAAGAACCTAATAGCAGGAATATGGCAGCAGCAGTAATCAGATGTGTAATAGATGAAGATGCGGAGTTTAATGCTTTTATGAGAGGACAAACAAAATGAGTAGAAGTTCATTCCGGATAATTGATGCAAGAACAGGTGAAAAACTTGCTTCCATAGAGAGAACAGCAGAAGTAGAAATTGTTAAGCTTGCGTTCAGCCATGATGAACAGATAGTAATTCCGAATTCAAGGAGAGAGGAAGAAGACCGAAGGCTTGAGGTCTGGATACCTGAACCGGGTGAATACTTTGAAGTGCTGGTAGTTGATGTTATGAGTATATCTGAACCTACGCCAACTGACACACACACAATTTATGATCTGTCTAAATATTGTATCCCTGAAAGGGGTGCACCGGTGTATTTATATAACGTTTCCGGTGAAGAAGTGGCAGAAGGAACAATAGAGCTGATAAGCGATACTGATTTCGGGGCAGTGTTTTTAGGAGACACAAGTGCCTATACGCTTGTTGCTTTTAAATATGTGATCTCAGGTGATAAAGGTTTTCTTACTGTTCCTATTGTTGGTGTTAACATTGGTATTCAGCAGACAGAAGGTGATAGGGTTATACACGCAAGATTAATAGATGAAGGAGATGAAATCTAATGTTTAGAGTAATCTTTGATAGATCAGGCATAAATGAAATGGATACGCCTGTTGGATACACTGATATGAATATAGGGATAATGGATGATGATTTTGAAGCTGAGAGCACAGCATTCGTATTCGATGGCATAAGGCTTAAAACTTATAAAGGAGTTTCAACTTGCATAGCGAACCGGAAGGTGGGTGCAGTCCTGACATAGATCCTATTGCTGAAGAGGCAGAGCTTTACGATAAAGCAGAGATCAGGCTTACCAAAACAATCAGTGGCACTCAGTCAGTAACACTTCTCAAGAAAATAATCTCAGCAAATATTCTTAAAGACGAAGCTATTATCAGATTAATAGAACTTGCTTTACCGGAAGATGGCCGTGGAAGTAGTGAAGCACTCCTTGAACTGATGATTCTTACAAGGGATTCCAAGAAAAGCTCCACAAAAGTTAAAGGCCGGTTAGCATTTGCTCAGGGAAAACATACATAAATGGTAAAGAAAGCAGCTGAAAAGCTCCGCAAACGGTCTAATGATTGGGAGCCAACCCAGAAAGATCTCAATATACTTCTAAATAGACTCGAAGAAACAGGTCAAAAACACATAAAAGCAATTGAGCCGGAAGCTTTTGAGAAGGTCTGTGAAGAATATAAGAAGCATTACCCGGGCGATGCAGAAGACAGTATCAGTTATAAATATTTTACATTGTATAATTACCTCCGGCATATCTTTACAAAATATCGTATTGAGTTCTTCATGTGGGTTTCAGATCCAAAGTGGGTATTCCCTGTTGACAGAGTTCTCGACACTTTTCTTAATACCGGTTATGTTCCGGAAAAGTTTAAATGCTCTGAAGGTCAAGGTGGTTTCTTTAAATATGTTCCAGGAGCAACCATAGAACTTATTATGATGTCTCGTGGTACTGGAAAGACCACTAAATGGATTGGACTTCGTTCAATGTGGGAAGTTGTTAGTCATCCTACATATAAGTGGCTTGTCGTTAGTTCTGATAAGGAAATGGCAAAAGGTCTTCTGACCAGTATCAAGGAAATGATGCTGAGTCCATATCTCGGATTAATATTTCCTGATCTCTTCACCGATGATCCCTCGATGTTTAAAAGAAGAAGCGGTAATTTGCTTACCAGAGAAAAAATTAATGTTGTTACATATAACGAGGAAACAGAAGCGGAAGATAAAGACGGTTTTACAAATAGCGAGTTCCGTAAAGAAGCTACATTCACAATAGGTTCTCCGCAGATAGATAGGACCGGACTCCATTTCGAGGGTGTATTCGCAGATGATCTTGTTACAAATATCACCAGTAGAACACCGAAAGATACTGACCAGCTTATGAGTTTCGTCAGAACTCTATTCGCCATGAAGCAATACAGAGACGATCATGAGTTCATAATGTATATGACCGGTACGGAGTGGTGGGAAAATTCAATTTACACCAAGATCAAAGAAGACTTTCCTATTGCTACAGTATTTGAAGTGCCGGCAGAATGGGATTGGGACGGAGATACGATTAGACTCTGTAGATATTTTACGGATGCAGAACTCGCTAACCAGAAAATACAGCAGGGTGAGTGGTTCCCAAATCAGATGATGATGCAGCCAAGACTATTTGAAGGTGGTCAGCTTGATATTGGATTCAGTCGGGAAAGAAATGTAATAGAAGTTACGATGGATGAACTGCTCGAACTTAAAGCAGGTAACCTCGTTGCTCAGATATGTGATCCGTCTTTTTCTAAAAGAGGCAAGAAAGAAGGTGATAAGAAGTCAAGATTTTCCATAATCAATAGCGTTGTTACAGATAATTGTTACATGATTTACGATGCTTGGCAGACATTTGGTATGGATACCGGTGGTATTAAGGACGTAAATATCAGTTTAGCACTGAAAAATGACATAGATTTCTTTGTTCAGGATGCTCAAGGACAGGGCCAGACAGGGCTATATGAGGAACAAATCAGGCTTATGCGTGATAAACTCAGGTATTTGGATCACTTTAAGCATGAGAAATCTTTAGGAAGCAAGGTTGATGTAGCCAATAAGGTTCTTTCTCTTACCTGTGAAATGAAAGAATTGGTAGTTCTTAAGATTAAAGATGATCCTGACCTTGACCGAGTTAAATTTATTGGAACACTTATCGATCAGTTCTTTGGTGTAGGTGGAATGGATTTTGTTGATTGTGCAGTAATGATGGTCGCTGACATTGACAAGCTTACAGATGTTCACGCAGCAAGATTAAGAAAGAAGATGAAACATAATAGGAATCGCAGCTTTAAAAATATTTCACTTAGAACACCTGGGATGTTCGGGAGACTTGCATAATGAATGAAGAATACACAACAGTTTTAGAACAGTACAAGAATGATCTTAAATGTTCTCAGGAAGCTTTTCTTGGTTTCAAGAAAAAGATGGCGTATGCAAGGCAAGCATATAATGGGAAAATACCGGCAGACATTAAAGGAGCTGCAAGTAATGAGGCACTGCTGACTGTTTATGAGACATCTACTGCGGACAGAGATAACAGGGGAAATGATTCAGGCACACAATCTGTTACCAGAACTTGCTCCAAAATGCTGTTACCTATGTTCAAAGCTATCTGTAAGAAGATGATAGAGAATATGACAGCTATTCCTCCGAGATATGAATGGGCTGCCAACACCAAGGATTATGTCAAGGTAAGCAGACTTCTTGAGAAAGAACTTGCAAAATCTTACACTAGAAAAAATCTTTCTGGGAAAAACCCACGAATTATTACTAACTTTGTCCGGGATGGTATCTTTGTTCAGCAAACAGTTTTTGAGAAAATGCTGAGTGAAGCATGGAAATTTAAAGATGGCCGTAAAGCAAAAGAAGAGATCTATAATAAAGGCTCAATTGATTTCCGTATTTATGATCCAATGACAACTTACTTCGATTGGGATGCTGACCCCCTCAGTTATCGTGATACTGCACGATACATTATTGTGACTACCAATAGCGAGATGACTTATGGTGCATTCAAGGCAAAGTATCCTAAATATGAGAAACAGGTTAATGGCTCTACTGGCCAGACAGAAGATCAGCTTAAGAGTAATTCAGGTAATGATATTCATGGACTTGTAGCACCGACAGCGGTTGTAACAGTCAGAGAATATTACACCAATGACGGAATGTTTTATGTAGTTGTAAATGATGCAGTAATAGTTGACTCCGGAACTTCAAGTAATGGTGATGCAAGTCGTATCCCGATCAATGTTGGATTCTGTTATGATGATTACATAACCCTTTGGGAAGAACTTAAATGGCCTGTAGCCGCAATGTCAAATGCGTTCAATCAGGTTGCAGATAATAATGCTTTCAATAATACCGCTCCGATATTCATGTTAGGCAACTGTCTGGTTGACCCTCTCGCTATGGACCCGGCAGATGGAACAAAGATGTACACGGTCGATAGTGTAGGTAAAGAAGTCAGAAGTATTCAGGATGCAATGATGAAGTTCCAGATACCCGAAGTTACCAATGGTGCTCAGTTTATGTATGACAAGGCCAAGGAAGCTCTGTTTTATGTTACAGGAACTACAGATCTTTCCTTCGGTATCCAAGATAAACAGATCAGAGTTAAAGATGCTGCTGATATGATTAGTAATGCACTGGTCCGGTCCGATTCAGCTATTGCCAAAAGGATAGAAAGCTCTTTTTATAATCCGGTCACATGGGATATACTGCTTATTTTCTACACAAGATATGATGATTTTGATTTCAAAGACAAAGGGATACCAGAAGAGTTCCTTAAGAATCACAGGAACCTGCGTGTTGTTAATGGTTCATATTTACCTGCTGACCAGATGGTAAGACAGGGCAAACTTCAGGAAGCTCTTAAGATAGCTGAACTTGATCCAAGCAGAGCAAACCTTGAGAATCTTTTTTATGATCTCTATGATGCTGTTGGCTTTGCCAACCCTTACAGATACCTTATGACCAATGAAGAGTTTGCGGCACAAGATCAGGCTTCTACAGTTATGAAGCTGCTCGAAGCAGGAGCTATTACGGAAGAACAGGCAAAGGCGGCTATGGCCTCGATAAAATTAATAACAGATAATAAAGAAAAATTTCAGGAGCAATAAATGGACAAAGGCAATCAAGAAATTCTAAAGGATTTACTCATGCTGTTTTATAAGTTTAACCTTGGCGTGATGAAGTTAAACAAACCGTTGCGTAAACTGATTTTTACACGCTCGCAAGATATGACAGGAGAAGCCTTTATTCTGGATTTTCAGGCACAAATGGAGTCCATTATCAGGAAGCACTCTAAAAAATCCTTGACATTACGCAAGGGTATCCCTTATAGTATGACCGACCCGAAGGAGTTTTTAAACCGTGTAATGGAGGAATTACAATGACTGTCAAGACACCAGAAGAAATTAAAGCAGAAGAAATTACAAACCAGAGTTCACAGTCTCCGGAACAAAAGAAGTTCTTGGACGACCTTATGGCAAAGACAGCCGCAAACAAGGTTATCGAAGAAAAGACTAAGACTAGAAACGAGTTTCTTAAGGCGACCAAAGATTCTATCGGCGAAGAAGTTTGGGCGAAACTTGCTGAAGTAAAAGTCAATGATAAAAATATTGATGAAATGTTAATAGCGAACCCCGAAATACTCGATAACCCTTCCATGTTTACACACACACTCGAAACGTTTAAGACCGTTGGCCTCTCACAGAAGCCGGCAAGTGATACTGCAGGTGATACAGGACAGGATACAGGAAGTGATGCAGCTCCCGGAGCTGTTGGTGGTGGTTCAAGTAGTGGTGAAGGATACAAAGTTCCGGCTCTCGGTTCAGCAGATTTTTTTAAAGATCTTCAGGAAGGAAAGCTTACACGTGAAGCCGTTAATTCCTCAGCACTGACCGATGCAGAAAAGCTTAATATTCTTTTCCTACTTCCAAGAACACCGATTGTCAAAGTGGATAACACTGACATCCAGAGTAAGTTCGGAGTAAGCAGAGATAGATAAACTTTTAATTGGAGAACGTTATGAATAACACTGGCGTACTTATTGCGGCGGATCAAATCGTTGATGCCGTACAGAATTTCTTTGATTGGCAGATGCTTTACAGCTCAGCTAAATCATTCGCAGTAATGAACAACATCGGAATGGTCGGATCAAAAGCCGGAGTTCCTGATGGACAGGGAACAGGCAGTGGTGGAAAAGGAAATTACAGAGTCCTTTACAATAAAGTCACTGGCGTAAAGACTGATTATATCACTACAGGAGCAATAACTCCTCATGCTGGTACGATCAATCTTAAAACAATTTCTGCACCATCACAGCTTGATATTAGTGCAGCTCTTACGCTTATCAATGTTAAGCAGAGAAAAGGACTTGCTTTCAGAATTAATGGTTCTGTAATTACTGGTGCTCCGACAACAGTAACTTTCAGTGCTATTTTTAGACTTGACACTGTTACGACAGAAGATTCAGATCTTCTTTGTCGTCTTGTTTCATCTACTCTTGAAGGTGTTGCTAATGCTGACACCTGCACAAGCATTGTAACTGGTTCTAACTTTCTTATCACAGAGCTTGCTAACTTCAGTGATGGTGCTCCTGAGTCAGATGATATTACCACTGCCCAGTATGAGAATTACATTCAGATGTTTGATAGTGCTTACGGTAAAGACCTTGTTGCACTTAGTCAGCAGACTAAATACGACAACAGCATTAACGGACTCAGACGAGCTGTTGAACCTGCTTTCTATTCAAAGATAGAAACTGCGTTGTGGTACGGTGGTGGATTCGCACCAACAGCTACATACAACTATGGCGAAATGAAAGGTATCTGGAAACTCCTTAATCTTTCTGATCCTACACTCAACACTGATGAAGCTAAACCACTGGTTAAGGTTGAATCAAGTGCAACTTTCAACTACTGGACTCTTTATGACATGCTTGCTGACAGACCTGCCGGTGCTCCTGAAACAATGATTGGTTTCACATCATCTAAGTTCGGTGGAATGATCGAGCGTGAAGCTCTTGCTATGAATAAGACCGTTGATGTTGAAATGGTTAGATTTCCTAGAATGAGTTACAAAATGAGAACAATCGAAGTTGGTGATACACAGATCAAACTTGTTACGACAGATAAGTTGAAATACCATCCGTCTATGGTTGATTCTGTTACCGATACTCTTATTGCTAAACAGGAACACGTTCTTGTTTGTCTTGATCCTAACAATGCGGGTATTGATTACCATGACAATGCAAAATTCGGTACAATGATCCCTAAAGTTAGAGCACTCGATCCTATCAGGGATAGGAGAGTTGAAGAAGCTCACATCCTTGCTGCTCTTACATTTGGTGTTACCAATATGCAGAACCACCTTGCTTACGGCATAACAGGTTAGCAGGGAGGGTTTTACTATGACTATCGAAGATAAAATATCAGGAAATCCCACCGAGGACTTGAGAGAAGTTGCCAAGGAAACTGACAGACTTCTTGGCGTTAATGATACTGCAGTTGAAGCTCTTGAGCGTTCAGGCTCTTCAATAGCTGTTGGTGGTGCTGCAACAGACGTAACGAGAGACGTTGTTCTTACTATCAAAGATGGTGCGGACACTCCTGTTGCGGTTGAAACGTATGCTGTTGTTGCTGTTAAAGTTACTAATGGTGACGGAGCCGGAGCTGATGCGGGAACACCTGCTGTTATTAACACCGATCTTGACACTTCTGACGGGCTTGTTGTTAAGGCGACCGAGGGCGAACAGCTTTCACCATCAAATGGTGCAGCAATTTCAGATGCAGGGAACGCAAGTCTTCTTGCCTTTGCCAAGGCTGACGGAACACTTACTGTTACTCTGAACAAAGATAGCGGAAACGACTTCTTCTTTGTTCACTTCATACTTGCTGATGGATCAGTTATCTCAAGTGACGAGATAGAATTGAATCACGCTTAGTTTTTCTTAGGGGGGCTTCGGCTCCCCTGTTCTTTTTAGATAGGGGTTTTAAATATGCAGCTATCTCAATTCTTCACGATACTTTCCAAAGAGCTTAATCAGATACTTGAGTCAGGCGATTCAGATACCGGCTATCAGTATATCAATTCTGAAGATCTTCCGTTCTATATTAACGAGAAGATGGCTCAGATGGTAAGTGACAACCCGGCCATGTTCAAAGAAGAGTATCTTCACAAGTTCAGTGGCGAGACCAGCATATTTAAACTTCCTGCAATTTTCCATAAAATTCTCGGTTATTATGATACGCTCATAAATGACTGGAGAATATCAGCCGACTGTAGCAACATGAATTCTCCGATCAGAGTAGTCGGGGACAAGTCACTCTATTCCGTTACTCCGTGGCAACAGGGTGACGAGCTCCTTCTTCGTGTTGCGAAAATCCCACCGGAAGTTTCGGGGGAATCAGATGTCCTTGTTTTCCCGAAACATCACTTGAGACTCCTCCGTCTTGAGATAATAAGAACAGTTCTGGGAAGCAAGGGCAAGGGCTGGTCTAATAACACTCAGGCAGAGTATATTGAACGCAAGAGAGCTTTTTATAAAGAGACTGAATCGATCAAGAAAGTCACACGATTAAGACCTTCAGGGTCTAGGCTAGGCAATTAATGGCGAAAAAAGTTGTTTCGGAATCCACCAGACAGATAATCAAAACTATCCAGAACAAAATTCCACTCAACAAAGGTATAGTCAGACGATCTCTTGAGATAGCTCCTGGCTTCGTCAGTGCTCTTCATAACTTTGAGATTAAGAATGGTGAGACACTTACTGTAAGAGACGGCACAAGAGTCCTCAATAGCATGGAAGATCAGCAGTTCTATTTCGTAGATTCATTTAAACTCAGTAATATGACACTTACACTTGGCTTGAATTATAAAAGAGAACTCTGGGGATGGTTAGATAAATGGCCTGAGACAGATTTTAAGATATGTGATACAAGTCCTTTTAAGAAGTATGCTCATAGAGATAGTGATAGCGTTCGTTTTTATGATAACCATTTTTCTTTTACTAAAGGAAACAAGTTTTTTGTAGGCGAAGATGATTTCTCAATTATCATCATAAACGATTATGCTGAAATATTCCGGATAATGAAAGTTGGAAGTATCCGGATAACCACTGATGCGGATGTAGTGGATCAAGAATCTTCGATAGAAGATGCAAGAGATATAGACCTTATTACAGGCAGAATTTGGCTTGACATTAAAGAAGCAACGAACAAGGTTTTTGATAACAAGATGTTTATCGGCGATGAATATATCAGAAACTCTTACAGGATAACCGGAGACACAAGATTCGCATACGTGAATGAACTCGGGGTTATTTCAGAACTTTCAGATCCTATTAACATGGAAGGATATAGGCACGTTGTTGCCAGCTATTTCCCAGTAGTTCCGTATAATCCAAAAAACAAGGAAGTTACATTGGAGCGGGTAATAAGATATGGCAGTGTAAAACAAAACTATACAAAAATCTTTGAGTCAACAAGCACCGGTTGGGTTGAAGCTTCGCTTACTCCCAGCGATAAGTGGGAGCCTGCATTACCATGTTCTGTAAATCAAGGAGCTTCCAGCTATATGTTGGCAGTTAAAAGTGGCTATCACATTGTGGGTACAGTAAAGACTGAGATTCCAGAGGGAGTATATCTTTCTACTTGCATGAGAACCGGACTTATAGATTCTGTTCCTGTAAAATATACTATCAATAGTTACAATTACAACGCTATTAAGCTTGATGCCGTTGACATTTCAACTGATAAATTTGTGACAGCAAATAGGGTTTTGCGGAGTAGAATATTTGTTCCGTCTTACTTTACAGCGTTGCCGCTTGTTCCGGGCTTAATTAAAGTTTTAACGGATGAAGATGATTTTCTGAATTACACCACAGCAGTAACATTTGAAGATAAACAAGTTGAATTTGACTCCACTGTAATTAACTTTGTTTTTGCTAAAGATGGCTACAGCAAAGGATATGTTAGGCTTTCCGATGTATTTGATGGTGATATCTATTCTCAAAAACAGGTAACGATAAGCAACGGAGTACACACGATATGTTTTATAGGCGAACTTCTTGAGACAAAACATAGTGTTTTATCTGTTCCAGACCCAGCGTTGGTCTACTGGGAAAAATCAATGTTGAGAGCTGTAGAATCAAAAAGCACGTTGTTTGCTAAGCTGTGGACATTTTGGAAAAACACAGGATACGATTGTTGGGAATATAACGGTGTAGCTGAAGATCTTTCGCCAACAAATATAGATCCCAACAGGCAGATCGCTGTATATAATGGTATAGCCGAAGACACTGATGTTATTCTATCGTCAGAAGACCTTGACAGTATTTCTGACGTTATGAAAACAAGCCACAGGTTTGCTTTATGGAATGACTCTTTTGTTATGGGGACATCTCAACGTGATATCGGGTTTGGGTATTTTAATTTAACTGACTATTTGAGAGTGATATGCCCTCCGCTTATGACACTTGACTACACAGGACTGAGAAGAATACCTATGCCACTTCCACTTATCAGAAGAGCTATGAGAAATCCACAGCATATTGTTATTACAGGTTCCAACGTTTATAGCGTTGAAGATAATAAGATATGGGTTGGTGATGTAAATGATTTTATGATGATAGATGAAATTGAACTTCATTCAGCTATTTATGATGTTCAGGCTTTTGGTTCCGGAATAATTGCTTCTACAAAGAACGGACTCTTCCTTGTTGAAAGAGGTGGTGGTGTCAAGAGGGTTGTTGATGGCGAAAGAATTATCCCGCAGTTCATGTCAGCTTGTTCCGGTGGTGTTATGGTTGTTGAGGATCAGAAAATTTATATTGCTTACAGAAAAGTAACTGATAGCGGCAGTTGGTATCCTGCATTAGTACAGATCAATACTCAAATTGAAGAGGCAAACTTTGAAGGAAAACTTAAATCAGTAAGTATCGGCGATATAATTTACTTGGCAGATGAATATACAGTTTGGCTTTATGATACCAAAAAGAGTATTTGGTGTGGTCAGTATGTTTACGGAGAAAACGCAGAAAAGATACAAAGGCTATTTGTTTCCAATGGTAAACTTGGCGTAATATTTGAAACTGGAATTGATAGGGAGAAAAGTTTTGATGCTCCTGATTCCAATATTACTTGAGGATAAGTTATGAGTTCTGAAACTATCAGCTTCGGCAGAAACATGTCAGCAAGATGGACAGTACCGGCAATAACTATAACCGGTGATCTTGTTTGTCCTAACGGTATGAGAGCAAGACTGAACACTTCCGGTCCGTCAGAAATGTCACAAACACTTACAGGACTTGTCACTGGCGATGTTGTTATTTTTGTGCGTGATGATATGAAAGCACTCCCCGGAGTTATTTCTATTGAGACGGTAGTGGTATGAACACACTTTTAATGAAAGGAGAAATGTATTGGTGATACCAACACCAGCAACACATCTTCTGTTTCTTGACTTTGATGTTAAGAATACTTACTTAGTTATCCACGATAATTGCTATAGAGATTTTTACAGAAAAGGTGCTTCTTCAGTAAAAACGATAACCTTATTTGAAAAAGCTAAAGATGGCGATTTTGTTTACGATAGAGATACTGCAAGTTTTATAGAGTACAATGGACTTATAACAGAACTTAAAGATAGACAAAGATATTCGACTTTAATGACTCAAACGCCTTTTCAGAATATATCTGAAAGCTTCTTAGCTTATGTTGAGACAGATGATATAGTTTTTGCTGATTTAGCCGTTACAGATCGCCCTATAGACGTTTATATCAATGCAACGGTATCAGTGGCAGGGTTAAAGCTTACTTGGTCTTCTGCAACAAACGTGGTGTTTAATGGTGCTTCCAGCAGAATTAAACTTGGAAACACTGATCTTACAGGAAGTTTTGAGAATGATGTTGTAAGATTTACCGGCAAACGTTTTATAAAATCCGTTAAGCTTTCACCACAGTCAAGAGCTTCGGAAGCAGTCAGGTATAAAATTTATGCAGACTTCGTAAATAACGGATACGATGATATTGAGATCCATGACATTAACCTTCTTACTGAAATGCTTTACGCTGAAGTGACAGGAGATACAGATGCCTAAAATTAGTTATCTCGATCAAGACGAAGCCCTTTTTGACGATACAGAAGTTACACAGGCACAGATAGAGGCAAAGGTGGCTGAGATAGAAGAGCTTCTTCGTGGGCGTATAGATGAAGACAATCTACTTTCATATCAGAATGATATCGAACCAATAGGTATCCCTCCATCAATTGTAAGAGATCTTCCAGCGGAAACCAGACCTGTTAATAACTGTATGAAGTTTTTTGGTATTACGGTAGACCATCCCGACAGTGCTGTTAAAACTGTCTATGAAAGATCCGTGAGTTTACATGAGGCTAACCCTAAATATGCTATTGTAAATAGCGTGGGCGACAAAGAGTTGTTGATTGCTTATGCTCCAAACGAAATAAACCAGAACACTTGGAATCATAAAATAGTAGAAGTAGAGTTTCCGCCAAACTATGTTCCTGTTACATACCGTGAATTATATGACAAAGTGAAAGATTTGACTCTTGATGTCAGAACAAAAATAAACAGAACAGATGGTCTTTGGGTGCATGACTATTATCGATTAACACTTGAGGGCATGTGGTTTTCTCTTGAAGATTTTATGGAAGAGTGTGTTGGTTATCCGTATAAAGGTTCTGCTTTAGATCCTGACACTTTTGTCAACGAGTTATGTTTTGATATTGGCAGTAACAGGTCGTTAACTGAGGTATCAGAACCCGCCTACAGCTTAGAGAAAAACATAGCAAGTATTTCAGCCTCCGTAAGAGTTGAGGATAAAGCGGAAGAGTTACTTTTTCGCATTATACCATCTTTTTTATTTAGGAAAATACCATGAGAAAAATTGATGCAAATGCTTACAACAAAAAGATACACGGAAAACTTTTAGAGCTTAACGATTTAGTTAAAAGAATATCTCCTGAGAACATTAAGTTTTTTAATGCTGATCTTGTTAATTCGGCTGAAAGTTATGTAAAGGTTTTGAAAGAATGTTCTTGGGATAGCGATTCCAATTTTAATGGCATTGAAATGCACAAAGTCAAAGATCTTATTGATGATCTTAAAGCAAAGAACAAGACAAGATTCCATGTAGTAAGAGAGATCACGCATATTGAAGTCCCGATTAACGGAACTCCAGAGTCAAGAGGCTATTACACCTTTAGTGTAACACTGCCATTACCGGAGCTATTTGATGGTAGGAACAGCGTTGTTTTCCCAGCGATATTTCTTGAGAACACTGTCCCCGCAGGTGTTGATAATTATGAGCCTCGTTTATGGAGAGAACGAATATGTTTAGCTCATGCTGGCGGCGGGAGTCCCGCTCACCTCAAAGTGTTCAAGCGAGCATCCGCAATAGATGTTCAAATGCAAATAGCAATACCAGTAGAATATAGGTTGTCCACCGATGTGATAGCTATTTTGTGGAGATAGGTATGGAAATAAGAAAAGGTTCTGAAATAACTCCTGCAAAACTAAGATCATTGATAACCAAAAGCTTTCAACTTATAAACGAACTTGATCCTACGCTTATGTCTTTAACTACAGGTCAAATTATAATAAAAAATGTAGCACTTGGCGAATGCTTTGATATTTTAACGATATATAGCGACCAACGTTTTGAAACAGATATAATGCTTGAACAATATGCAGGTAAAGATGTGAGTTATCTCCAAAGATATATTGACGAATTAGATAAAATAGAAGAAGGAGAATAGCAATGGCTATAGGAGCAGTAATCGCAGGAGTGGCCGCAGTAGCAGGAACAGCAGTCAATATAGGAATGTCGGTTAAAGCTTCTAATGAAGCAGAAGCACAGAGGAAAAAGCAGGAGAAAGGGCTGTCTGGGCAAAGATTGGCATCCGATATATTGGCAATGAAAACGGCAGACCTCGCAGGACAGGGCGGTCTTTCAGCAGGACAGTACAATAGATCATTAATGCAGAATGATGTTTTCGCCACACAGGCAGAGGGGCTTGTTAATAAAGTCGAGTCCCAAAGTGTTTTTGGGGATGCTTTCAGGAATCAGTCATACGCTAAACTCGCTTTGTCAGAAGTTGGTTCTTATACCAAAAAGACAGCACAGGGATTACAAGATCTTGATGCTGAGATGTCTATAAGAAATGCAGGACTTGCCATGGAAGGTGCAAGTAGACTCGCTAAAACAGAAGCAGATATTCTTGCACAGGAAACAGTATTTAAGGAAGCAGAGATAGCAAGGAAAACAAAAATAGTAGAAAATATTTCTAAGGGTATTGCTTCAACAGCAAGTCTTATAGGTGCTGGTGTTAAGTATCATAGCATGAAAGCAGCACAGGATTCTTTTAAAACTGGAGGTTCAGGTCTTATTGCTGGACTTGACGAATCAGATCAGAGGGCGTTTGCTCCGAGTACACTTGTTGACGAACCAGTTATTAATGCTTCAGGAAGATCAACAACTTCATCACTCGGAGGCTTTGATGCTTGGGATGCAAGTAGACCAACAGTTAAAGCATTGCCAGCTTCTACCGAGTATAGCCGGCTTATAAACACTCCGAATGTTGATGCTTGGTGGGAACAAGAAGGGTGGGCCGTAGAACCTTGGATTTTAGGAGAATAGAATGGGAAAAATAGACGAACTTGACCCTAATGGCGTAACAGAAAATATTGACAGTGTGGATGATGGCGGCGAGCCATTTACAGACAAGGTTGCCAAGAAAGCTCAAGCTGAAATAAAAGCAGAACGTCAAGCTAAAATAGATAAACAAGATTCGATTCAAGATACAATCAGGGCTGAAAAGAAAAATGAAAAAGGTTTCTTAGATAGAGCTGGAGAAAATGTTGCTATAGCAAAACAGGCTATTTACGAGCGAACAGGACAGTCAGCCGACCCTACAGGTTCAGCAACTATGATTGCCGACCAAAACAAAAAGAACAGAGCCACCATAAGAGAAGATAATAAACGCTCGACAATGGAAGTTACAGCGTTCCTTGACGATTACACAAAGGATATGACACCTGAAGATGCAACAAAAGCTAGGACTGGCATTCTCAGAGGAATAAGTCAGAATTTTGCAGACATTAAAATTGATGGAGCGATGGCCTCACAAGTAAGGGCACAGAAATTTCTCAACGTAACTATCAAAGGTCTTAAACAACATTACTGGCTTAGCACTGGCAATCTCAATATGGCAGAGATGGAATCTAATGCAAAAAAAATGGTCGGAGACAAACCAGACACCAGACGGTCAGGACTTGACCAGCTACAGGCAGACGGTGCTCCTGAAATGGATATGCCTGAGATACCAGATGATGCAGCAGCTTACCTTGCAGAAACAGCAACGGCTATGCTCGGAGATATTATCCAGAACTCTATAGCAATGTCTCAGGGTGGGACTTCGCTAATTGCTAAAAGCCAAGTGGAAGGTCCGGGACAAAGAACAGCAGATAAAGTCGCAACTATGATGTCAATGGATGTTGCTAAGTATAGGGAAAAGGTTGACAAGATCAGACTGATGAATCAGCAACTACAGGTGCAGCACAAGCGTGATGTTTTCTCAGCTATGGTTGATTTTGACAACAGGGCGGCAGCAGATGAAAGGGCTTATAACACCAGCCTGTTTCAGGCAAAAGGTATGGAAGTTTCTAATGCTTACACGGTTCTTGGTATGGAAAACAGAGCAAGAGAAGTTCTTAACAATATAGGAACATTCATTGATGCACAGCATAATGCTCATAATCAGAACAAAGATAGACAGGAACTCGCTATTAAAACACACAACTCAAATGTCCACAACTCGAAAGTAAATCAAGATGCACGATTTGCACACGATGAAATGATGTTACAAGGAAGGAGAGATCTGTTAGCACAGAAAGGAAAGCTTGCTTCATTTAAAAGGTTGTTTGATAACTCCTCTCTTATGGTAGCGGCAGGAGTTACTAATGCAAGTGCCGGAATAAATTTTGTAACAAGTATGAACGATATAATCCCTAAGACACAGAATAATTTAAACAACTATTCAGCTGGTCAGAAAAAAGGTATGGATATTTACGGAGCAATTAATGTTTCTGCATTTACAAAAGAAGAACAGGCGACTATTGCTAATAATATCATCTTCGCTAATACAACGGGAAGGACTCTCAATGATCTTACCGAAGCTACTCTGAGAAAACTTTCCACAGAAAAAATAACACAGTCACCAGCAGGAAACGAGTTTAATACAGGTGCAAGTCTGTTGAGTTTGTTTGATAAAAGAAGTTTCACTAATGAAGCAAATGAATCTGCGTATCTTACTGGTTCAGCACACGGATTGCTTGACGGTCTTTCTAGTGCTCTTGAATCACAAAAATACCAGTATAAGTCTCTGAAGAAAACTGATAGTTCTGAAATAGGCAGTCCAGCAATAACTAGCCAGAGTAACGACTAATGATGTATAACGTAAAGACAGGAAAGACCTACACAATTGATGATGTTAGCGACTTTAGCATTGTCAACAAAGAAGGAAAAGAAATAAGAAACATTCCTGTTGAACACGACACTCGATCACTTCTTAACCTTGTCAACAAAGGTTTATTTTCAGATTATGATTATATGCCTGTAACTTCAAAAGATATTGCACAGGGCGTGGCAGCAGGGATAGAAGCTAACTCTGGAACGTATGCAATCATGAAGCTTATAGGAACAGCAGCAGGTGCAGGTGCAGGAATGCCCGGACTTGGCTTCATGCTTTCAAACTTAGGTGTTGAGATATATGAAACTGCAAAGCAAGTACACATGAGCGGTTCACCAAAAGAGTTCTGGAATGACTTTGTTGGTAATGTACAGACAATAGCAGAGGATCGTGACTCAGCATTTATGAGTTTTCTTGGTGGTGCTGGAATAGGTCCAAGTTACTTCGCTAGAGGAGCACATGAATCTCTTTATAAAGATTGGGACGATACTCTTCAGGAAAATGGCTGGTATGGGTTTGGAGATTTTGCGGGGAACATTGTCAGAATGTCAGCAACCATAGCTGCATTTGGTGGCAGCACAGCTTTCAAATCAGCTAATGCTATAAAACTTGCAGGAATAAGTTCAAAGCTAGGTCTAACAAAAGCGGCCACTCAGAGCATAGCGAATGTTGCAAGTTGGTCGAGGGTAAGTTCAGGTCTTATAACTGACTTCACTCTCGTTGATGGTCTTGAAGATATGGGTGCAAGGCTTGGTAACGGTAAAGAAGTATGGGAATCAGCTGGACTAGCAACACTTAACGGTCTTGCTTCTGGTGCTGCCGGTGCATTTACACTTAAGGCTATCCCTGCGTTTGCAAGATTAGCAGCTCCGAAACTTGTTTCAGCTTTTGAGAACTCAGGTATGATTAACGCTCTTGGCAATGGTGCTGAGAATGCTCTTTGGTATAAGATGCGTAATGATCTTGCGAGTGTTGCTACAGGTGAAGAGTATGAGACTGACCCAATGACAACTGCTATGATGTTTGGTGGAGGGTTCTTACTCAGTGGTATAGCTCATAAGCTGTCAGGCAGGGGATTACAGAAAGAAGCCAATGATACCTTCAATCCTCTTCAGATAGAATATAGTAATGCCGATAAAAGGAATGCGTTGAGGTCTTACTGTGAAAAAGGAGATCTTCAGATAGAATATAGTAATGCCGATAGAAGGAATGCGTTGAGGTCTTACTATGAAAAAGGAGCGTTTGATAATACTGCTAAAGTTCTAAGAAAAGAAGAAGCTGTTGCTTTAGCAAGTGCTTTGGCAGCAAGAGATAGAATCATGATGACCAACCATCCTTCGTATAAAAGCTTTGAAGATGCTACCCAGAAAGAATACTTCAATCAGAAAAATTTACATTTCTGGAGAGATTCTATAAGAGATGTCGGAAGTAATTACAAGCAGAGACTTGATGTTAACCCTGAAGGATGGAAAATGAGTTCATTAATGCAGAGATCAACTATGAAAAATACTGGTGAAATCAATATGAGTAAAGCGGCAGGAGATGTTGTTAGAGAGAACTACAGACTTATGGAAAGTATGGGACTCAATAAGCAGGAAATATCAGATCTGTCAGCACAGGCTTTTGAGTTGGCTGGAGGAAAGAATAAGCAGGTAGGAAACTTTGAAATAAGACAGGCGTTCAGTAAAGTTCTCGGAGGCAAGATATGAGTTATATGAATGGTTATAAACCGAAACTTCCAGATGAAGAGACAGTAGCATCGTTATCAAAGGAGATCTCCGACAATATGATTACTGAACTGTTTGGTAAAAGTATGCCTGGTATACATGATAACATCAACAAACTTCTGGGAAAGGTGACAATGAATGTCAGAGAGAGTGATCCGGAACTTGCAGAGGAACTTGATAAAATATCAGTAGGTAACGGAGAAGCAGCGAATATATTCACAAATTATATTCTTCCTGCGTATGAAGAATCAATAAACGAAATAGACGATAATGAACTGGAGGCTATGAATGTCGAGAGCAATGGCGAAGTCGTTCATGAAGGGACTACAGAACTGGTTGAGGGCAACGAGGGAATCAACTGATAGAGCATCAAAAGATGTTTTAGCAAATATTAAATCAGCTGATATTACTGCCAGAGCTTTAACTGAAACTAATAAAGGAATATATGCCGATGATGCTCAGAGATTTATAAAAGAACACGCCCTTAATAATCCTGAGTTTGGTCTTGCAACTAAATATGGTCAAAAGGCTAAAGGTGTTCAGCAGGTTGCAAGCGAATTGGAAGGCATAAAGATAAAGGAGAATCTTCCTAAAGATACTAACTATGCAAAAAGAGCAGGTCTTAAAAAGCAGTTAAGCTTTCTTACTGGAACTGACGAGCAGACACTAAAAGAAAAATCTCTGCTGGAAGAAATGATCGCCACTACTGACAGCAAAATTAGGGAAAGTAAAATGACAGATATTTCTTTCCCCGAAGAAGCAGTTACTCGATTCAAACAGAAAGCTTCAATATTTGGACTTGATCCTGACATGATGGAAGCCGAACTTAGACAACATAATTTCGCAGGTATAAAAAGCAAGATAACGGCTGCTGCTGAAGATAAAGCATATAAGGATTTTGCCGTAGGTTCAAGAGACCTTTGTTATGAAAGAAAGCTTGGAGAAGTAGAAATTGAAAAGATATTCAACGACCCTACACTTAATTGGAAACAAAAGGGCACTAAGTTCGCTGAGATGGCTACCAGTGCACAAAACACAATAGCCGAGGCAATGGATCAGGCTGGTGTTAAAATTGACATCACAGGGCTTGGAAAGATAGAAGGGCTATTTACCAGTGTCGGGTATAAACTTGGCGATGCAATAAGATACGCCAACGATAAAGGACATGTTCTTTTAGCAAAATCATTTAAGCGTTTTGGTGATCTCGATAGAAACGCTCCTATTATGAAATCCAAGTTAACTCAGCTTTCTCATGATTTTAAACTTATAGATGAAAGGATGGGCATTGAAAAGGAAGCAGCCATAAGAGCTTACATGGACGGCAGGGTTTATAGTAAGGCCGTGTTGTTTAGTGACAGTGCTATGAGAGATCCTATTAAAGTCAACCCTGAAACAGTAGAAGCTGTTTTTAAGACACACGGTATCAAGCTTGGGTATGATGATCTTAAGTATGCAAATAAGAAAGCTTCTATGCTTCGTGAAACACTAAGATTCTATGCAGAGGTTGACCAGCAACATTATGATGAAGCCGCTTTCGGTCTTCCTAAGAGTATCCGTGATTTTGATGGAGTAGGAATTAATAGAGCACAGGAAAACTTCGGCATGAGAACAGTTAAGAATGCTGCTGGCGAAGATGTGGTCATTAATGGAATAGGTGATACCGGCCCAAACTATACACCAAGAGTCGGTACAGAAGAATGGCTTGAAGGTTATCTTAAAAGTAAACCAGAAGACAGCAAGGCTTATAGAGATGCTGTTGGAAGAAAGGATTACGGTACTCAGTTAAAGTTTATGGAGCACACCAGAACTAACTCTCAGGAACTTACCATTGATGCTAACAGACTTCCGGCACATGAAGAGCTTGATAAGTACATGAGGGGATTAATGGATCTCTCTATAAAACGTGAAGGAACAAGAATACTCCAGCAGTCAAAGTTTCTTTCCGCTATGCCTCTTGGCAAAGTAAACGAAAGATCAATGTCCGGAGAACAACTATATGTAAGAGCACTCGAAAACCAGTGGAACATAAACTTCAATCCTGCAAATGCACAAGAAAGCAACTGGCTTACCAAACTACTCCTTGGATATTCGAGGATAGCGATTCCTGTTGCTCTTACTGGAAACAAGATGATACCGTCTAATTCTATTCAGGCAGTGTTTACAGCTTCCTACAGGCATGGATATGTCAGAACAATAACAGCTACAGCAAAAGCTCTTACTAATTTTGGTAGACAGGTTGTTCTTCATCCAACAAGAATTAGAGAAGCTTTTGATCTTATGGCAAGCGGTCAACTTGATAGAGCTATGATAACTGGAAAGAATGCAGGCCTTGCAGAAGTTCTCTATAAATATCAGAAGAATAATCCGGGACTTTCAACTATGGTTGATGAAGATTATAAATCAATCATGAAAGCAACTGGTGATGGCAGTACTGGTAAAATCGTGAAGGCGTTTAATGTCCTTGGTGAAATACTTACATTTCCTTTTGCCTGTTCAGATCAGATTTCAAGAAGGGCTGCAATAACTTCAGCTTATTGGCACGGTGAGTCAGTATTAAAGAAATATTCAAAGAACTTAAAAGGTGGAATGAATCATAGCGATGCTTACGGTGCTCTTCTAAAAGAACTTCACATGAAAACATTTAATGGTGGAAATGATTTTGACCATATTATGGGAGCGTTAGATCAGAATGATATTCTGCGTTCTTCCAAAGAGTTCCTTTACAGATATGCAACCAGATCAATGAATCAGAATATATTCAATTACTCTTCCAGTGGACAGTCATTACTCAAAGGATATATGAAACAAAAAGATCCTATCCTTGGTGTAGCAATGACCTTTACTTCATGGCCGATGTATTTCCATGAAATGTCTAAGGGAGCATTGATAGCTTGGAAAGGAGGAGATAAAGAACCACTGCATAAACTTATTGTGGGTGGACTTGTAACATTCGCAGCAGCAAGTCACGCTATGGGTAGTGATAGTGAATATCAGAAAGGTCTTAAACCTTATATGAATAAAAAGGGAATGACAGGTTATGCGGCTTCGTGGGCTTCTGAAATGCCAGCTTATTTGCAAGCAAGAGCTCCCGGACTTTCCTATGCAGCTTTTGTTGAAAAGACAACCGCTTCACCGGCAGGAATACTTTCTCCTGCAATTGGAATAATTTCGTACCCTATCCTGAAGGCAATTGATGAAGTCGGGGCAATGATGGGTAACGATAGTGGTAAGGGCAGTGCAAGTTTTATGCTTAGCGGAGCGACCAGATATGCTAAAGGTGAAATGATTTTTAGGAAAATGCTTGGAGTTACACAGACATTTAAAGAAGTTGGGCTTATGGATGAAGATCTTAACGAAACAATAAAGAGGTTAGCAAAATGACTGAGAAAATACACCGGATTAAAACGAAAGAAGCTGATGCAGTCAGCGGATACTTACTTGAAAAACTGAAGGGTTCAACTTACATTACCCTTGTCGAGCTTGATAGTTCTGACGATACAGGCAAGAACGTAAGAATAGAGATAGATGCAAGTGCTCTTCTGGGCGACCTTGAAACTGGTACGGTAAAAATCTCCAATGCTGACAGTACCTTTGGGTATGTTTTCGATAAAGTTCTTGCAGGTGCAGGTCTGACGATTACCAAGAATAACCCTGGAGCAAATGAAAACATTACTATCGTAGATGATGGTAAAGTAAAGACAGACGTTGCAGACACACATGGGTATCTCGAAGATAAGCTTGCAGGTGGAACATTCCTTACTATTTCTTCTGCTACAGGAACGATCACGCTCAACGTGGATAGCGAAACAGCGTTTACTGGACTTGCGACTAAGCTTCCTTCATCTTCAGCTCTCAAGACTCTTCTGCAATCTCTTACGATTACAGACTCAGTAGATCTTATAAGTGGCGATCCTATCATGTATGAGAAGGAAGACATAAGCGTTAATAATATTTCGTTCATTTCTAGATCTACCACTAACTTCACAGACAGTTATCCGGCTACTGCTGACCTAATAACTTTAGTCCCTGATTTCAGGTCTGATGCTACTATAGCTGGTGCTACAGGATTTGACAGGGTGGCATTTGGTGATTTAAAGATAGGCTCAGTAGAGAATGATGCAAACCCGGACTTAGATACTTTTGTTGCAGCTGTTATACAGTTCACACTCAATGAAAATTACATCAGTGATGATGCTATTTATCTTGATGTTCAGCTTAAATTGACAGACTCTTCTACTGCTGACTGGGAAACACAGATCAAGGCTTTCCCGTATTCTGTTAAAGCTGGCGATGCAGTAAGAGATGCTTTGACACCTGTTGAAAAGGTTGTTAGCTGGAATACAGATGCCGTTGATATTTACCAATGGTACACATTTGAGATAACAGGCCCTACTACTAATACTAAACCAACGGCAATGGCTATATTCCTTGCGTGTCTTAGCGAAGATGGCACAGGTTTTACCGGCACACCTGTTAATACAGCGATCATTACAGCAGCAAGAATAAGATACGAAAAGAAGACACTTGAATTACCAATAGCAAGTGTAATATCAGGTGGGGTACTTGACCCGGTATAGTATTTACAGTAATATTAATTGAACCTTAGATGGAGTTGATACCATGAGAACGAATTTACAAGAGCTGAGATCAAAAGACGAAAGCAGAAAAGACGGTATGGGTGGAGTTGATGTAATAGCTTCAAAGATAACTTCTGAAATAGATAGTATTCTTGTGGCTTCTACAAGTGGGCTTCTTGTTCAGACTAAACGTAAAGTCAATGCCTGTTCAGTAATGGAGATGTGGTTCTTTCCAAAGACACAGAATCTTGCCGGTGGTCAGACATTCACCATTAATTTCTACAAGTACCTTGACGGTGTACCTGTTATCGGTGAATCAATTACCGTTACAACTCCTGCGGTTACTGCGGCAGAATGCGGTAAAGTAGATGTTGAGACTGTAGATGCAGAGATTGAGAGTTACGATTCTTACGATGTTACCGGAACCGTTACAGTTGTTGATGGTGGTACAGTAGAAGTACAGATGGCGAAGAAAACAAAAGGCGGCAGTGGCGAAGTAAACATAGAAGGCGTTACCCTTGTTGATGGAAACCTTCCTGTACTTGAAGGTGCTTACGAAATATCAAGTGTACCGGCTGCTGCGGCTGTTACGGCTGCTTCATCGGCTGTTACCCTTACTAAAGCTGAGATACTTAATGACGGAGTTCATACAATATTCTACAGAGATAACGGTGGTGCGGCTGATGTTAATGATACTCCACTCTATCCGGGTGAACGTATCGGGCCACTTACAGGTACTATCAGAGTTATTTGTGCTGCTGCTGAAACCTCAACACTCAGAATTACTGAGTTCGTATAATGAACAGCGTTACGAGAGATAAACCTAAAAGTATCACCAAATGTCTGATACCTCCTGTTAGGAATATGATAGCAGAACAGTATCTTACCCCTTGGAGTGGTGAAGTTGAACTTGCTCAGAGTTTCTGTGCTGACTTCCTGAACATAGGATCTGTGATAACATTTGCAGACCTTTCAGGTGTAACTATAACTTCGCACGACGGCACAGCAGTATTAATTGTTGATGGTAATGATATAAAGGCAACAACCTCAGGGACTTGTTGGAATTTAAAACTTTCTAACGGTGCAGAACTTCCATTACAGGGATCGCTTTACGATGTTTCTGGACATGATTTTCACGGGTCTTCAATAACATCCGTGAATTTATATGAACGTCAGAACTCTTTTCATTACAATTACAATAACGGCTTTGATCTATATCGCTCAGACACAGATGTTTCTATCCGTAATTATATCCCTTATTTTTCTGGAGTTCCTGTAGTCGCAAGTGTTGCAGGGTACACAAAAGTTTCCAGTCATCCTGCTGGTGATTGGCATAATGGAGCAGAAACTGAAATAGTAATTGCAACAACTGGGCATGATGGTACCGGATGGGTAATCCCTGCTGATATAAAAGCTATTGACACAGAATATTTGCTACACAATGAAGCGACTGGTTACGGGATCCCGCATACTTACACTGAATTACAGGATTTTCTTGTAACAGAAAGTAATTATATTTTCATAGACATGTCAGTTGAGAACAAGCGTAAAAACATCTTGCTCTATAAAATTCCACTTACAGGAACAAAGCTTGCGAAGGCGAGAAAATACACAAATTATGAAGCAAGCTGGGCAGAAGTTGAGTTGAGATTAACCCTTGCAACAGTCGGACCAACGGAAGCAGACAGGACTGTTGAAATCGATAATATAGAACTTGACGAATTAGGAAGTATAGACTGGGGCGACGGCAACACAACAGCCCTGATAGCAGACACATCCACCAACCTGACACACATATACACAACAGAGGGGGTTTACCGAGCTAAAATAAGCAGGAATATTACAGAGATTACGTTACAAAATAATAGAATTAGCGGACTAAATACTGCTGATTTGAGAAGAGCTGATGTTGCTGAGTTTAAAGTATTCGGTCTGGGAACAGCCGATCCCATAAGTATCGACAGCTCACACATGACAAGTTGGATAGGGAGGTACTGGCTTATACACTCTATGCCAGCAGGGACTTACAATATAGACAGTGTGGACATGACAAGCTGGAGTGGGTATTACTGGAATCTACACTCTATGCCAGCAGGGACTTACAATATCGACAGCTCACACACGACAAGCTGGAGTGGGTATTACTGGTATCTATACTCCATGCCAGCAGGGACTTACAATATAGACAGTGCGGACATGACAAGTTGGAATGGGTATTACTGGAATCTACACTCTATGCCAGCAGGGACTTACAATATAGACAGTGTGGACATGACAAGCTGGAGTGGGTATTACTGGTATCTATACTCCATGCCAGCAGGGACTTACAATATAGACAGTGCGGACATGACAAGTTGGAATGGGTATTACTGGAATCTACACTCTATGCCAGCAGGGACTTACAATATAGACAGTGTGGACATGACAAGCTGGAGTGGGTATTACTGGAATCTACACTCTATGCCAGCAGGAACATATTTGTTAGCACCGGATACTTTTAGGAATTTTACGAGCAATGAAACTCTGCTTATTTATGACAATATTGATTCTACAACTGGGTTAAACATGATGACAACAACTGAAGTAAATAAAGTCATAAACGATATATATCAGGGGCGTATGACTTATACTGGCACACCTTCTATGAGTATAGCAGGCACAAACGGAAGCATAAGCGGAGTGGCTATAACTCAGGTCGCTCACTTGAGGGTAGGAGATGACGGAGTAGATACGTTTAACGCGTGGGCGATAACTTGTAATGAATAGGAGACAAACATGATAAGAATCGAAAAATATGACTCTGAACAAATTAAAGCATTGGTAGACTCGAAAATTGATTTCAATATGGACAGCACAGAAAAGCTGAACATAAAAATCCCCAAAAATGCTCTTGATATAATTCTCAAGCAAGCAATGTATGCTGAAGACATTTCAGAGACATTAACGGGAAAAAAGACTACGGGAAAAAAGACCGCTGTTAAGTGCAGATTACCGATAGCACCAGACCATGAAAAGAAAATAGGTGAGTATTTCTGGACCACAAAAACTGATGGAGATTTCGCCTATATACTCCTTAAATTGAAAGATCAGCGAGGCGGGTACAACAAGTTCACAAAAGAACAAATTAAATTTATCCTCAAGGTCACACAGGGAGAGATTATAGATAGAGAAATCGAGGAAGTCACGGATAAGAATGTCGAGGAAATGCTGACATCTAGTGAAGCAAGCTCTATCCTCGAAAATAAGACTAAAGCTGAATCCATAAAAATCCTAAAGGCTTTGCTATCAGAAATGACCAAGACTGAAATAGAAAAAGAGTACGGTGTATCCAAGAAGCTAACTAAGGACGGAATGATAAAAGCTGTAATTGAAAAACTCTATGGAGCTGAAAATGTCTAAGGAATCTAAATTCTCTATTGCTGAAATTGGAGTGCTGTTCGGTATGTTCGTTGCAATAGTTACTGGTTGCTGGTGCTTGCTTGCTGAAATGAAGAACGATCTGAAAGAGGATATAGCAGTAGTGTCATTACAATTAGACAATTTAGACACCAAATTTGAAGATCATTTAAAATATCACAAAAAAGATACTTGTGATGAGAAAGATAACCAACCAAAGGAGATGTCTTATGCAACCAAAGAAATCCACTAGACCAAAAAAGAAAACTCCTTCCAAAAAGAAGAAAAAACAAATGCCACCTTCACCGAAACCTAAAGTCCAGAAAAAGATGGAAAAGAAAAAGGTTGCTGCCAAGGCTAAGTTTAAGAAGGTTGTTAAAAGAACTTATGTTCAAAAGGATAAAGAGCCTAAATCATTTAAAGATTATGTAAAAAAAGATACAGCTAAACGGATAAGGAGTGTCAAGAAAATACTCCTAAAGATTGATGCCAAGACTAATGGCACACCCAATGTTCATGATAAGCCAGATTCCAGACGGGTGCCCAACAAGCATGAAGTTGATATGCGGAGACTTTTTAAAAGGCGGTCCCTGGACCCAGACAAAATAAAACAAGGTAAAAGCCCTCTTGACTATAAACCAAAAAAGAAAACTCCTTCCAAAAAGAAGAAATCAGTTAAAGGGAGAAAGTGATGAAGAAGAATAAAGAATGGCCTAAGAAGAAAAAGAAGATGCCGGATAGTCCTAAACCTAAAGTCCAGAAAAAGATGGAAAAGAAAAAGTCAGGTGAAACTAAAGTTGCTAAGAAAAAGATTTCACTCAAACAGGCAATCGCACACAGGAAAACTCTTACAAAAGGAACCAAAGAATGGAATCGTACCCAGAATTTCATCAACAGGTCTTTAGGTGACTCTAAGAGACATAGCAATAAGAACGCTCTAACAGAGAAGCAGATGGCTATTGCTAAGAAGCAGAAGAGTAAAGTCCTTGCTGAAGCATCTGTTAAGAAGAAGACTAAGAAGACACTTAAAGCTCTCGGGAAAGCTGTTGCTCATGCTAAAGACACAAGTGTCAATAAGGCTATCAAAACTGCACTTAAACCTAAGAAGAAGAAAAAAGCAATCGCTAGCGGCAAATAAACTTTAACTGGAGGATGTTATGGCTAAGATGGTAACTAAAAAGAAGAAACCTATTAAAAAGACAATGGTTAAAAAGAAAGTTACTCCTAAGAAGAAAGCTAAGTTCGACCCTGAAGGTTCTGGATATGATTATGCAGGGGCAAAAGACGCAGGGATGAAGCGTGATCCAGTGAACAAACATTTCGGTTCAAGAAGCTCCAAGACGGGCAAGGCGCTCAAAGGGAGAGGGCACAAGACTTGGGACTTGTATGTTACGGGCGAAGACAAGGCGGGATATCAGATAAAGAAAGATGCTGACGGAAGATACTCCTCCAAAAAATCAAAGAAACGCACCGACAATTCTAGCTTTTATAATGACCCAGTAAAAAAGAAAGCATCTAAAACCATACACGAGTCTTTAAACAAAGCTACAGATAAAGGTGGTGAGATGAAAAAGAAGGCTAAGAAAAAACTCGTGCCCAAATATAATGGTTTGGCTAGACCGAAAGCTCCTGCCAAGAAGAAAACAATTACGAGGAAAAAGAAATGAAAACGATTATTAAAATTGTTATTGCCTTTATGTCAATCAAAGGAGTACAGGAACTCTTCATCCACATAGCAGAGAAACTCGCTAAAGAAACTGAGTTCACTTGGGACGACAAAGCAGTCGCTCTATTCAAGAAGTGGAGTAAAAAATGAGTAAGGTAGATTCAACCACTATTGTAAACTTTGTAGGAGCAGGTGTAACTTTTCTTGCAAAAGCTATAGATGCCGGTGTTAATGCCTACAGAGCTAAATTTGTGAAAGCACTCGAATTACTTGAGTGGGCTTACAAAGAGATTGCACGACTTAATGGTGTCATACATGACTACCAAGATGAACTTGACAAACTTAGAGGAGAAAAGAAATGAAGAAGATTTTATTTTTACTGACGATTTTTATTGTAAGTTGCGGAACATTCCAGTTCGATTCAAGCAACGTATTCAACATTAACATTGTTGATGAAGATACAGGCAAAGCGTACACCATGACCTGTACTGACAAGACTTCCTATAAGACAGGCGAAGGAATCATTACCGATCAGAAATGTGTTGGTGCTTTAACTATTCCAGACAAGGGAACTTACAGATGTGAAATTGGATTCAATACTGGCGGAAAACCTATTACTGAGAATACTACTCTGAAAGAAAGTTGTGATATAGATATCAAGAAATAACCTTTTCATCCAACACTAATATCGTCTTTATACCCTCAACATAATCAGCCAACATCGCATCTGAGCAATCAGGCCATATTTCTCCTGCAAGATCAGTGTATTCTTCAACTTCTTTTCTGGTATAAATATACCTTGTCCAATCAATCACAATGTCAGGCACAGCTTCAGGCATAAAGTCCCCGCATACCTGACCAGCCATTTTACAGTTCTGCATAAGACAACAGTTTTTGCAAGTTAGCATTACTCAACCTCCGTACATTTAAACGTTCTTACAGGTTCGTAGTCAACCATCTCATACCATACTTCACATTTCATTGTTACGGTGTACGGTTTGTGCTCGCTAATGCTGAATGTCATGGTCGGTGGGAAGAACAGTCTTATCAGTACAGCAGCAATTACAACAAATGCAACTCCGAACGCCATACCCTCAAGAAGGGCTTTTATAATAGCTCTAAACTTCATCTCACACCTTCTTTAATTGTTTTCATAAGGTTTAAATTTAATCCAATGACTTCTGTCCATCCTGTACCAAAACATGTCTTCGTGTCCTTGCTCTCCTTTTTCCCAAAGAATAAATTCAACTGCTGTTGTTTTTCTATTCATCCTTAACGGTTTATTGTCGGTCATATCATAGCCATAGATATATTTTGACTTGTTAGACACTGTACCGTAAGCATACCCAGAACATAGACATAAAAAAACTATTAATAAACTCATCTCATACCTCCATAATTATCTAAGTAACTATCTTCATCTAAGTCATATTTACAAGACCATATACACACCTGAAGTTCTTCTATACAGCCACCTCCACAATCTCCAGAGGGTAAAGTGTCAATAAAAGAATCCATATCTATCTCAGCTGCTTCTAATGTAAAGTGTGCTGTTACAAGTATAGATATAAGGATTATTGTAAATAACCATATCCAACCTAATAGGGTAAGTTTCATGTTGTTATCTCCTTATATTCTTTGGGACATATTCCTATGTCGTAGCCTTTGCTTGCAAGCCAGAAACATTCATATACTGTCAAATCTCTTTTTATCTGCTTATGAATTTGAAGTACACCTTTTTCAAGTGTTAGGTGTTTAAATTCTACTTCAAACTTTTTTAAAAACTCCCTCTTATCCTCTTCCGTGATCTTATCTAGTGGGGTGAGTAGGAGCTTGCAGTCTATTATCTGGTATTCTACGTAATCGTCATGATAGCTTTTATTTTCCTTCACCCCAACTAGACCATAGTCGCCACCAACAGATACTAATTTGCCTATAGACCCGCCTGTCTTTACATTGCACCCCATGTGCAACCCAAATATATTAGCTATGTTCATTGTGTTACCTCCAGTTCTGGGTTATCATGGATAGTTCCGACTACTTCAAATAAAGGATAATCATAAAGCGGTCTTTCTTCGCCATCTTTAAAGCAAAACCAACCACCATAATTATCTGACCATTTCACAACGCCATATTCAAGATCAATATCCCCATCAAATATCATCTTATCATTCTTGTCTGTCAGCCCTGTTGAATCCTCTACAAGGTAGCGGTCTGTGTCTACCTTTTTTAATTGGATTCCATCTTTGATATATAGCTTTCCATCTTTAGAAATGAAAAACTCTTTATCTGAATACTTCTTTTCTACTGTATCAAATACTCTATATCCTCTCATCTCTCTACCTCCAGTTCAAATCGTTCTGCAAGCCATAGGATAGCCTTGTAGTTGGTTATTCTGCACCCCTCTTTTCTTTCCCACAACGCAACAACAGCGTAAAGCCCGTCATCTAATATTGATACAGCCCTCAGAACTCCAACACTACTTGATTCATATCCAAACGTAGAATAATATTCTTCCAGCTCCTTTTCCGTCAAAGGTAGCACTCCGTTGGGGTCTGGGTGGCGTTTAGCTGGCTGAACCTGTAGCGAATGTACATTATAACCTAAATCTTTTAAGTCCTCATCTACAAGAAATTTTAAAGTTTTCGAATCTGACTCGCTGTCTGATACTTCCGTTTCAATATCTATAATCAAATTTTCTCTGATGTTCATTCTGTTACCTCCAGTAGTTCAGGGTTATTATGGACGTTGCCTATTATTTCTACATCACCATACATTATCCATTTGCGGTCATACTCAATATCAATCTCCTTTGCCCAAAAACCGTGCATTGAATAAGTTATTTCACATTTAATTTTTCCTCTTTCATGCTCTAGGGTAGGCCAAAAAGATACAACATCCCCCTCAAATATCATCTTATCATTCTTGTCCTTTAGCCCTGTAGACTCCTCTACAATGTAGCGTTTTGGGTCGGCTGGGGTTAAAGATGTAAAAGCTCCTCCAACATTCTCAAGCAAAACACCATCACCTCTAAGATAAAAGCCGTTAGGACAATACTTCTTTTCTACTGTATCAAATACTCTATATCCTCTCATTACTTCACCTCCCTACTTTTAAATATCTTAACTGCTTCGTCTGTAGACTTATAGCACTTATCAAACCCATGCAAAGCTCCGCCCGTATCTTCTATTCCTTTGTTATAGCCATTCATTCCAATTGCTGTCACAATACCATTATTAGGATTATGATATTTGTATCTACTAGTTTCATCCACAAACCGCTCTACTTTTCTTTTCAGGATAGACATATCATTTACAATATACACGAACTCAGGCACTTCATCTTCAAACTTGATACACTCAGGAAGTTCATCAGCCTCATCTGAAGGGTTGCCTATGGTTTCTTGGGCTTCAGGTTCTTTGAAAGTGTCTGTGGTGGGGATAAATCTGCTTGCCCACACCCTCTCTTCTTTACCTTTATCGTTAACAATAGTGACCATATCATCATCTCGTCCGATAACCTTATATTTTTTATGGTAGGATAGATTTTTCCCGCTTACTCCACCAATATCTATACACTCAAACCACTCTACGTCTGGCACTGTACCTATGCTTTCAGGTTCTTTGAAAGTGTCTGTGGTGGGATCGTACTCTGTGTGTTCAGCCTTATGATCTATTATAATATTAGAGGCATAAATATGGTACGCATTCTGTTTTGCTACACTAAATTCAAAGATTAAAAAATCGTTTCCTGTAACCTGAATTAAATCAGGATTACCCATCCACTTGGCCCCACACTCAAACGCCACCTTTTGAAGTTCCTCTGATAGCTCTGGAGTAACCGCAACATAGAACTCCTTTTTGTCCTTAAGGGCTTGGCGGAAATTGGAACGGGTTACAGGTTCTTTGAAAGTGTCAGATTCTGGGAGGTATTCTGTTTTATAAAACGGTTCTGAAGAATACCCAAACCAGCCCAATGATTCAAAGTTGAGCCATTTTTTATCAGTATGAACTACGCCAGATGTTTCGTTACGCCAGCATACCCCACACTCAAACGCCACCTTCTGAAGTTCCTCTGATAGCTCTGGAGTAACTGCAACATAGAACTCCTTTTTATCCTTAAGGGCTTGGCGGAAGTTTGGTCTAGTAGGTGTGGTTTTTGCAATAACTGGTTTAGGCTTCCGCTTGCTTTTTTGGTTGTGTCGTTTGATGAAGGTTTGGGCTGCAATTAGTCTTTCTGTGTCTGAATTTGATTTACATTTATTTGTTGGAAGATAATTAAAGCACTTTCTACACTGAATGTCGTAATTTGCACCACAATTGCCTTTAAAATCTCTTACAGTCCTAGCACTTTCAATTCTTGTCATCTTCTTACTCATTGTTATTCTCCTTTAAATCCTATCATATTCTTCATCCGTCATTTCCTTTTCAACCACCTTCTTCTTATTCTTCCACCTACATTCATAGGCTACACATGAGGCTTTGATGATCGCTTCCTTCTCGACCTTCTTCATAAATTCATTAACCTTATCTGAGACAACCTGTTCTTCATCGTTGGTTATCCGGTTCTTGTTCTCAATCATACCTTTAAGAATTGCCTGTTCTTCAGAATTCAAACAAGTGCCTGAATTAGAGATCTCCTGATAGTAAGTCCAACTTGTTCTAGCCTCTGCTTTGATCTTCTCCTTAACATCATCCGGCAGACCTTTAAGAATTAGCCTGGTATTCTCTCTCCAGTCCAAACCAAACTTCTTAACCAACTCTCCATAGATGTTCTCTGCAAACCAGTTATCATAGCTCTGCTTGCGTTTCTTGGGGTCTTCTCGTTTGTTGAGTATGATAGTTCTGCAATACGCAAACTGTGCTTCGATACCACCTTCAAAGTCTACATTACGTTTCAGAACTTCCATAGCATCTGCGATTTCTTTATCTTTGAATTTTGCATACTGTAGTCTGCTTTCTAAATCTTGTGCCATATTATTTCTCCCCACAGTATTTAAACCAACTATCAGGCAACTTGTATGCTTGGAAGAGTTGTGGCTTTGCTTTCTTGACTCTTAGAATATCACCATCTACATAATCGGTTTCTTCTTCATAGGTAATTTCTAAAAGCTCAGCAATTTCCTTCAGCGTATCTCTATGGAATTTAGAAAGAACAGCGTACTCCTTAGTCCAAGTGCTATCAACTGCCGCTCTCCAACTTTTGATCGGCTGAGAACTCTTACCATAAGTCCAACCTGTCTTCTTCATGTGGTTCATAAAGTCATTAGCTTTTCTCCACGCATCTGTAGGAAGTAGTCCATTAATGATGAACTGAAAATAGACTTGGAATATATTGTCTGGTCTTGACTTCTTGACAACTTCCTTTGGAGTGGTTTCCTTTTTTGGTTTGAACTCTTTGTTGTAGGGTACGAAGGTTAATGGTGCTCCCTTTTCAGAACTTTCATATAGCCAGCCACCTGCTACTCTGGTAACGTGCATATATTTGTTAGCCATCGCAACCTCATGCAAGTCCAACTCGTAGATTGTCTTATCCATCTAACCCTCCATCATTGCAAGATACTGTTTAAGATGCTCGTATCTCTCAGGCTTGGCTTCCTTAATCCAAGCTACAGCTTTCTTTCTGTCAAACAGCCAAGGGTCTTGTCTCAATACTGGTAATCCGATTTTTGTCCATGCTTTTAACGTCGGATGTGATACTTGACAACCGTGTATCATTTCCTTTGAAGTTAAGATGTTTCCTTTCATAGTTATCTCCGAAAAGTTAATAAACTATGAAAGCTTAGCATTGTAAAGTGTGTAAGTCAAGAAGTTTTTGTAGAAAGTTTTAGATTAAATTGGAAACTCTGAAATCTCAAGCTCTATTCTAGGTCTAAATCCATAATACTTTTTCAGGTTATCCATTGCCACTATCCGGCTGTCATTGTCATAAACAACACCTTCCATTGCATCAAAGAGTGACTTGGAAAGATTATCCGTCAGATCAGGTTTAGTGTTCTTATAGATAAGAGCTCCATCCTCAATGAGTTTCAGCTTCTTTTTACTGAATCCTTTTAATGGTGAAAATACAAAGTGGAGTTTAGTTACGATCACATTTTCTGTAAATGGTCTGAAGTCTTCTGGTAACTGTTCAAGTACCTGTGCTCGGATATTCTTTTCATTCTGGACAACTGATTTTGGCTGATAGCTGTTAATGAATTTACCTATTTTAGCAAACTTTGCTGACTGTTTAGCTTTCGGATCTCCGTAAATAATTATCCTCATAGGTTTACCCCATCATCCAGTTCAACAACTTCCGGGACAACTTTAAATATTTCATCTTTCCTTTTCTGTTTTCTTGTCCGGATAAGTGCAAGGACTTCACGTTTAATTTTCAGCTCTCTTCTTAGCTTCTTATTGTCTATCCTCAATTTCCAGATGTAGCAGATAACCCAATCGAAGAAACGCTTCTTAGGTATGCCGTCATTCCGCATAGGCTCGCCCTCTACCTGTTGCTTATACAAGTCCTTTACTGCTTCTAGTTTATATTTTGTGCTCATTGGGTAACTCCTTAATATTGTTGACGTTATCAGAAGGGCAAATCCGTGTTGTCTACATCACCTTCATCTGCCTGAGTCTTAGTATCAGGAACATTCTTTGGAATAGAAGCAGGTGCTACATATTCATCATTCCCAAGGAACTTGACTGTTTTACCCACCACCTCAACTTTTCTCTTCTCTGTGCCGTCCTTACCTGTGTACTTGGTAGTCTGGAGTCTTCCTTCGATAAAAAGAAGAGTACCTTTTTTACATCTAGTACCAACACTCTCAGCAAGTTTTCCAAAGAGCACAACATTGAACCATTCTGTAGTCTCTTCATATTCATCGCCTCTTTTCTTACTGTCATTGGTGGCGATAGAAAAATTACATATTGATATTCCATTACCAACAGTCTTCAATTCTGGCGTTCTTCCAAGTCTTCCGATAATCTCTACTTTATTCAAAGTATTAAACACACTCATTTAACTTCTCCGTAATTAATTTGTTAATCCTACATCTTACTTCACTACCTTCTCTATTCTTCTTCAGAGCGTAATACACGTGCTCTCTTGAACATCCTATAGCTCTTGCTATCTCGACAATTGTCATTCCAAGTAAATCTCTTATTTGTTTTGGAGTGATCTTTCTAAACTTATCCATCTTTTTCCTCTATTTTTTTATCAAGTTCTTTCTTCCGTTTTGCCAGATCCTCGCTTACAACATTCTTGCAATAACATAAAACATTATCAGACACATCTTTAGCATCCATTGCTTTACCTTCACCGTTTGCGATGTCCATTCCTCCCGTAGTCCCCACGACGTTTTGGCCTTCTATTGCCAAAAGAATTCTTACTATTTTCATCTTTTACTCTCCTTTAAAGTGTATCTGCATTAGGAACATCCGTATATTTAGCACTTGGTGCTTTGCTGGATAGTGATCTAAATCTTATTTGTGGGTAAAACTGACTGCCTGAGAATATGTTGTACCAAACTGACTTCTTATTCATGATTCCCCAAGCGGTAAACAGTTTTTTAGGCATTGCAGCACGACTTGGGTGACTCCAATCCTTACCCTTCTTACTGCCAAACTCATAGTCGTAATATTGGACAAGTGCAATAACGTATCCCTTGTCTTCTGCTATGAACTTTTTTATTCTTGCTTCAGCTATCAATTGCTTTCTCTAAAACTGCTGGGAATAAACCATTCTTTGTCCCAATTAAGCCCTTTTAATTCTTCGATGTCTGTGAACCACTGAAAAGTGTGGTCGTTATCTCCAAAATCAGATAGCCGGCAGATGCCTATTTCTTTAAGGCAAAATTTTAAAAGCCTCCTACTGCAATATCCGTATGGTTTTGTTCTTTTGTGCCATTCCATATTTTTGTCTTCTTTGTATCCCTGTTTTTTAAGAACATACTCCAACTGCTTTCTAGGCAATACTGTTGCATACATTAAAAGTCTCCTTTTCCAGTCTTTAAATTTTCATCAACCTCTTTCCTTAAATCATCGAACGGCAAGCTCTGTTCAAGTCCTGACAGAACGACAAACGTGTTGGTGGTAATTATATCCTTGACTATCAGATATGAGTTATCTTTCTTATCGTGGATCATTACTCCAACAAATGACAGTGCATCACCGAACCTTACTTTCCGGAGCTTCTTGTAAACATCTGTGCTGTGGTCAACATAAAAAACAGATTCAGTGGTGTCGAACTTATCACCTTCAGGACAAACGTGTTCTTCAATCAAGTAAACAGTTATGTACTTTGGGTTAACAGACGGTTTGATTTTATCGAGCACACCTGAAGCAACGAAGATACTTGGGTTCTTATCAGCAAATCTGTAATACAAGTTCTTGTCCTCAAGGCTACACAGGCATACAAGGTTAATCCCAACATCATAGGTGGTGTTAAG
>Ga0222695_1000219_pt1 | contig 37144 bp, 32 predicted proteins | sample AntAcemetage1398_FD_179834 | JGI IMG/M metagenome (GOLD analysis project Ga0222695, IMG submission 179834) | Saline water microbial communities from Ace Lake, Antarctica - #1398 | ecosystem: Environmental > Aquatic > Non-marine Saline and Alkaline > Saline | place: Antarctica: Ace Lake...
CTTCCATTATGAAAGAGTCCATACTTTCTTACCAACAAGAAGATTCAATAAAACTCCTGTGTCAAATTGACCTCAAAAAACTTCTTCCTGCCCCGAAACAAAGAGAACGATTTAATAAAAAGTGGAAAGACTTTCTTGAATCAGATTCGTGCAACAAAAGAATATTTGAGCAAGGTTAAATGTTATGGCGATTTTTAAACTTAAAAAAACTGGTGATGATATTTCAAACGCTGAACTAATTGAAGCATCAAAAACAGATCTTGATTTGGAGAAACATTTAGAAAATTGGCTTGAAAAAAGTCCATGGGCAATAGCTCAAGAACCTTTAATATGGATAGGAAGACAAACAACAGCTTCGAGTGAAGATAAAACCATTTTTCCAGATTTAATTGGTATTGATAAAGATGGGAACACTGTTGTAATTGAACTTAAAAAAGGAAAAGCACCTCGTGATGTTGTTGCCCAACTTCTTGAATATGCTGCATGGATTGCCGACCTTTCTGATAATTCAATCCATGAGCTCGCTGAAAATTATTTTTTAAATCACACCGAATTTAAAGGAAAACGGCTTGAAGAGGTTTTTATTGATACCTTTGAAGCAGATGAATTACCGCCCTTAAATCAAAATCAAAGACTTTTTGTAGTTGCTGAGGAAATTCCATCAACTGTCTCCCGTGTTTGTCGATTCCTAAGAATGTCACACGGATTTGATGTTAGTTGCGTTAAATTTTCAGTTTATCAAACAGAAGCTGGTGAGGTTTTAGTCAGTTCTGAATCAATAGTTGGTCAAGAGGATGTTGTTTCGCCGAAAAAAGCTGTTAGGAGTCGTTGGTCTGGGGAGATACCAGTAAAGCAAGTTGTATGGGATGCTGTTCAAGAGCTGACACAAGGTGTTAAAGACTATATATTTTCTCCAAAAGATATAACTCAGGTTGTTCTTAAAAAATATCCCAATTTCAATAAAACAACGGTTGGTTGCCAAATAATCTCTGATTGTGTTGGCCATACATCCAGGCATCATTATCCAGGTGGTGAAGATCGATATTGGTGGGTTGAAAAAGGAAAGTATCGTTTGTTCGATTCAAAGAAAGATAAGCTATAAATGAAATAAAGAGGTAATTATCATGCTTTTGGGAAAAAATATTACTTTTTATGAATATCCTTTTGACCTAGAAAGTGAACTTGAAGATGCAATTCTAGAGATAGCAGATACAATTTTTGGTGAGAAACGAATTTACTTAGATACCAAAAAAAAGATTGGAGCAAAGGGTAAAACAAAGAATATCCCAGATGGTTATTTAATTGATCTTTCAAGTACTAAAGAACCAAAATTATATTTAGTTGAAAACGAATTAGCCAAGCATGACCCTCTCAAACATATTGCGGTTCAAATCCTTGAGTTCTCGTTATCTTTTGAAACATCTCCCTATCTTGTTAAAAAGATAATTAAGGAAGCACTTGTTTCTAATGATGCCGCACTATCAAAGTGCCAAAATTACGCTTCCGAATATGGTCATGAAAATATCGATGTTTTATTAGAACACATAATTTATGGCAAAGATAGATTCAATGCTTTAGTAATTATTGATGAACTCGCAGAGGAGTTAGAGAAAGTTTTAATAAGTCGTTTTCAGTTTCCGGTTGAGATCCTAACCATAGAAAGATATCGGTCACCTTCTGGCGAGTGTTTATACCGGTTTCAACCATTTTTAAGTGATGTAACCTCACCGGATGATATTAAAGATATGGAGCCTATTCTCCCACCACTTGACCCCTCTGAAATTGATACAATCGTTGTTCCAGCTAGAGATGATGGTTTTAATGAGGTGTTTATTGGTGAAAACCGATGGTATTCAATTCGAATCCATTCAAGTATGATACCTAAGATAAAATACATTGCTGCTTATCGGGTTGCACCAGAATCTGCAATTACACATTTAGCTCCAGTCGCTTCTATTGAGCAATGGAAGGAAACGAACAAATATGTTGTAACTTTTACATCACCGGCATCAAAAATAAAGTCAATAAAGCTTGTTGCTAAAAGCAAAGTTAAAGCACCACAAGCACCAAGATATACATCTAAAGGGAGACTTGAAGCTGCTTCTAATCTTGATGAAGCTTTCTGAACCTCCTGTGATTTTGGGCACGTCCATTCGATTATAACTTTATTTCCTTTAAAATAGACTATGATGTTGAAAGATTGATATTTGAAAACTGTATGTGTGTAATATTTTAATAAAACCAGAACCTATAAGGACTTCCATTATGAAAGAGTCCATACTTTCTTATCAACAAGAAGATTCGATAAAACTCCTGTTCGAAATTGACCTCAAAAAACTTCTTCCTGCCCCGATACAAAGAGAACGTTTTAATAATAACTGGAATGACTTTCTTGTATCAGATACGTGCAACAAAGATCTATTTGACCTTAAAGGAGACCGGTTAAAATATCAATCCGAGCAGCTTATCCCTTCTAAACCCGATGATCGCCCTTCCCTTTTGCTTGTTCTGGGAAACCCCGCCAGCCATTCCGTCAAAGAAGGCATGTTTTTTTCTTTTGAAGGAAATAAAAAAGAACATCGTTTCTGGAAAGATATCCTCGCAAAGGCAGGCATACTTAAACTTTCATATATTAAAAACCTATCCGTTGCAAAATTGAACGAACAACGAAAAGACCAGTTGTTGAATCTTGACTATGATTCTCCTTTCCGGATCGGACTTTGTGTTTTTATATCCATGCCAAGTGCCCCAAGCGGCCCTTGGTCTGGAATAGCCGGAGTTCAAAAGCTTATCGGCGCTAAAGCCATGAGGGAACTTGAAAAGGAAGAAAGTCGCAGAGTGATTGAATGTGCCAAAAAGTTTTTATCGTCTAATGGCATCGTCGTTGCCTTCCAGAAAAACGCCTGGAACGGTCTAAAGTCTGATAAAGATATTCCCTATAATATTGATAATGCAAAAAATGGTAGACTGAAAGGGGCTTTAAAAGATATGCCAAACATTCCCTTAATCGGCGTTCCACCAACACGTTTGTCTGGCCCTTGTTCGCGGGTATTACGGAAACTATTAACACAGCAGGGATATAAATTGCCGACCTTTGTAATATAGTCTAAATGAATCAAAATTTACGTTCCCTTGATATAATAAATAACTTTAAAGGAGCGACAAGCATGAGTAACGAATACTATGTGTACATGTATATCGATCCAAGAAACAACCAGGAATTCTATTACGGTAAAGGGCAGGGAAAACGGAAATTCAGCCATTTAAAAGGAAAGTCAGATACGGAAAAGAACAAAAGAATTAGAGCGATCAAAAAAGCTGGAAAGAAACCTATAATTAAAGTCATTGCTGCTGGATTAACTGAGAAGGATGCGGAACTGGTAGAAACTACCTTGCTTTGGAAATTAGGTCGATTCACGGATAATGTGTTATCGGGTCCTAGGTCCAAAATTTTTCGTCCTCAGAACACGCTTCACCTTGACTACCCTGGCTTTGATTTCAACAATGAGATTTATCGTGCCAATGTGGGAGAGCCCAAGAGTTCAAAAAAAATAGGGAGAAAATGGGAAGACTACAAAAAATATGGATTCTTCTGTGCTGGAAGCGGCAGAAAATCGATAGATTTAGTCAAAGGTCTGAATGATGATGACATTCTTGTCATGTACCTTACTGGCAAAGGGTTTGTAGGAGTAGGAAAAGTTCAGGAAAAAGCCCTTCCTGCGAAGGATTTTAAAGTAAAAGGAAAATCCATCCTCGATATTAACACGCATGGCAGCTATGACGGCAATAAAAATAATCTGAATAAGTGCCAATATATGGTAAAGGTTAAATGGATAAAAAAAGAAGATAGAGAAAATGCTGTCAAAGCCGCTGGAATGAGTTTTAACCTCAGAGGAACATTAGTCCCCATATCCAAAAACTCAAAAATGATCGATTTTATCAAAAAGGCTTTTAGCATTGATCTTTACAAATTAGTGAATAAGTAAGGCAGTATGATACTTCCAACGTATAGAATTAGGGAACATTAGTTAAAAGTTGACATGGGTTAATTTACGGGACCCCTCAAAATATAAGTTTCTATTTGCCAGTTTGGGTAATTGGGATTGCTGCTGAAAGTTGAAAACTATATAGGAGATTTACACTCTAAATGAGCGAAAGTCGAGGATATCCCAGATGGAAACGGCACAACGCAGAAGTTGGACTTTTTACGAGACCGTCACATTTAATTGGGTAAGTATTCCTTACGGAGGGTTTCAAATCCTATCTCTTATCCAGGCACATTTCCAATGAGAAGCAAGCGGGTTTCTTCCAGGTGCTCTGGAACGAAAGTTGCCGAATGCAGGAAAAGAATGGGTATGGTTTTGGGTGTTCCCTTCACACAAAATTTCGGTTGACCCAACAACCAATATTATCCGACGACACCACATTTATGCTGGAAATTTACAGAGGCAGATTAAACAGGCAGGAATAAGGGGGGGAATACCAAAGCGGATAACGGTACATGCTCTACGGCACAGCTTTGCCACCCACTTATTAGAAAAAGAGCATGATATCAGGACAATACAGGAACTTTTAGGCCATGCAGACCTTAGAACGACGATGATATATACACATGTTGTCAGCAAAAACAGGCTTGGGATAATTAGTCCGCTAGATTAAATATGTCTCAGGTTATTTTAGATTTGGAATTATGATGCAGCATCATAATTCCTATAACTAGAGCAAAAAAATGCATTTATTACAGTTTTGTATTAGTTTGCCGCCGTCAAAAATAAGCATAGAAAATTAATATCATTATATATATTGACTTTTCTTCCGTTTTTCCACTATTTTTGTATAATTGTCTCATATTAATAAATCCTGTAAAAAAGATGCAGCCGTATAATATATATGTTAGGCTAAAATATAGGCAAAATTTATGTCACTTTCAGATATTCATAATCCAAAGGCTGCAGCTGAATTATTAGCACAATTCCGTAAGCGCTTTAAAACCAAGGTTTGCATGGCACCTTATGAAGACCACGAAGGACCAATAATTTCTGCCCACACCATTTCGGTCGAGGCGATGCTCCGAAAAATTGCTTTGGATTCACATGTCTATAGCATTGTTCCAGCGAAACGTATCGCACGTGACACTTTTCCATTCAAGATAAAACTAAGTGGTTTGCGAGATGTATCCGTTTTTAATGGATTCTGTGGCAAGCATGATGTCGAGCTTTTTGCTTGCATAGAAACAGAGCCTTTTTATTTTAAGAGAAAACAGCTTTTTATGCTTGCTTATAGAAATGTAGCACGTGAGTGCTATTTAAAACGTAAGCAGGCTGAGTCAATGCCGACTCTTGAAGAATTTGCAACTATGCATGGGATTGATGGGGGTCTTGAATTAAGTGAGGCTGGAATTATGTTTCAGGCTGCGTCGCTACGAGGTGCTGAAGAAGTAGAAGCATTAAAAGCTACTTTGGATCGCCATCTCATCTCTAACTCATGGAATCGGCTAGTTACACGAGCAATTATCTTTCCAAAAACGCCATCAATACTTGCAACTTGGGCATTTCAACCATTCTTTGATATGGACGGTTACCAGTTACAGGATTTTGAAGACCTTGAAGCAGAGATGAGTCAAATATGTATGTCACTGATTCCAATAGAAAATGGTGGCGCAATAATCTTCTCTTGGCTTGATACCTCCAATTCCGCACCTAATAAATTCTTTCAATCTGTGGTTAAGTCTCCTGACTTAACTTCCGCTGCAATTCATACAGTACTTGATAATACAGAGAACTTCGCAATTAGTCCTCAGTGGTACGAAAATCTTTCACAGGAAAAGAAAGACTATATTTTTTCCCGAATAATAAATATCACACAAAATGTTACGTACTTAAATAACTCTAGGCCTGAAAAAGCAGCTCCATTCCTTGATGATTGGGGAAAAGGAGAAGTTGCTGACTTTTGAATAGCCTAACATCTCACTGGTGCGGACGCATAAAGCCGCGCCGCACAGCTCAACCGTTGGGCACGAAGGCTCTTTTTGCATAGAGGTGATAAATGAAAAGTCATAGACTCTATATTACAATATTCCTCAGTTTGTTTTTCCAGGTGCTCGCAAATTATGCCAATGCGAATGATAAAACGACCTTTTTCAATCAGCAATGGTTGAAGTGCGTTGTTTCAATAGAAAATAGGGTGAATGACAAAGAAATCAAACCAATTGGTACTGGATTTCTAGTGGCTTCTCAAAACGATCATATGCTACTAGTAACGGCCAAACATGTTATCTCCGATAATAATGGTAAAATAAAGGAAGGACTCGTCTATAGAATTAATTTAAAAGAAGAAAAGAGCACAATAATTGATGACATGGGACTTATAAAGCTCGGAGGGGGAAATTGGTTCCTGTCCAAAACATCAGATGCCGCAGTTCGTTTCATGCCGCATAATCAGAAATCCGATATTCTAAAAATACCAGCGAAATTTTTCCTAAAAAAGGAAAGTGTTGAGCCAGGCACACCAGCTCTTATTCTCGGTTTTCCTATGGGGCTAAGATCAGAGGAATATGCTACGCCTATTGTTAGACGTGCAGTAGTTGCACTAAAGGAAAAAACTTATTTTATTGTTGATGGCTTTGCTTTCCCTGGTAACAGTGGCGGCCCGGTTCTTTACATGCCAGCGCACCAAATAGGCATGATCAAATTAAACAACTATAAAAGTGAGCAAATGCTATTAGGCATTATTTCAGCGTATATACCATATAAGGATACCGCCGTTAGTCTACAAACAAAACGCCCCAGGATTACTTTTGAAGAAAATTCCGGATTAACTGTGGTCATACCAAGTGATGATATACTGAAATTAATGGAAAGAAATGATGTTGAGGCATTGGATACAAAATTGAAATGAGGCCCAACAACACCATGCACTTGATTCGCAGGGGCGAGCCGCTGTGGCCTATGCTCAGTTTGGTGTTAACGTGCCTGTTCCGAAGGCCTCATACCCTGCTCACCTGTGATGGTGGGCGTTAGGCTTTAAAGCAAATTGGAACAACTATGTTCGATGAACTAAAAAAATATTCGAAGAACGATCATTTCTTTTTTGCTCCAGATGAATCTTTAAAGGATTCGTGCAATGCACCAAAAAATGGAAGTGGGGTTTATGTAGTAAATGCCTTATCACGAGGTAGAATTGACATTGTATACATAGGATCTTCTGGAAAGATTCAGAATGACGGCAGCTTTAAACAAAGATATGGCGGCCTGTATGACCGCATTGTGAACGGCAAACAGTTTGATGGGCCAAGGAATAAAACGTGGCCGTTGAAAATGCATCAAGAACAAATTGATGCTTTGGATATTTATTGGTATGAAACTTTCAACAAATCAATTCAGCATATACCTAGCTATGTTGAAGGATTAGTAATACAAAAGTATTTCGAGCTTTGTAATCAATTACCAAAGTGGAATAGAGATTACTAGAATAGCGCCTAACCTGGCCTTCAACACGACATGCTACTATCTTGCCGAACCAGTCTTTCAGGGTTCGCTATATTTAGTCTTTCAATAACCTTTAAAGGCATGCACCGCATGCCTGTTAATTTTTCGTTATGTGAGTGAAATTAATCGATACTATCCGTTAAGACTTCCGGGACGCCCCTAAAATAATAAGTTTCTATTTTCCGGTTTGGATAACTTGGATTGGTGGGGAAAGTTAAAATCTTTGTAGGAGATTGATATCATGCTAAAAGTGGTATTCGGGTTTCTTTTTATAGCCGTACAAAGCGGGCTTGGGTCTGACCGCGGTAACTATATGTAATAATTGGTAAAGAGGTTAAAAAATAAGCTTGAAACGCTCTTAAACCTGCCTTTTTGGGGTCAAAAAGAGCTGTCTAAGACGTCTTTTCAATATAAGTTGCTCCGCTTTCAAACTGAAGCAGAAACCGGATAAAATAGGCTACATTCTTTGCTGCGAAATGGATACCTGTCCGCCGGGCAAATCCACGATCTGCCCTAAAAACTGGACCTCCTGCAATTATTTTTGTTTTTGACGGGAGGTTTCTGCTTATCATCAAAATGTTATCCTCTGAATCAAACTGTAGTACGGTTAATCCTAATAAATCAGGTTTGTTTTTTGTACATGCAGCTATGATTTTTTCAGGCGTCACAAGTAGTCCGAGTTCAATGATGTCAAGACCAGCTGCTTCAGAAAACATCCGGATAACTTCGAGTCCATGGCCCAGGCCATCGTCAAGGGTCGCTGTAATCATCAACGGAGGTATGCCGCACAACCCCGAACCACCTGTTTTCATTTTCCATTCACGCAAATCTCCGGCTGCTTTTTCAAGCCCTGACCTGGAAGGCAACCCTTTTGATTGCCATTTTCTTGACAGTCCCTCCAGTCTTTCCCGTAACTGTTTTCTGTAATCAGAAATTTAATTACCCTTTGGCTATGTTAAAAATTTGAAATATATAATATGGTAATGAAACATTGTCAAAGGTGAAGACCATTCAACATCCATCGGAATGGGATTTCAGGAGACTTCAGGGACATATTAAGTTTAGCAAGCTTTGAGAAAACAAGGGGTTAGGTAACAGTTCTTGATAAGGACAAAAGGATTTTGAGCTTATGGGGTTTCTCAAAACATTTTTCAATCAAGATCCTGAAAAGACTGAGCAAAAGGGTGATGCCTTTTTAAAGGCCTCCGATTGGGGCAGGGCAAAGCTTGAATTCGAAAAGGCCTTGGACGCATTGGGAAAAACATCGTCTGATGATGCTTCAGAAACAAGGCTTCGGGATAAACTGGTTCAGGCCAAAGACGCCCTGGCACACGAACACAGGCAGACCGGTGAAGATTTGATGGAGGCCGAATATTACGATGAGGCGAGGGGATTTTTTCAATTGGCCCTCGACTTGACCCGGGACCCTGTATTGATATCCGCTGTTAAAAAGCTTATGCATGAGATTGCACGCCTTACAGCCGGAGATATTCAAATGGAAGTGCCCCAATCTGACCGGACTCCCCTCGCCGATAACGAGACATACACCGGTGATCAGGACGATGAGACTTTTATGGCACTCTGCAGTACACTGCCCGAAGAGGTACAGGAGGCCTATTTTTCCTATGGAGGGTCCTTTAAAACCGGTTATCTCGCGCTGAACCGGGGAGACTTTGATCTTGCAGCCGATGACCTGTCTCATGCCTTGGAGGAGAACCCTGCCCCGGATTCAATTATCCCCCTTGAGCTGGCCACGGCCTACCTGAACCTGAAGAAATTGGATGAAGCCCGCCGGCTTCTGGAGACCTTTCTCCAACATCATCCGGATGCCCTGCCGGGTTATCAGGTGCTTTGCGAGGTTTACTGGGAAATAGGGGCCTTTGATCAGGCTGAAACCCTTCTTGCCGATTGCCCGGATGACCTTAAAAATTCTTTGGCCTATGTCCTGCTCCGTGGCGAAACCCTGTCTCAGGCCGGGAGCCATCCGGAAGCCGCCTCTCTCTATCAGGATTTCATGGAGGCATACGGATGGAACGAACCATTAGCGATTGCGCTTGCCGGCACATTGGAGACATTGGGAGACCTTGAAAGCGCCCGGGATCTGTATGCCAAAATCATGGATCAGTGCCGCAGCTGTCATACCTGCATCGATCCTCTGATCAAACGAAGATTTGCAGATATCAGCTTTAATTTAGGCCGGCATTCTTCAGCGATTATGGAAATGTATCTTTCCCTGGTTCAGGATGATCCGGAAAATACTCCGTTATATTTTCAGAAGATCAGCCGAATATATGCCTCGATGGGAAATGAGGAGGAAGCACGCCGTTTCCTGGTATTCGCCCAACAGGCAGAAAATGAAAAAGGATAGATGTGTGTCCATCGACACTGAAATAGCTTCCCATACCCTAAGAATCTATTGAAATGTATAGAAAATACGAGCATACCCAATAATGAAAAGAGTCCTGATCATCGGCGGAGGATTCGCCGGTTTGAATGCAGCCAAAGTTTTCGGCAGGTCTGAAAAGGTGGAAGTCGTCCTGATCGACCGCATGAATCATCACCTTTTCCAACCATTATTGTATCAAGTGGCGACAGCCGGGCTAAACCCCTCCGACATTGCCGTTCCCATCCGTAGCATCCTTTCAAGGTATCGAAATATTACTGTTCTCCAGGGAAATGTCAATTCCGTCGATCTGAAAAACCGGCAAGTCAATACCAGTATCGGAGAATACCATTATGATTACCTCATTTTAGCATGTGGAGTTCAAAACTCTTATTTTGGACATAAGCAATGGAAAAAAAATGCGCCGGGCCTCAAAAACGTGGTGGATGCAATTGAGATCAGGCGGCGCGTTCTGTCAGCATTTGAAGAAGCGGAGAGGATAAACGATTCAGAGATACAGAAAAAATTATTGACCTTTGTTATTGTCGGAGGAGGGTCGACCGGGGTCGAGCTTGCGGGTGCCATTGGCGAGATGAGCCGTTTTACGCTTATCAGAGACTTTAGAAATATTGATCCAAAGTCAACGCAAATATTATTGATTGAAGCCGGATCAAGGATTTTAACATCCTTTTCAAAAAACCTCGCTGAAAGTGCAACTAGGGATTTGGAGAGCCTCGGGGTTCAAGTCCGGACTTCAAGAACGGTGACGCGGATTGATCTTGATGGCGTTATGCTCGGAAAAGAAAGGATCCGGGCGGCAACGGTTCTATGGGCTGCCGGTATTAAGGCGGTTGATCTCAACCACAAGCTGGGCGTGGAATTAGATAGTCAAGGGCGGATTGTCGTTGAGCCGGATCTGAGTCTTAAAGAGTACCGCCGGGTTTTTGTGGCCGGTGACCAGGCTCATTTTTCTCATCAAACCGGGGAACCCCTGCCGGCTTTAGCCCCCGTAGCGCTGCAACAGGGAAAATCTATTGCCAGAAATATTCTTACAGAGATTGCAGGAAATCAGCGGCAACAATTCAGATACGCGGACAAAGGGCAGTTGGCGACCATAGGAAGAAGTAAAGCCGTTGCTGAAATCAGCGGGCTGAAGGTTAAAGGACTACCGGCCTGGATCATCTGGCTTGTTATTCATATTTATTACATCACCGGATTTAACAACCGGATTTTGGTTGTAATGCAATGGGCCATGTCTTTTTTGTCCTACCGCAGAGGTGCCCGTTTAATTTATTGATGTTCCAAAAAAAATCTTGCAAATGGGACTTAGGGGACGCCCCTAAAATAATAAGTTTCTATTTTTTGGGTTGGGTAACTGGGATTGGTGGGGAAAGTTAAAATCTATGTAGGAGATTGACATCATGCTAAAAGTGGTGTTTGGGTTTCTCTTGTTGTTGCACTGATTAAAATAATAAATTAACTTCGAATGGGTGGTTGACACACTTAAGAAAATGTCGGATCAGCTCAATAAATATTATTTGACAGGAGATCAAGATGACCAAATTGACGGTGATTTTAGGACTTCTTCTTTGTTTTGTTAGCACAGTACATGCAGAAACCCGTGGTCTAAATGTTTTGCCGATCAAAGACTCAATGGGCAAAACTGTCGGTTTATACAAAGGTAGCTATGCTTTGGTATTAGGAATAGCGGATTACTCGGCCGGTTGGCCAAAACTACCCAGTGTCATTGAAGAAACAAAGCAAATTGAGCAGATTTTAACTGAAAACGGTTTCGCAGTTACTCGAGTTTTAAATTCGGATAATAACGCGTTGGAAAATGCGATCAAATTGTTCATAGATAAATACGGATACGATAAGAATAACAGGCTCTTATTTTTTTTCTCCGGGCATGGATACAGCCGAAAGAAGGGCGCTAAAGGTTATCTTGTCCCCACCAACGCGCCAGATCCACGGAAGGACGAAAAAGGCTTTCTTCGTAAGGCACTTCCGATGAGCCAAATTCTCGCTTGGTGCCGCCAAATAGAAGCCAAACACGTTATGTTTTTATTTGATAGCTGCTTTTCTGGAACAATTTTCAAGTCCAAAGCTCTTCCTGAGATACCTCCCCATATTTCTGAAATAACGTCTCGTCCAGTACGCCAGTTCATCACTGCTGGAGATGCGGGAGAAGAAGTCCCAGCGAAATCAGTCTTTGCCAAGTCCTTCATTCGAGGCCTTCAAGGTGAGGCGGATCTAAGCAGGGACGGCTATATCACCGGTTCAGAATTAGGGATGTATTTGAGAGATAAGGTCCTATACTATCAATCGGGCCAAACACCACAGTATGGTAAAATCAGAGATCCTGATCTCGACGAAGGGGATTTTGTATTTCTTCTTGGGAGCTCCGGTGCAATAGTTGAGAAACCTGTTCAAGGGAAGTCGACCCTGATCAAATTAATAAATTATGCAAAGGAAGAAAAACCTCGTAAAGGAACTCGGTGGTTTCGATGGAAGGTATTTATTGATGCGTCTCCTGAGGTATTGAATTCCATTATAGAGGTGAAATACCTGCTGCATCCAACATTTCCTCAGCCTGTTTGGATTCGAACGAACAAAGATAGTAATTTTGAATTCGAAACTTCTGGTTGGGGTGAATTTACAATTAAAGCTGATATCAAATTCCAAGACGGACATACCAAAGTTGTGACGCACTGGCTTGATCTTTCAGCTAGCTGGCCGTTAGATGAATAGATAGGGGAAGTAGCTTCAGCCCTTGACATTGTATATTTACCCAACAAACGGCTGAAGTTGGGGCCGGTCTAAAGTTTCACTGCTTAACCACTGCGATCTCGACTTTGATACCTACTTCTATGTAACACAACCATCTTTGAAGTTCTAAAACTATGATATCTCCAACGTCTATGCACTTAACCCTGATTTCATGTATCTGCAATGTATCTTTTTACCTGGAAATGGGTCCAGAGTATGTGATATCGAAATCCGAGGGTCATTTGGCCCTGCTTTTTTTGCAATTTTGTAAGAAATACGATATATGTACTGAAAATTGAGATGCTTTGACCTTTGCTTTTGGCAAGGTACATGGAATCAACCACACCCCCCTTTCCATTCTTTCTGTTTCACCTAAAGTTTATATTGAAGTCACTCCTTTTCGGCTCCGATTGCCTATCCCGTGGGGTTAAAATTATGTAAATTATTTCATATAAATTATGTAAATTATTTCAAAACTTTATATAATTTTATATAATTTAATATCCCCATCTAAAATAATATCCATTATAACTATTTGATATTTATTGTTATATATTCAGCTTTTTGATTTTTCGTTATATTTGCATGATATTTGCAACTGCAAATTGACAAGATGAAATAAAAGGGGGTTACCATGAAATTTTCCATTACAGATTTTATTCAATTTACAGTTTCCATGTTTTTTATAGTACTTGCCTTTACCTTTTCTTTTAATACGAGTCCTTTTTAATTAGTCCAGAGGTGAAAAAATGCTATGTGAAAAATGTAACAAGGACACTTTCGTCATCCATATTAACAGTCGCCATGAGAAAGTCTGTTCTGATTGTTACTATCTAAATCAAAACTATCCGTATTGTTTTGACCACTATTATGGTGCGATATTTCCGACCATATTTTCTCCTAAAGAAAAATGATATGGTAGTAGAGTGTTTAATTTTAGGCATCACACTTGTTTATGTTGGTGCAGTTATAATCATTAAGCATAAGTCTAAAAGAATAAAAAAACGGTTATCATGAAAGATTGGATTCTTTTAGCATCTTTACTTGGTTATATTATGGTTATCCTCATTTTTTCTTTTAATATGACTTCTTTTTTATAGAGCAATGTATAGCCATAAGGCAGCCCCATTTAAACGTAAAAAAATGAACAAAAACTCCCTAAGAGAAATAAGAGAATCTTTCATGATAAGTAAGGCTGAACTTTCCAGAAAGGCGGAAATATCTCCCATTACAATTACTCGGATTGAGAATGGCAACTCATGCAGAATGGAAACAAAACGAAAAATCCTATTAGCCTTGGGTTTAAAATTATCAGATAAAGAAAAAGTTTTTCATTAGTTTTAAGAGTTATACCAAATTGTAATATTTAAAAATATGCTCACTCCTATAAAACAAGAAAATTACCCTTGTAGTAAGGGCGAATATTGTTCCAACGGCCTTAAATGTACCGAGCTTTGATTTGATATTACCCAATAATGTAGGGAGACGTTCAGGAATTGAAAGACGTGAGTTTTCGTATAATCAACATATACCTGAACAAAAGTATGGAGAAGATCGCAGAAACGGGAAAGATAGAAAAGGATTACTCGCCAAGGAAGTAATATTTAGCATATTATTTGTTATTGTAATTATAGTAATTATTTTGGCGCTGTGTTTATGGTTAATGCTTCATGCCGGTAAAGACTATTACCCTGATATAGAAGACTTATGATAAAGGGTTTAGGATGATATAAAAAACAAACCGACTGGGAATGGATAAGTACATACTTTTGAACACGTTATTTACACCTAATTAAAAATGAGACAGAGTCAGCAATAGCGCTGTCTTTTTAAGGAGATAAATTCATGCCTTGAAACAAAAGTAGCTTTCAAGGCGGAAAAAGCGGAGTCACCATTGACCCCGCTTTTTTATTTTTAGGGGTTGTGATTTCTGCAATTTATAGCAGTTCCTTGTTTTTATTGGATATCAAACCGATATCTCGTTAAACCTTGGCCGGTAATTGAATGATTAAAGCAATGTTTGAATGATAAAGTTCCCCGGAACCAACTTACTCCATTTTGAAGATTACCAGAAAGACGGCGGGTGGAAATGGGGATTCCAAACGTTTGGAATCTATTTTATTAAAATCATCGTCATCGTCGTCATTCTCAGAATTTGCATAATTCCCAATAAGTTAAAAATGACGATACTAATGACGGTCTACCGGATAGAATCATCCTGACTGCTTTCTGTCATAGCTGTAATATCGCTGGTGCAGAATTCTACACCAGCGATATTCACGTCTTACTCTGAACTTTCTCCGATCAGCCGGGATAGAGGGTGAAGATATATGCTTGCAAATCATCGTCCATATCGTCCACATCGTCCAGATGCTATAATATCAGTGAGTTAAAATGGACGATCGCTGGACGGTCTCACAGATTTGGACGATCACGGCTTTTGATAAAAAACAGGAATGGTATATTCTGAATCGCTTCCTCAGAATTCTGCGTAAGCGATATTTTAATGATTTCCGTATGTGCGGAAATTGATAAACCGGTTGGATAAAGGGATGTGTGAATGGTCTGTTATCTTGGGGACTGGCTGTTTCGATGCTGGAATGAAACGTTTTTTCTGCTACTAACGCTCCCTTTCCCTGTAGTTTTTATTACGCTTGATGGACGATTTGACAGGAGTGTCATTCCAGGTTGGTGTGGTGTGTAGGATGTTGTAATTGCGCTATTTTTATAATTTTATTGGGATTTCTGTCTTACTGTCTTGCACTTCTGGGGGTACATTACATAAACAATATTCATTGTAAAATTTATTTTCCGTTGCTGGCATAATTTTTCGTGTTAGATTTAATCTTGATTGATAAATTTAGAATTTTATCACTGGGGTAGATTTGGGGTACTTTTTGTTGATTTTGAATGAAGTTATTGAGCTTATTTTACATATTTCGATATTTTTTATACAACTTAACTGACGATGCGGATTCCGGCGAAAACTGCCAAGCAGGAAATCGTTTTTGATGTATTTTTCTTTTCTTCATAGCTTCGGATAATTACCTTTTATTTTATAAGCTACCTTCGTTTCTATGTCAGGTTTTGCCTAAGCCGAACGGAAAGTTAACCAGCGGCGAATTAGTAACCACGGCCCTCTATCAACTTCCATAAAGTGTTAACAGCACGATTTGTCAAAACGCCTCGATATTAGCCGTCTGAGTTGAACGACAGGTTCGGCCTCAAATTGCTGTTATAACCCAAGAATGTGGTACTAAAAGATTGAAATAGCAATCGATAATTCTGTTTAATCATCCATGTATATTTGCGGATTGCCTTTAATACCATGTCGATTAAAAATTGCCATCACATCGGCTGAAGTGATAGGATTCTTATAATCGATACCATATAATGACGAAAATTTATTGGCCAATCCGGTTAAGGTCGTATGTGAACTACTTGTGGATGTAGATTTAGCAAGATCTGACTTTGCAATCCAAACCGCTAAACAATAGACATCCTCATCAAAATGAATATGAATATCCTTAAATTCAAGAATGTTTATTTTTTCGTCCTTCATTTTTTTAACTCTTCTCATTTCATCCTCAAATCTTCGCACTAATAGCACTGCACTATAAGGGGCTGGAGCCGAACATATTTATTGTATTGTTTTCTCGTGAAGTAATGAAAATCGAAGATAGCGAGAAAATGCAATAACCGTGCACATTAAAAAGTTAAATTTCATCTTCAGCTATATCATTCCTATCATATAATTAAAAAATATCAACAATATTATTGTGTTTCACATCTTGAAGAAATATTAAAAAAAATAGCCAAGCGGCTTTTGACGCCCATATGGCATGTTATACCGCTGCGGCATAACAACCCCATTTGGAAGGAGGAAATGTCATGGATGAATTTAAGCGCTACCTGTTGTCTAAAAAGATCGTTACTAAAGAAAATTGCCGGCGGTGTTGACACAACCGGAAATCGCAAGCCTGTTTCAATACATGGATGGAATCAACCTGCTGATGGCAAGGATTGTATACGGAGGCGGATTGAGGCTCCAGGAGTGTTTGAATCTGCGAATCAAAGATGTCGATTTCAGGCGTCACCGATTGATTGTCAGGGCCGGCAAAGGTGACAAAGATCGAGAAACCCTTCTGGCGACTCAAATTAAAGAAGATCTGAACAATCATATACACTCATTTATCTCAAAAGAATTTAATGGGTGTAAAAAGTCCTCTTGACGCCATTTAAACCGATCCAGATCGGGCGGGGTTCGGGATGATCCCGCCCGACTCTGATTCAAAACCGTAACTTTCTGTTCAAATGCCCCCGCTGGTCCATTAAGAGCCGATTTAAAAAAGCGTTAAAAGAAAGACGCCCCTAAATTTCTAAGATTCATAAGGGTTGACACGACCCCGCTAAGCAGTTGGCAGTTTTTAGGTGCCTTGGAGTGATCAAACAAAATAGGTCAACCTGAGATATGTAATGGTGATTACATGAATCAGACCTGTTTCGTTTTTTGGGCTATTTCCTACGTCTATGCACTTAACCCTGATTTCGTTTTACTGCAATGGAGCAAAACCCTCTAAATTTTAGAGATATCTAAATCTTACCTAAAAACACAATTCACTTATTATGAAAACTGGCTTGCGATCACACAACACAGTATCTTGTATGAGCGCAAATTTTCAATTTTGAGCAAGGGAATTTAAAAAATGGGGGCTATAGTAGCTCTCTTATATCAAATATCCAGGTTGCACCTATTTTCTTGACAGAAGACGGTTTTGCAAGTACTTTTGGCATTTTGTCACCGGTGGGCTCTATAAACTGTTACCCTAAATGATCGTAAACAAAATGGAAGAAATATTTAAGTTTTACAAAGATTGAATCTCAGCTCGATTAAAATCCGAATTTGGAGGATGTATGGACTATAAAAAAACACTCAACCTTCCCAGCACAAAATTTCCCATGAAAGCCAGTCTTGCCAAGCGGGAACCCGGGCAGCTTAAAATCTGGGATGAGGACGGTTTATACGAAAAAATCAGACAGGCATCCAAAGGCCGTGAAAAGTTTATATTGCACGATGGCCCCCCTTACGCAAACGGTCATATCCATATCGGCACGGCACTCAATAAGATCTTGAAGGATATTATTATTCGTTCGCGACAAATGACCGGCTATGACGCCGTTTACGTGCCGGGATGGGATTGTCACGGACTTCCGGTGGAACACAATGTTGAAAAAGAGCTGGGCTCAAAGAAATTAGAAATGTCCCAGGCACAGATTAGAAGGTTATGCCGGGTCTACGCTGAAAAATATATTGATATTCAACGTGAAGAATTCAAGCGCCTGGGTGTCATGGGCGAATGGGATGATCCGTACTTGACCATGAACTACGAATATGAGGCCACCATTGCCCGGGAGTGCGGAAAATTCGCATCCCAGGGCAGCCTGTTCAGGAGCAAAAAACCGATCCACTGGTGCTGCAGCTGTAAAACCGCCCTTGCAGAGGCCGAGATAGAATATCAGGATGAATCATCATCGTCCATCTTTGTTAAATTCCCCTTAAAAGACGATTTGAGCGCAGAGATTCCCGGCCTGGGTGATAAAAAGGTTTTTGTCGTCATATGGACAACAACACCGTGGACTCTTCCGGCAAACCTTGCCGTGGCGCTTCATCCGGATATTATTTATGTGGCGGTTGACACAAAAAATGGTGACGTGCTGATCCTGGCAAAAGAACTTGTGGAAAACTGTATGAAAACCTTTGGTTTTTCAGATTTTTCCATACTTGCCGAAATTCAGGCTGACCGTCTTGAACGAAAGAAATGTCTGCATCCGTTATATGATCGCGAGTCCTTAATTATCCTGGGTTCCCATGTAACGCTGGATGCCGGCACCGGTTGTGTGCACACCGCTCCCGGCCATGGACGTGAAGACTATGATGTGGGCCTTTTGTATGGTTTGGATGCGTATTCTCCTGTAGATGACAGGGGGTGTTTTACGGAAGAAGCCGAATTTTTCAGCGGTCAGTTCGTTTTCAAGGCCAATACGGATATCATTGCCCGGTTGCGGGAAAATGGCCTTCTTATGGTTCAGGAGACAATGGAACATTCTTATCCCCACTGCTGGCGGTGTAAAAAGCCCGTGATTTTCAGGGCCACCCCCCAGTGGTTTATTTCCATGGACAAAACCGGCTTAAGAAAAAAATCCCTTGAAGAGATCGACAGGGTCACTTGGATACCGCATTGGGGAAGAGAAAGAATCTACGGAATGATTGAAAACAGACCGGACTGGTGCGTATCCCGGCAGCGTGCCTGGGGGGTTCCCATAGCGATTTTTTATTGTGAAAAATGCGGCGCCTTACTCATAACCCCGGAAATAATAGATCGAATATATACGAAATTTAAAGAGCATGGCGCCGATATCTGGTTTGAAAAAGATGCAAAGGAATTTCTTCCCGAGGATGCCGTCTGCGGGCAGTGCGGCCATACCACATTTATTAAGGAAGACGATATCCTGGATGTATGGTTTGATTCCGGTGTCAGCCACGCTGCGGTGCTTGAACGGCGCCCCCGTTTGAAGTGGCCCGCCGATCTTTATCTTGAGGGGAGCGATCAACACCGGGGATGGTTTCACAGCTCGCTCCTAACGGCTGTGGGCACACGGGGGGCGGCGCCATTTAAATCGGTATTGACCCATGGGTTTGTTGTGGATGCAAAAGGCAAAAAGATGTCCAAGTCTTTAGGGAATGTGGTTGCTCCGGATGAGGTGATCCGAAAACACGGGGCGGAAATTCTCCGTCTCTGGGTCTCGGCATCCGATTACCGGGATGACATTCGTATTTCTGAAAACATCTTGAAACAGTTGAGTGATGCCTACCGGAGAATCAGAAATACCAGCAGATTTATGCTGGGAAATCTATATGACTTCGATCCTGAAAAACATGCCGTCTCCTATGATTCTATGCCGGAAATCGACAGGTTTGCACTGCACCGGCTCCAAGAGTTGATTGAGCGGACACTCAAAGCCTATGATACCTATGAATTTCATATTATCTACCATGCGTTGTACAATTATTGCATTGTGGATCTTTCGGCGTTCTACCTTGATATTCTTAAGGACAGGTTATACACATTACCGCCTGAATCAGCCGGCAGAAGAAGTGCACAGACCGTTATCCACATTTTGCTGGATACCATGGCAAGGCTCATGGCGCCGATACTTGTTTTTACCGCAGAAGAGATATGGAGCTATATGCCGGGAAGCAAAGAAAATGAACCCAGTGTTCACCTGGCGTCTCTTCCTCAAGTAACCGATGCATGGGAGGACCAAGAACTGGCAAAAAAGTGGAAACGAATCCTTGACGTTCGCGGCGATGTCACAAAGGCCCTTGAGGAAGCCAGAGTTAAAAAGCTGATCGGTCATTCCCTTGATGCCGTTGTTACTCTTTACACGGATAATGACCTGTATGATTTACTTCACCCCTATGAAAATGAATTAAGCACCATATTTATTGTCTCCGGAGCATCTCTGGTGAATGGGGGGAATCCTGCCGGCGCTTTTGAGAGCCAGGACATCGACAACCTATCAATTTTAGTTGAACCGGCAACCGGTGACAAGTGCGAACGGTGCTGGATATATGATGCTTCTATTGGAACAATTTCGGAACATCCGACCATTTGCAGCCGGTGTTTAAATAGTCTCAAGGAATTAAACCCTAACGTTGCATAAACAACATGGCTAAAAGGGGATCAACTATTCGATTTTCAAATAAAAAGCATATAAACACTTCCCTTTTTGATTTCTAACCCTTGATGAATTCAAAGGATAGTGACTATTTGATGCCATGTTGTTTACCCTACGGGAAAGCCTGAGGACTCCAGATCCGGCGTTGCCAAGGGTTCGCAGTAGATTTACTACGGCTTCACCCTTGGCGCCTTGACTCTGAAGCCCTCTGACTTTTGCAACGTTAGGGTAAAGATTGAAGATTGAAAATTGGCGATTTTCTTATAAGGAATATTATAGGCCTATAGAAAATATTTTGGGGTTATTCTCATCCTGCCTGTAGACGAATTAAGGGAACAATTGGGGTTCGATACTTGAAACTCGAAACTTGGAAAGAAATGACAATTCATACAAGGTTGTTATCAAGTTTCAAATTTCCAGTTTCTTTGAGTCGCACAAGATAAATTTCTTCAGAGATCGTAACCCAAAAGCCCAAAAAATATTTTCTTGAAATCTATATAAAGGTGTGTTCGAGGTTCTCTGGCTCAGGGGGGTTGCTATTACGCATAATAAGTATCTAAAGCTTGCCGTCATCGCCGGTTTGGTCATTATTTTTGACCAGATAACAAAGGCCGTCATCCAGAACACGGTTCCGCTTTACCACTCAATTACAGTTATACCCGGTTTCTTCAGTATTACTCATATTCATAATCCGGGCGGCGCCTTCGGATTCATGGCCAATAAAAGCTCTGGTCTGCGGAACTTGCTTTTTCTTTTTATATCATCATTGGCCATCTGTCTGATAATTTATTTTTATAAAAAAACACCTCAGAAATATTCTTTGCTTTCTGCATGTTTTGCCCTAATTTTAGGAGGTGCCTTAGGAAACCTTATCGACAGAATTCGTTTCGGAAAGGTAGTCGACTTTTTAGACTTTTATATCGGGAGTTATCACTGGCCTGCGTTTAATGTGGCGGACAGTGCGATAACTGTGGGAGTTGGCATTTATGTAATTCTTGCTATTTTTAATAAAATGCCGGAGTGATTCATATGTTCAGACCTCGTCATTCAGCTTGGAAAAATAATCGTGACTCCTTAATTTTCGGGGGATTGCATGAAAATTGGACACTGGCCCTCAGGTTTCAGGTGTCGGGTGTCAGGTGTCAGTAGTGAAAAAGCGAGAGCCAGCCTGAAACCTGAATTTATTGAGATGTTACGGATAATATTTTTAAGAAGTTAACGTGTTACAAAATATTCAATTTTCAATCGTCCATTTTCAATCATAACCTATGCCCGAAATAAATTACAAAGAGCTTAACAATTATTTAAAAGACCGGAAAGCCGGTGAATTTGCACCGGTGTATCTTATCTACGGTCAGGAGATGCTATATAAAAATTCACTTGAGGCCCTTGTACATGCATTGATCCCTGAGAGTCAAAGAAGCATGGGTTATGAACCGGTTGAAGGCACAAATGAAAATATTAAAGAAGCCATCGAGCGGTCAAACACATATTCGCTTTTGTCGAGCACCAAGGTTGTTGCCATTTGTGATTCTAAAATATTCTACTCAAAACAGGATCAAGGCGAACTTCTTGAAAAGGCAAAACAAGCGTATGATGCAAATGATATTAAAAAGGCTGCAAAATATTTTTTAAGCCTCCTGAGTGTTTTAAATCTTTCATACGATGATGTGAGCAAGGCGAATAGAACCAAAACAATTAAACTTGATATTGAGCGTTTGGGTGATGACCAGTGGATTGATAAAATCGTGACGTTTTGCATGGAAAACAGCCTTGCCGTGGCTTCTCAAGAAGATAATGCCGCGCTTTTGCAACACGCCGTGGAAAAAGGATTTCCCAAAGGGAACCATCTTATCATTACCACGGATATGACGGATAAGCGCCGGAAGCTTTTTAAAATCATCCTGGAGCAGGGGATGATTATCGATTGTTCCGTTCCCACAGGGGATCGCCGGGCGGACAGGATGGCCCAGGAAGTGGTTCTTTCAGAAAGGATGAATGAAATCCTTGGGCAATCCGGGAAAAGAATGGATAAGAATGCATACATGGCCCTGTATGAGATGACCGGTTTCGACCTCCGAACATTTTCAAATAACCTTCAGAAGCTGATCAGTTATGTGGGAGATAGAAAAAATATAACGGCCGATGATGTCCAGTCAGTTTTAAAGCGCACAAAAAAAGACCCCATATACGATTTAACAAATGCCGTTTCAGAAAGAAACATGGAGACATCACTCTTTTTTCTGGATACGCTTCTTGCGGATAATCTTCATCCGCTTCAGGTTCTTGCTGCAATAACAAATCAGATTCGAAGGCTGTTGCTGGTCAAGGATTTTGTTAAAAGTCCCCATGGCCGGGAATGGCATGGAGGCGTCCCGTTTCATGAATTTAAAAGCAGGATTATGCCCGCCATCCAGGCTTATGACGTGGATCTTCAGGGGCAGCTGGAAACATGGGACCGAATGCTTTCAAAACACACGGGAAAAGATGATCAACCATCAAAAACCAAGGGTAAAAAAAAGAAACTCCGGACGGCTACAGATCTTGTTATTGCTAAAAACCCTAAAAATCCTTATCCCGTTTATCAGATGCTCTTAAAGTCCGAACGATTTGCCATGGATGAACTTATTGCCGTTCTTGAGTTGTTGAGTCAAACCGATTTGAGTCTGAAATCCACGAGGCAGAATCCCAGATTGCTGTTGGAAAAATTGATATTATTTATTTGCCAAGAGCAAAATAACGTGAACTCGGGGTAAACGCATTTGGTTTTGGTGTAGGGAGAACGCTCCGCCACGGCGTGTATCTTTTTCCAACCCACTGAAACTTGTGCTTAAACACCCGTAAGCCCGAGTCGCGCCAGGATGTAAATCAAGACTGTTGTTTGCTAAGATTGCCATGGATATTAGGTTTCAGGTGTCAGGGTTAAGGGAGAAACGAGGTAACCCATAGCAATTATATAGACGTGGAGGATCTTGGGGTCTATAAAAAGTTGTATCGGTTACCTGACACCTGACACCTGACACCTTTTCACCAAAGCTAAATACGTAGCGCAGACGAACATGAATTTTCATATTTCCAACAGCCGTGATTCATACCCAACTAAAGAGCAGAGGCCGGCTCGATCGGATAAGGGGTTTTTTAAATGGGATTTATAAGGGAACAACAGAAACGGCTGGCCATACGGTTTTTAAGCTGGCAATACGAGAAAAAAAGGCTGCCCATACCGGCCCGGGTTGAACTTGAGAGACATGCTTCCGGGATCGTTGAAGATGCCCATCGAATCGCAAGGGAAAGAGGGCGCAATGTCATGTCCATCATAAAGGAAATGATTGCCGATCTGAAACCATAGGATAGGGTGTAAATCAAGACTGTTGTTTGCTAAGATTGCCATGGCTATTTGGTGTCAGGTGTCAGGAAGCATGTTCAGAATTAATGGGCCAGCCCTGAGGGAACGATTCATCATTTGCGCCATACACTGCTGTTTCCTCAGCTAACTGCCAGCGGCGTCCTCGCGCTGGGTCTTTACGCTCCAATGTTTTCTCCAATCCATTCAACATACGAATGCATTCAGTGTGTAACCGACACAACTTTTTATAGGTCTCAAGATCCTCCATGTCCATATAATTGCTATAGGTTACCTGGTTTCCCCCTTATTACTGACACCTGACACCTGAAACCTGACATCGAGCACGGTTTGTCAATAGACAAAGATCAGCGGTTACCGACGGCCTTGATTTACAACAGTTTCGGTGTGTTTCAGGTTCTGATAGAGATCTCTGGCACGGTAAGAACTGCGCACCAGCGGCCCGCTGGCAACCTCGGAAAACCCCATTTTAAGAGCGGTTTTTTTCCAGTCATCAAATTCTTCAGGGGGAATAAAGCGTTCAACTTTCAGGTGTTCCCTTGTGGGTTGAAGATATTGGCCAAGGGTCAGGAGGCTGCATCCAGAGTCAAGAAGGTCCTGCAGGGTTTTTTCCACTTCATCGGGAAATTCTCCGAGTCCGAGCATAAGACCTGATTTCGTAACAATGGAAGACTGGTAATGCGTAGCGCGCTTCAGTAGTAAAAGGGAGCGTTCATAGTCGGCTTCCGGTCGAGCCCGGGGATAAAGCCTCGGGACCGTTTCAAGATTATGGTTCAATACATGGGGATGAGCCTCTATAACCGTCTGAAGCGCATGTTTATTCCCTTGAAAATCCGGGATCAAAACTTCCATAAGCGTATGGGGGATTTTCGCGCGGATTTCTTTTATTGTTTTTGCAAAAAAATCGGCCCCGCCGTCAGCCAGATCATCCCGGGTGACGGAAGTGATGACCACATAGCGTAATCCCAGGTCTTTTACGGCTTGGGCAATCCGAACCGGCTCTCCGGGGTCCGGGGGGGCTGGCGATCTTACGTGGGCGACGTTGCAGAACCGGCAGTTACGGGTGCAACAGGGCCCCATGATCAGGAAGGTTGCCGTGTGTCGGGAAAAGCATTCCCAAAGGTTGGGGCATCGGGCTTCCTGGCAAACCGTGTGAAGCCGGCTGTTATTTAGGAGCGCCCTCACTTCTTCATAGACGGGTCCTGTTGGAAGACGCCGTTTAAGCCAGCGGGGTTTTGCTGCCCACTGTTTATGTGTCTGGTTTTGATTCATTTATTTTCAATTTCTCAAGGCGTGTCATTATCAGTGTAATGTCAAAAACCGCTTTTAGATGGTGCTTTACCCTCTTACGTACTTGCTTCATGGATACGTTTCCGGAACGCTCCAACTCCATAGAGGTAATCTCGGTATTCTCAAGACCGCAGGGAGTTATCCACTGGAAAGGCTCCAGTGAGGTGTTGACGTTTAACGCCATGCCATGAAAGCAAATACCCCGCCGAATAGCGATCCCGATGCTCCCCAATTTTTTGTTGCCGACCCACACGCCTCTGTTAAGGGGATTGCGTACCGCTGTGATTCCCCAGTCTGCGGCAGTCCGGATCATAACCTCTTCGAGATTTTCAACATAACGGACCACGCTCAGCTTGGCCGCTTGCAGATGAATGATGGGATACACGACCAGTTGGCCGGGTCCGTGAAACGTAATATTGCCGCCCCGTTCCACCTGGATCACCGGAATGACGGCTTTTTCTAGAAAATTTTCGGAAACCCGCAGGTTGTTCAATCCCCCCCGACGGCCCAGGGTGAAAACAGGAGGGTGTTCCAATAACAACACGACGTTTTCTTGGATAGTTTTGTGATATTTTGCAGCCACAAGATTACTCTGCAGATGCCATGCCTCCTTGTACTCGGTCACCGGAAGTTCAACACAGAGCCATTTACGATCCGGCGCCGGTTCTTGAGCGTTTTTAATTTGGTTTTGGCAAAGTAACATATTTATTTAATCTTGAAAGCCCGGTCCTCTTGGTCGGGATTCTTTACTTACCCCTGTTATTCTCTATCCAGAAATTGCAGCACTGTTTTAGTAAATACCCCCGGGGCTTCAGCCGGAATAGAATGCCCGATTCCCGTGAGGTGGTTATGCCGTCCACCACAAACCATGGCCAGTTCCTTGGCGTCCGATTCGTTTATTAGCAGATCATCGGAGCCCGAAACAACCAGGACAGGGTGATGTACATGTTGTGCGATTTGGGACAATGGGGGATAAGCACTTATTGCCTCGAGATGGGCAATGATCGCCTGTTTTTTATTTCGTTTGACGATGGCTTTTACCATATTGACCAGGTTTTTTTGCTGTTGCTTCAGAAAAAATTCTCCGAAAGCAACCGGAAGCGACACCCATGCCAGAGTCTCAAGATCAGAACTTTTTAGTACGTTAAGCCACGACTGAAGAATCAGTTTGGTGCGACAGGTCTGCCTGGTACCGGCACTGCACAATACAAGCCGATCTACACCTTCCGGTGAATGAGCGGCATAGGCAAGTGCTACGTTCGCCCCGTGGCTCAATCCGATAAGATGCGCCTTTTCAACTCCTAGATGTTTGAGTAATTCGGAGAAATCCTCGGCGTGTCCCTCCAGCGATAATTTGCCTTCCCCCAAATCGCTTTTTCCCTGGGCTCTGGCATCGTACATCAGCACCCGGAACCGATCTTTGAAGGCCAGAGAATATGGTTTCCAATATACGGTATTCTGAAGGGTTCCGTTCAGAAAAGCAACCACCGGCTTGGATGATTCAAACCCTTGCGTTTCATAGAAGATAGAGCAACCGTCTTTTGTTTTGAAATATGGCATGTCAATCTAACCCGGATAAACCGGAAAACTTACAAGTGAGCTAAAGTTTGAAGTGAGCTAAAGCCCGCCCTGGTGCGACTAGTCCATGTATGTTGATATCGGCTATACATCATTGCAAATCTGCCTTTTTGAATATAGCGTATTGGTGATCGGTCTGGGCCAGGGTTAAGGAATTCTGTCAATTATAAAAAATCAGCGGAGCGAAGCGACACCATAACTTTAGGCACTTTAGATCACTTTACACCTAACTGTCGAAGCAATTTTTTGCCACAAAAAGTACAAAAATTACAATTAAGGAACTAAGGGGCTAACGGGTACCCGATTCTCATCCTGCCAGACAGGGCTTTCGCGCTGCGGTTACCTCATCCAGTCTTTTTACCTTGCAGCTTTTTGGGGCATCATGAAGCAGGTCCGGATTTTCCACGGCCTCATTGACAATGGCCTTGAACGCTTCAATAAATTGATCGATAGTCTCTTTGGACTCTGTTTCAGTGGGTTCGACCATGATGGCGCCGGGTACGACCAGCGGAAAATATATCGTGGGCGGATGAAATCCGTAATCCATCAGTCGCTTGGCCATATCCAGAGTCGCAACTTTATGAGCCGCTTGATGTTTGTCGGAAAAAACACATTCATGCATGCACGGTCTGTCGTAGGGAAGATGCAATGTCTCTTTTAGCATTTCCTTAATATAATTGGCATTCAACACAGCAAGCTGGCTGGCCTTTTTCAGATTTTCCGGCCCCATTCTGCGAATATAACTGTAGGCTTTTATAATAACACCGAAAGCGCCATGGAAGGCCGATATTTTGCCTATGGAGTCCGGATAATCTTTGGCCAGGATATAGGCGCCATTTTCCTCGACCACGCGCGGGACAGGAAGAAAAGGTTCAAGATGCTTTGCAACACTAACGGGACCGGAACCGGGTCCTCCTCCTCCATGGGGTGTCGAAAAAGTCTTATGCAGGTTCAGTTGCATTACGTCTATCCCGATGTCTCCCATTTTTACCACACCCATGACCGCATTCATATTTGCACCGTCACAATATACCAGCCCGCCTTTGTCATGGACGATTTGGGCAATCTTTTGGATGTTTTCTTCAAAAAGACCCAGCGTGTTGGGATTGGTTACCATGATTCCGGCAGTGTCCTGGTCCATGATTTCGGAGACGGCCTCCACAGAAAGGATTCCCTGTTCATTGGAGGTTACGGGCACCGGACGAAAACCACACAGGGATACGCTGGCGGGATTTGTGCCGTGGGCGGTATCCGGGACAATAATCTTTGAACGCTGTTTTCCCTGCTTCTTGTGATAGGCACAAATCATGAGCATTCCGGTAAGTTCTCCATGTGCGCCTGCCGCAGGTTGAAGGGTCGTCGCGTGCATGCCGGTAATCTCGTTAAGATATTGCTCAAATTCAAACATCATCTTGAGCGCCCCTTGGGACAGACCCGAAGGAAGAAGAGGATGCGCCCCTGTAAATCCCGGAAGGCTTGCCTGCTTTTCATTGGTCTTGGGACTGTACTTCATGGTGCATGAACCCAGCGGGTACATGCCGGTATCCACCCCGAAATTCCACTGGGCCAGTCTGGTATAATGGCGCACAACGTCAAGCTCGCTCAAATCCGGAAAGTCAGGACCTTCACCCATTAGTTCTTCATCAAGGGGGCAGGGTTCAACGTCGCGACGGGGAAGAGAAAATCCGCATCTCCCCTTTTTTCCTTTTTCCCAAAGGAGCGGCTCATTAAGAAACGGACCGGTGGCGCTTAAAGATTCTTTCATGATTTCACCTCCCTGACCAGGGCATCCATGTCGTCCTTTGACCGGGTTTCCGTGACACACAAAAGATAATGATTGGCAAGTTCAGGATAGTAAGGGGCCAGACAAAGACCCGCGATAATTTTTTTCTCTAAAAGGTGCTTGTGATTGGCTTCAAAGCCGGATGGGAATTCTACAACAAATTCATTGAAAGTCGGGCTGTCAAAGGTGATGGTAAATCCTGCCTTTTTCAGTTCCTTTTTGAGATATTCGGCTTTGTCATGATTGAGCTGGGAAAGTTTCCGTATGCCCGTACCCCCCACGGAAGCCATATACATGGCGGCCGCCAGAGCACAAAGGCTGTTGTTGGTGCAAATATTGGACGTTGCTTTTTCCCGACGGATATGCTGCTCCCTGGTGGCAAGGGTCAGCACAAACCCTGTTTTTCCATCCAGGTCTTTGGTTTTACCGACCAGCCGACCCGGCAGGCTGCGCATGTGCTTTTTGCTGCTTGCGAGCATTCCCAGTGCGGGTCCGCCGAAGGAACGGGGAATGCCGAGGCTTTGTCCTTCCCCGCCTACGATGTCGGCGCCTTGGCTGCCGGGATTTTTTAAAAGACCATACGCCAAGGCTTCCGTGAATGAAACCACAAAAAGGGCCTTTGTATCATGAGTCTTTTGCCCAAGGGCCTGGAGATTTTCAATACATCCGAAAAAATTGGGTGACTGGATGGCCACGGCCGCAAGATCATCCATTTCATCAAGCCCTGTAGCATCGGTGACACCGGTATTGAGATAAGGAAGTTCCACAACCTCATAGCCGGCGGGCTCAAAATAGGTTTGAACCACGCGACGATATAACGGATGAATCAGGCTTGAAATGGCGACTTTTTTTCGTTTGGTGATACGAACCGCCATCAGGAGTGCTTCGGCGAGGGCCGTGGCGCCGTCATAATGGGAAGCGGTTGCGACTTCCATGCCCAGAAGCCGGGCAGCCAGTGTTTGATATTCATAAATCGCCTGGAGAGTTCCCTGGCTCATTTCCGGCTGGTAAGGGGTGTATGATGTCACAAACTCGGAACGACCCAGCAGGTAAGATACCGACGCGGGAATAAAGTGTTCATAACTGCCTGCACCCAGGAACACTTTGTATTCCGGGGAAACTGCCATCGTGTGGGAAAGCGTGGACATGTGATGGTTTAACTCCCATTCGCTCAAGGCCTCCGGCAGATTTAAATCGCCATTGAAACGGCAATCCTCGGGCACTGTGGAGAAAAGATCGTCAAGCTTATCAACCCCCAAAACCTGAAGCATTGAAACAATATCTTCATGGGTATGAGGCAAGTAAATCATTTATTCCGCTCCTTTCAGTTTTTCCAAGCAGGCGTCATGGGTCATGAGATTTTCCATTTCGGATAAATTGCCGGGATTAACCTCAACAAACCAGCCATCGCCGTAAGGACTATCATTTACTAGTTCCGGCGATTCTTCAAGGGCGGTGTTTACGGCAATAATCTTTCCGCTAACCGGAAGGTAACATTCGCAAACCGCCTTGACCGATTCCACGGTTGCAAATTCTTCACCCTGTTTAAAGGTATCGCCCACCTGGGGCAACTCCACAAAAACAATATCTCCGAGCTGATCCTGGGCGTAGTCATCAAGACCTACTCTGATTTTGTCTTTTTCAAGCCTAACCCATTCATGATCTTGTGCATAGCGAACGTCATCCGGTAAATGTATTTCACTGATTTCTTTCATTAATTTTACTCCTTTTTATGCACTGTATTTTTAACCTGCTAAGAAATTTAAATCGATATCACATAACACGAATAAATGTAAATACCGGATTGGTGATTTATCTAAAACCGGGTTCTGGGTTCAGAGGTTCAGAGGTTCAGGATTCCAAGGTTCCGGTGGAAACGCATTTGAATCCCAATATAGGGAGACCGCTCCACGACGGCGTATATCTCTTTACAACCGACTGAAACCTGAACACTGACACCTTACGATTGAACTCAATAACCAACAATCTTGATTTACATCACCTGTTCAAGGTTCAGCCTTTAGTTGACGAAACGGTTTAACCCTGATATTAAACAAAACTTTGTGAGGATACCTCCTGTTACGGCGGTTTTGATCGGGTGCATTACCAGTTTGTTAATTGCTATCCAAGACTTTTTTGGTTTCAGGTTTCAGGTATCAGCTAATTCGTTTCTTACTCCTGAAACCTGACACCTGAAACCTGATTTCAAGGCTTTCGCTCAAAAAATGAATAAGTTAATGGGTGAAAAACATTTTAACAAATCGGCAATGCTCCCGTTTTGATTTGTTGATACTTCGGAGTTCTTTTTTTTGCAATGAAAGGAGATGATAGATGAGCGAGTTTTTAAAAACCGTTTTTTACGACCGGCACGTGGATTTGGGTGCTAAGATGGTGGAATTCTTTGGCTGGGAGATGCCCATGTTTTATCCCACCGGCATCGTTAAGGAGCACCTGGCCACCCGTAAGCATGCAGGACTTTTTGACGTTTCCCACATGGGTCGATTCATTATCCGGGGTGCCGGGGCGTTGAAATTTCTGCAACACGTTTTGACCAATAACGCTGAAGCACTGGATATCAGAGAGATGGGTGCTCAATATACCTTTATTCCCAACAACACCGGCGGGGCTGTGGATGATGCGTATCTTTATCGCTTTGTGGAGGACGAGTATCTGCTGGTGGTCAATGGCGCTAACATAGAAAAGGATTGGAATTACTTCCGGACGCTTCTGAAAGATTTCGATAAGGTAGAACTGACCGACCGCACCAAAGAGATTGCCATGTTGTCGTTGCAAGGGCCGAAGTCGCGCGATATTCTGGAAAGCATTATCCGGACCGGTTTGCTACCGGAACCCATGCGAAACGCCGTAAGTATTGTGACGATCTCCGGTGTCACGGTAAAGGTGGCCCGCACCGGCTATACGGGTGAACCAATCTGTTTTGAGCTCTTTGTCGATGCAAAGGACGGCTCGATGCTATGGGACCAACTCGTGGAAAAAGGAGCCGTGCCCATCGGCCTTGGCGCAAGGGATACCCTCCGGCTGGAGGCCGTGCTGCCGCTTTATGGCTATGAGTTGGGCCAAGACCCCGACGGCAAGGAAATTCCTATCTTTGCCTGTCCCCTGGCAAAGTTTGCGGTGAGCTTTTCTCCGCTTAAAGGCGATTTCCTTGGCCGTGAAGCGCTGGTCAGACAGCAGGAGGCGTTTAAGAAAATCATGTCCCGAGATTATTCAATCATCCAAAATCTGCCCCGGGTATGCAAGCCGATTGCCGTGGCGGGTCGAGGCGTGGCCCGTGAAGGGGCAAAAGTGTTTAAGGGGGACAAACATGTGGGCTATGTGACCAGCGGCACCATGATCCCCATGTGGTCGGTTCAGGGACAAGGGCTGGATTCCGCCCAGACCGACCAACATCAATTGCGCTCCATCTGTCTGGGATATATCGACAGCGACATTGTCGAGGACGAGCGGCTTGTAATTGAGATCCGCGGCAAGTTGGTTGATGCCGTTGTGGTGCGGTTTCACCTGCGTTCCGAAGCTCCGCCATACTCCCGTCCGATACTCTTCGATCAACAACTGCCGGTCGAAGGACTGCCCGCAGGCGATGCAGCGGCCAAGGTTCTCAGACTGCTTGAAAAGAGTGTGATGAACACTCGATGGCGACAACAAGAGTGCATCAACCTCATCCCTTCGGAGATGACGATCTCACCCATGGCCCGAATATTGTCGGTGATGGACCCCGCCTTCCGGTACGCCGAGCATAAGAAGGTGAAGGCATTCTACGACGCCGATATATTTTATTATCAGGGCACTGAATTTATCGCCCAAGTCGAACAGATGTTGGAAGAGGAAATGCGAAAATTCATGGGGTGCGAGAACATAGAAACGCGGCCGGTAAGCGGGCAAATGGCCAATACCGCCGTTTTCAGCGCCATGGTCGACTACATCAATCGCATGGATCGAAAGATCGAGCCGCGCCGAATTCGAAAAGTGATGAACAATCATATCGGCAAGGGCGGACATCTCAGCGCCCAGCCCATGGGCGCACTCAGGGATTATGTTGCCCGGAATCCGCATACGGAACGCCCGGCGGCGGTTAATTTTCCTGTGCTTCCCCATAACCGTCATAAGATCGATGTTCCGGCCACGTTGAAATTGATTGATGAACATCGGCCGGAATTGATCATTTTTGGCAAGAGCATGGTCATCCACAAGGAACCGGTGGCCGAAATCCGCAGGTTCTTAGACGATCAAAATATAGACACGGTGGTGATGTATGATATGGCCCACGTGCTGGGACTCATCGGTCCTCATTTTCAGGAACCTTTTGCTGAAGGGGCTGATATAGTCACCGGGTCCACACATAAGACCTATTTTGGAACACAACGTGGCGTTGTGGGGAGCCGTTTTCGGGAGGACGAAGTTCGCTATGAGCTTTGGGAAGCTCTGCTTCGACGAGTCTTTCCCGGATCTGTGTCCAGTCACCATCCCGGCACCTTGCTGGGGCTCCTCATGGCCGCTTATGAGATGAACCATTTCAAGGACGAATATCAGTCCGGAGTTATCGCCAATGCCAAGGCATTTGCTCGGGGATTGAAGGATTGCGGACTCGATGTGATCGGTGATCCGAGTATCGACTTCACCGAAACCCACCAGGTATTGATCGATGTGGGATACAGCAGGGGGGCGGAAATCGCTCGTCGGCTGGAAGCCAACAACATCATTTGTAACTTCCAGGCCAATACCGATGAAGAGGGGTTTACCGCCTCCGGCGCTCTGCGCACGGGTGTATCCGAGATGACTCGGTTCGGCATGCAAGAAGAGGATTTCCATGAACTGGCTGTAATGATCCATGACGTGGTGAAGAACAATAATCAGGTTATTGACAAGGTCAAGGATCTTCGGGAACGGTTCAGCGAGCTGCAGTTTTGTTTCCGTGACCGCGATTATGATGACGTGCTGCAGAAACTGCATGACTTGCTGTAAAGAAACGGATGAATGAAAATATGACGGTCTCGTAAAAAGTCCAACTTCTGCGTTGTGCTGCATTTCGCAATCATTCAACGTACGAAAAGTACGCCTCATGATTACAAAATTTGCACGCCTTGAATTTGAACTTTTTACGAAACCGTCTACATCGGACTTTTTACGAGTTCATCAAAATATACTTCAGACCTCTTAATTTTATAGGACTTATTGGTGACTCAATGAATGACAGAAAATCTGTTGAACCTATCAATACCCTTGATTATCTGGAAGAATTGCTTGGTAAGGGATATGTTATTAAGGGTCCGAGAAAAGATCCCTCAAGAGATTTGATTTCCTTCAAGGCATTTTTGAAAAAGGGAAAGGAATTTGCCCCCGAAGGTTGGCTGTCACATATGGGATATGAATTCATAGAGCCGAGTACATTTACCAAAGGGCATAAAATTGCTTATAAAATAATTGATGAATTTCCTGATGAACGATTCAATTCAAATTATACCCTGGTTAAAGGGAATAGAGAAATCCCTTTATATTTGAAAGTAGCAGTGTTGAAAGCGGAGTAAAAATCCTGTTCCAGCCTCCGGCCCGGAGGGAGGACCAGGATTCTTTACCCTAACGTTGCAAAAGTCGGAGGGTTTCAGAGCCAAGGCGCCAAGGGTAAAGAGCCATGTTGTTTATGCAACGTTAGGGTTTACTTAACAGGGCAACTGGTTGGCTTTGCTATTTTTATTGGAATTTGGAGCTTGCACTTTGGAATTTATTTGAAATTTGATGCTTGTGATTTGTTATTTTTCTCCGAGTCGTAGGATCTACGATCCGGAGGCCGGTTTGTCCGGGTTAAGTGATTATAAGGGGGTTTTATGATACGAGTCGGTGTAATTGGCGCCACCGGGTATGCCGGTGCCGAGCTTGTGCGGATACTTTGCGGTCATCCCGATATAGAGCTTACAGTCATAACTTCCCGCCAGTACGCCGGCATGAAGTTTGACACGATCTATCCGTCAATGAGAGGAGTTGTCAATCTTATTTGCGAAGAACTGTCTGTGGATACGGTTTGTGAAAAGGCTGATGTTGTATTTACGGCACTTCCCCACAAGCTTCCCATGAAATTTGTGCCGGAACTTCTGATGCGGGGAAAGAGAGTCATCGACCTTTCCGCGGATTTCAGGTTCAAGGATGTGGCTACATATGAGTCTTTTTACCAGCCCCATACTGCCGGAGGTTTACTAGAAAAATCGGTTTACGGACTTTGTGAAGTCTATTCCGATACCATAAAAAATGCGGTTCTGATCGGTTCACCCGGATGTTATCCCACCGGTGTACTTTTACCCCTGGTGCCGTTATTGAAGAGCAAGTTAATCCGGATCAACACCATTATTGCGGATTCAAAATCAGGGGTCAGCGGCGCCGGCCGAGGGGTGTCGCTGACCTCGCATTTTTGCGAAGTCAACGAGTCGTTCAGGGCTTACAAAGTCGCAGAGCACAGACATAATCCGGAGATGGAAGAAGTGCTGAGCCGTGAAGCAGGATCTGTTGTGAAGATTAGTTTTGTTCCCCATCTTGTTCCCATGACCCGGGGGATACTCACCACAATATATGCCGAGCCGGTTAAGAAGATAACACCTGAAGAGATTCAAAACTGTTGGGACTCTTTTTATTCCGGATGCCCTTTTATCCGAATATGTCATGGCAACGGGCTGCCGAATGTATTGCATGTTCGGGGAACCAATTATTGCGACATGGGGTTTAAGCTGGATGAGCGTAATAATCGTCTTATCCTGATTTCCGCCATCGATAACCTGGTAAAAGGCGCAGCGGGCCAGGCGGTTCAGAGTATGAATATTATGCTCGGACTTGATGAAACCGCCGGCCTTATGATGGTTCCTTTTCCGCTATAACCCCAATTGAGCCAAGACGCTCAATTGGAAGTTATTTATTGTCCGTTATTATAAAAAGTATGAACCACTATTTTATTTAATCTTGAGAACCCGTTCCTTTGAGCCAGGCCAGAGATATATGGCTCTGCCTGGGAGCTTTGTGTCTAAAATCACAAATTCCAAGCACCAAATTACAAAGAAATCTCAAATCTCAATATTCAATGACCAAAACCTTTCAGCACGAAACATTGTTTGGAATTTCGGTCATTGGAAATTGTTTGATATTTGTGATTTGATATTTGTAATTTTTGAACTTCCAAAAAATCAAATCCCCTCTGGGGATAAACCAAAGCCTGGCCCTCTGGAGCAGGATATTTACTGAGAGGTTACAGATGGTTAAACAAATGAAAAAGGAGGCTACACATGAAGTTACAACGCTTTAATTTCAAAAGGTTTAAATGCATATTCATAATATGTATTACTGTCATCGGACTTTCTTGCAGTTCAGGTGTGGTAACCGCAGGAACTAGCTGGTTTGAAAAAGCAAAAGAACTGGTTGGTGGTATTGAGAAAAGTGACAGCGGGAAAAGTGCGCTATCTGTTGATAACATTGCCGCCGGACTTAAGGATGCACTTCGCGTAGGTTCTGAAACCGTGGTTACGCAATTGGGAAAACCTGACGGGTTTAACGCAGATCCGGCGATTCATATTCCACTGCCGAAAAATTTTAAAACCGTCAGAGATACACTGAGCAAAATTGGAATGTCGTCTATGCTCGATGATTTGGAATTGCGACTCAATCGAGCCGCCGAAGTGGCGACCCCCAAAGCCAAGGCGCTTTTCTTGCAGTCCATCAAAGAAATGACCCTGGACGATGCCATGGGTATATACAAAGGACCGGATGACGCAGCCACAAAATATTTTCAAAGCAAGATGTCACAACCCCTTACCGAAACCATGCATCCTATTGTCGAAACCAGTTTATCACAAGTAGGGGCGGTACAGAGCTACGATAACGTCATCGGTAAATACCGATCGTTGCCTTTTGTGCCGGATGTTAAGGCGGATTTAACAAATTATGTTACCGAGAAAGGCATGGACGGAATCTTCCACTATCTTGCCCGTGAGGAAGCCGCTATCCGTCAAAATCCGGCCAAGCGTACCACCGATCTGTTGAAAAGTGTTTTCGGTGCGAAATAGAGACGGACCGGCGGTGAGGGTGGTGAGGGCAAGAAGATCAGAAGAGCAGAAGGTGTCAGGTGTCAGGATTAAGGGGGGAGTTGAATGGCTTCCTGACACCTGAAACCTGAAACCAAATAGCCATGGCGATTTTAACAGACAACAGTCTTAATTCACACCCCAGGTTATAATGGAGGAAAGCATGAGAAAACAGACGACTCTAATACCGGTTCAGTTGATTCTGATTGCTGTTTTTCTGGGGCCCTTTTTTGGAGGATGTTCCAAGGCATATTACGGCGCTATGGAAAAGGTGGGTATTCATAAACGCGATATTCTTGTAGATAGAGTAGAAGGCGCCCGGGATGCTCAATCTGAAGCCCAGGAACAGTTCAAATCAGCATTGGAACAGTTTGGCACGGTTATCCATATTAAAGACAGCAACCTGAAGAAGGCGTATGAAAAGTTAAATGCAGAATATGAAGATAGCGAAGAGGCAGCAAAAAAGGTTTCCGATCGGATCGATGCTGTGGAATCAGTTGCAGGTGCCCTTTTTGACGAGTGGGAGGACGAATTAAAACTCTATAAAAGCCTGTTAAAAAGCTAGCCGCGCCGCGTAGTTTCACCGGTCTTAAAGTCGATATTAGCTTAAAATCGACCTGGTTTTTGGGGCTTATACGTTATCGCTTACCTTTTTGTTCTCAGCCGTCGTTT